>LGVF01022793.1_pt1 | contig 11654 bp, 15 predicted proteins | sample 469901 | NCBI WGS metagenome assembly LGVF01 (sample SAMN03893561, study PRJNA290197) | marine sediment metagenome | material: sediment; isolation source: combined push core samples #3730, #5133, and #5579 collected at Hydrate Ridge | place: Pacific Ocean: Hydrate Ridge | reverse complement strand
GTGAACTTGAAAAATTTGGCCGGGAACGTAAAAAGATAAAATCAAAGCTAAAGCAGGTAAATGGTAAACTGGGGAATAAGAAATTCCTGGCCAATGCTCCGGCGCAGGTGGTTGCAAAAGAGCAGGCGAAGAAGGTTGCACTTGATGCTAAAATTGAAAAAATAACCGAGGCTGAAGAACGGCTTAAGGGCATGGTTTAGAGGCATATCTATGGATAAGAATCTCCTGCATAAGATGATTCGTTCTTTTCTTGAGGAAGATGTTGGACGGGGCGATCTCACCAGCGAATCGATTTTTTCTGATAATGATACGGGGAATGCCGAACTGGTAGCAAGAGAGCCTTTTGTAGCGGCGGGTGTGAAAACTGTTGCAGCTGAGGTTTTTAAAGTACAGAATCAGGCAGTTATGGCTGTAGACCCGGTTGCGGATGGAACAAAGGTGTCCACCGGGACAGTTCTTCTCACGGTCATCGGCCCTGTTATTGATCTGCTGAAAGCTGAACGGGTAGCCTTGAATCTGCTTCAGCGGTTATCCGGCATCGCAACATTCACCGCCCGGTTTGTTGATAAGGTCAAAGAATATCCGGTACGGATAACTGATACCCGAAAAACGACTCCGGGGTTGAGAGTTCTTGAAAAATATGCGGTGCGGGCCGGTGGCGGCACTAATCATCGTTTTAATCTAACCGACGGTGTCTTGGTAAAAGATAATCATATAGCTGCCTGTGGATCCATTAAAGAAGCTGTGGCCAGGGTGAAAATGAGTATTCCGCATACAATACGAATAGAGGTGGAAACCGATACCCTGGAACAGGTTAAAGAATGTCTTGATTGCGGGGTTGATATCATAATGCTCGATAATATGACTCCCGAAATGATGACTATGGCAGTACAGTTGATCAATGGCCAAGCTCTGGTTGAGGCCTCTGGTGGTGTAAATCTTGACTCTGTGGAAGCTATTGCCGGGAGTGGTGTTGATATTATCTCCATTGGAGCATTAACCCATTCAGCACCTTCCTGTGATATCGGCATGGATTGGTCCCAGTAGTGCCTTATGTCCCTCAAAATGGGCACTGAACTGCGTTCCGTCTGTTGGTGTTAGAAAGTTCCATTGATACAACAGGTTAAAGAAGGTGTGAATCGAAAACTTCTTGATTTTACAAGGAAGAGTGTGCGATAATGGCAGGTGTCTGACAATCTTATGTTGTCTTTTCTTTGAAGACAGCAACCGATATTAGCTGTAATTTGAAAGAGGTATCAATTAATGCGCTGCCCAAAATGTGGATTTATTTCATTTGATCATCTGGAAGTTTGTCTGAAATGTAAAAAGGATATAAAAGCAGCCTCAGAAGCCTTGCAGGGGGGAGTGTTGCATGTTGCATCTCCCACCTTTTTAAACCTGCACCCGGAGTCAGAAGAAAGTCAGCTGGACGAGGGTGAACTCGTTGTCGATGACGGGGAAGTAGTTGAGGAGTATGTGGATCCTGATCTCGATGTATTGTTTGAGGATGAGGCCGTGGAAGGAGAAATTGACGGGCTGAGCCTTGAGGCGGAAAGAGACGATTTTGCCGATCTTGAGATTTCTATGGATGATGGGGGTGAGGATGAGATTGCGCTTGAATTGAGTGCAGATGAGGAAATAGCGATTGACCTGGGACAGGATGAAGATGAAATTGCTGTAGATCTGGATGGGTCTGGCAATGATGCTGAGATCGAAGAACATGTTTTCGACAGTGAGCCCAATAGTGAGATAGAGAAGGGAGACGTTGAATTCGAAATAGAGATGCCGGAGGAACTTATCGATATGTCTGATCTGGCCCCTCCAGTTTCCTCTGAAGACAGTGACCCTTCCACTGCTGACTCTTCGGCGGATCCGGATTCTCTAGACATCAATTTGGATAACTTTGACTTCGAGTTGGAGTCAGATACTCCAGGCAGTAAAGAATCTGCAGATATTGCAGGCGGAGGAGAGACAGTGCTGTCTCTGGATGATATCGATTTCTCGGATACCGTTGGTAGTCCAAAAAAGAAAAGCGGAAAAAAAACAGCTGAAATGGATATGGATGAAGACCTCAATTTTGATCTTGATCTGGGCGGGCTTTCCATCCATGATAAAAATTTATAAATAGTTAAAAAGATTCATGCAGAGAGAAAGCTATTGACACTCTTTATGAAGTCGGGTAAAAAAACGTCTTCATGAGCGGTGCCGGGATAGCTCAGTCGGTAGAGCAACGGACTGAAAATCCGTGTGTCCCTGGTTCGATTCCTGGTCCCGGCACCAGTTTATGAAAAGAATATTAAGCCCTTACAGTTTAAGTACTGTAAGGGCTTTTTGTTTGAGTGGTGTTTTCTGGTTTTGTACAACCCCTGTACAACCTTTTTTACCTCGTGACCTTAATTTCTATTCTCCAGTCACCGACAAGAGAAGTTGTTGACAGCCTCCAAGAGTTGGTTGCCCCATCCCCTCATTTACATCTACAATCCCAAAGTGGTATTGTTCAAAAAAGTTATCTCTGGTGAATTTGAAAACGACACCTACAGGAAAACAACATGCCAACACCGAATCAATGCAAGGCTACATACCACGGTGGTATAGGCTCACTAAGAGCAGCTTACCAGCGAGAATTTACTATGCTGGAAATGGGCAAGTGCAAGACTAAATATCCTGAATTTGACCAATGGTATGCGTCTGTTCCTGATCCCCGAACAGATCCTCTGCGTCCTTTAAAAACTCTTCCAGTTTCCCCGCCCTCTGGAGTCTTAACAGTTCCGCTTTGTTGTTCTTCTTCAGAAACGCCTTCGCTGTCTGTGAGTATTTCATCTTCATTCCCTCCTGATTCTATTATATCATCTGACAGCCGATGTTGTCGACTCCCCCTATTGGAAGAAGGTTGGCTTGGCATAGAAGAGGCGCATGAAATGTTCATTCCCTGACCCAGGCAACTCGACTCTCATATTGGGAAGTAGGTAAAAGTTACAGGAGATACACAGACGCTCTTCGGCATATATAGTAGCAATGTAACATCGAGGTAAATGTAAATTTATATCGCAATCGAAAGGATATACACGGAAATACAAAATGGATTCTTCTTCCTAAGATTTTTTGTGTCCAATCCAGATCTTGAGGAAAACTATCAGCATCCTGAAGTAAAGGTCCATAACACACCTCTAATACATCATGAGTAACCAAATTTTGAGTCCTATTTAATCGCTAGGCTATTTGCTTCATTGTATCAATAAGGATCTCTTGAAAGTAGTAATTCCNNAAGAGAACAGTTGTCCGGACTTGTGGTCTCCGTCCATCTATTACAACCTTATATTATTTTGATATAATATAATGATATTGCATAATATTTAATTAATTATGAACCATTGGCACGATAACTGTAACAACTCCGTTAGAAAGAACATGGTTCTTATTAGAATATCCAGTAAATATTATCAGGAGGAGAAAATGAAAAACTTATTACTCTTGTTTGCAGAATCTAGATGTGTGGGAATGTTCCGAAAGGGAGAGTGTAAGATGAAACAATTCATACAAGTACCACTTATTATATTCCTCGGATTTGTTCTTACAGGGTGTTCATTGAAATACAATCTTAACCCTCCCATTAGTTCTATTGCTGAGTATGAAAATGACCAAAAGGAACAGCAAGTTGCATACGTAAAGGACAATCTATCAGAGGAATTACTTTGAAAGGCCGCGTATAAACTGAATAGTGCTTCTACAACGACTACCCCTAACGCATTAATGGGCGACGATAAATCCCCTCCACTCTCGGGGCCAAAGCAACCAAGAGGGAAACATGACTACACGACGGCTTCATTTGCCCACCCTGAACCGGAGATAAATAATTTCCAAAAGGATTCTCTTTTACCGACATTCTTTGCATCCTGAAGTTTGGGTTCCACTATGAGTATCGCTATGAGTGTAGCTATCGTAAATAAAATGGCTACTCCAAAAGCAATTTGACGCAACAGCAGCGATAAAATAAGCCAGCCACCAACTGTAAACGAAATAGCCATCATAATTTGATTAGATGCCAGGATAAAACTGTTGGCTTTAACTAAATGGGCCTGGTCAACCAGGGAAGGAATAAGAGACATACGGGCAGGCCGATGGAAAGCATTGGCAAAAGAGAGCCCTGCTAAAATGATATAAATAGTGGCAACTGATAAGTTTTCGTCCCCTCGGAGAAACCATATTGCAACACCAACCAGCACTATCTGAATGAATCCCATGCTGATGAGCATATTTTTCCTGGGAAAGCGATCAACCAGCACACCGGCAACAGGCCCCAGTAAAAATGGTGGCATTGTTCGTGCCACCATCGTTCCGGCTGCCAGTAGAGTGGATTCTGTCTGTTCAAAAACCGACACCAAAATAGTGACAGTAAACAGTTCAATAGCCAGTCGACGAAACTTCTGTGTTAAAGAATTGATTTTGGCCATTTTTATTCATGAGGATTTGGATGATTATGTTACAATAATTGAGAGCAAAGCGACATGATAAGATAAAGGGAAAATATAAAGAAGAATCTCTGTCGTCACCACAGACAACTCTTTAAATATATAGATAAATATAAAGAAAAAGCTATAGCAAATATGAGTCTGAAAAATGTTCTTCGAATTTTGGGTATGCATAAGGATGAATTAACGCGTGATTATGTATTGCTCAAACTTGGGGTATTTGGATCAGTAGCTAGAAATGAAGCAAGAGAGGATAGTGATATTGTAGTAGAAACGCAGGTACCTGGTCTTCTGCGGATGGCAAATCTGAGAGAGGATTTGGAAGAGTTGCTGCACTCCAAAGTAGATCTTATTCGTTATCGTCGCCACATGAATTCATTTTTAAAAAAGCGCATTGATAATGAGGCGTTTTATGTATGATAAAGAATTAGTCGTTGAAAAATTAACACAGATATCAGATGCTTTGGATCGGGTGGCCAGACGATTTGAAGGAATAAAATCAGCCGAAGATTTTCTTGCTAGTGAGCAAGGGCTGGATATGCTGGATGGTATTTGCATGATGCTCATTGCCGTTGGTGAGAATTTTAAATCTATTGACAGGATGACAGAGAGAAAGATTTTGACGCAGTACCCGGATGTAAATTGGAGAGGTGTTAAGGGAGTTCGCGATGTTATCTCGCATCAATATTTCAACATTGATGCTGAGGAAATTTTCTATATGTAATCATGATTTGGATCAACTACGGCTCACAATCAGTAAAATGATTCAGGATATAAAATAGGGGAAATATTTTGTTGAGTAAGGGGATTTATTTAGTATCTGTTTGGAGGCGGTTCCCATGGACGATGTCATTGCAATACTGAAAGAGCTGGAAAGGCAAATGAATCTGCTTAAGCAAGAAATCAAAGAGTTGAAGGACGAGAAAAAAGGCGATTTTGCCTGAGGGATGGAAGGTTCTCAAAAGAAGAAAGAAAGAGTGACATGACCTCGAAATATCCTCGGTGCAGGCATCTGGGGTGTTTTGCAATATGTGATTTTACCTCAATGTTGCTTATATATGACAAGAGGTTGGCAGGTAGGTAGAATATGAAACGCAACAAAACTGATATAAAAACATTGCTGCAAGATATCCTGGTTGATGCGTATACTGACGAGGAGCAGTTGTGGGCTATGGGGCAATACATTGCAGATCAGCTTGTTTTCCCCGTTGACGGCTTTGTAGTCGGTGAACCGATTTCTGTTCTGGAGATCTACTATTCTGGTAATATCCGACAAGGATTGATAGCATCGTGTCGAAAAGAGAGTGGTGATCGTTACGTAATTGCAGCTGTCGATTTGGTTTTTCGGCCAGATTCCGGTGAAAGTGTTGCCATGGCTGTGTATCGGCAATGGCTGGGGCTTGATCCTTTTCCTGAAAACGCATCACCACCTAATCGTGACAAATGTCATAAAGCAACTGAAGGTGACATAAATATGAGCAAACCGGTTGAGTTGAGTGTTGTCTCCGTGAAAGAAAAAGCCTGCCGTTGTCTGGTTCTGGAAACAAAAAGAAGTATCACTCTTCGAACCGGTTCGCTTCATAAAGCTGTTCCTGGGTGGATTGTTACGGTTGATCCAAATAAACAATGGAGCTTTAGCGGTCACCCTTATTTGTCTGGGAAGATCGTTGAAACCCACCTTGATGTCAGTAGACTCGGTTTGCAACCACTTGGACTTGCTGAACGTGGTCAGTGGGATCCCTCGACCGAATATTGGCGTGACGAAGAGGCTCCCCTTGAGTCTTGGATGCAGGCCGTTATTGCATGGGGCGAACGAGTAGCACACGAAATGGAACAGGTGTTACCCGGAATTAATCCTGAAGATCCTTTTTCTGATCCCATCCTTGAAGCAAGTGAATCGGGCCAAGTGGGAGACGCTATCGAAGCCAGGCAGGGGTTCATGCAGCTTTTAGAAGCAGATATGCGTTGTCTTGATGCATATGCTCACCTTGGAAATATGGAGTTTGATTTTTTTCCAGAATCAGCCATACAATATTATGAGGCAGGAGTACGTATTGGCGAATTGTCATTGGAAGAAAATTTTATCGGCTTATTACCTTGGGGGTGGATAGATAACCGACCATTCCTGCGGTGTCTTCGTGGATACGGTCTTTGCCTCTGGCGTTTGAATCGCTTTGAAGAAGCTGCTGCAGTTTTTGATCGGCTACTTTGGCTTAACCCACCCGACAATCAGGGCGTGAGATTTGTGCTTCATGATGTTAAAATCTGTATTCCATGGAAGGCAGACAATAGCGATTAGCCGAAAAATTTGACAATAATGGCGGTATCACACTCCCCAATGCCTTGGGGAGTCATCCGTTTCTGAAATGTAAGCTGGTAGCAGGTCAAAAATATTACTTGGAAACAATTGTCGCTGCTTGTATTCTATCGGACTTTTTCTATTCTCGGACAGCCTCCTGAGCCCTTTTTGAAGTTTATCCTAATTTTAACGAACTGTAAAACAAGGCTCTTTGCTTTTTACGGTAAAAGTGGTACGGTAAAATACCTATAATTTAAAAATGTTGTACGACAAAGTGTTTCTGTTGGGGGATTATGAAGAGACATGTTAGCGATTACCTTATCCGATGGAAAGAATCTAAGAGACGCAAGCCTTTGATTATTCGAGGGGCAAGGCAGGTTGGCAAGACGTATTCGCTGGAAGAATTTGGCAGGAAAAATTTTAAGGTTTGTCATTATCTCAATTTTGAGGAAGACGAACAGCTAGATAAAATCTTTAGGCAGGATCTCAAGCCAGTCCGTATCTTAAAGGAGTTGGAATTCTATCTCGATAGACTCATTACAGTTAATGAGGATATTTTGATTTTTGATGAAGTGCAAGCATCTCCTCGAGCTTTGAACAGCTTGAAATATTTTCAGGAAAAAATGACAGGCTTGCCTATTGTCGCGGCGGGATCCCTTTTGGGGGTGGAATTAAGTGAAATTTCTTTCCCTGTGGGGAAGGTCGAATTTCTTGATATGCATCCTCTGTCTTTTGGTGAATTTTTAGCAGCGGTGGGAGACCATTTGTCCAGTGATTTTTTAAGAGATTTTAAAGGAAATCAGAAGATCCCAGAAATTATTCATAGCCGACTTTGGCAACAGATGAAGAATTATATGATTGTCGGTGGTCTGCCTGAGGTGGTAACGGTTTGGAAAGAAAATTTGGATTCACCGCTTATAGCATTTAAGGCAGTGCGTAAAGTACAAAAAAATCTTCTCATTTCTTATCTTGCCGATATGGCAAAGCACTCTGGTAAGCAAAATTCTATGCATCTGGAGCGTTTGTGGTCAAATATTCCAGGTCAGCTTGCTCGGGAGCAGAGCGGCTCGGCATCAAAATTCAAATTTAAGAATGTTCTTCCTGGTGTTCGTGGTTACGAACGATTGGCAGGCTCAATCGACTGGCTTACAAAAGCTGGGCTAGTTAAAAAGGTTACTATGGTCAATAGTGGTAATCTGCCATTACCGGCATATGCAAAAGACAATACATTCAAATTGTATTGTTTTGACACAGGTTTGTTGGGGGCTCTGGGCAATCTGCCGCCTAAAACTATTCTTGATTACGACTATGGATCTTACAAAGGATATTTCGCTGAGAATTTTGCTGCTCAGGAATTTCAGGGTGCAGAAGAACAAGCCCTGTATTATTGGCGAGAACGGACTGCAGAGGTCGAATTTGTGCATGAATTCAATGGTAATGTTATTCCCATTGAAATCAAATCGGGGTGGGTAACTCAGGCGAAAAGTCTTAGAGTGTTTGCTGAAAAATACAAACCACCTTACCGGATTATTTTGAGTGGGAAACCATTTCAGATAGATTATGAACACAAAATACAGTTTCTTCCATTATACCTTGCCGGGAAAATTCCTCTTGAGTAGGCCGGGGGTCGGCGGCCGCTACCGAGAAAATGATCTATTTGATGCTCATTGCCGTTGGTGAGAATTTTAAATCTATTGACAGGATGACAGAGAGTAAGATTTTGACGCAGTACCCGGAAGTAAATTGGAGAGGTGTTAAGGGAGTTCATTGGCCATCGAGTTTAAAATTAATTTTTTAAAACCTGCTTATGGCAATAAATTAAGATGTAAATCAGAAATATTAAATACAGGAAAACAAATTATAGTGGCTCAATCCAGTGTATTTGATATCAGGGACACCCATGAGAAAATGGTATCTAGAAGTACCATCACCTTGATGGCAGTTAAAACAGCAGCTACTCATGGTCTTAGTAGAAAATTTTAATGAAAATCAGAGTCCTGCAGTGGTGGATTCCGACACTATTGCCGGTGAATTAAACATTATCTACCATGTTTGTGGCGGCGAAAGTTGGAAAGGTTACTAAAATGACCATTACCTTGTCAATTACCAAAATGGTCGTTATAGTGACTATCAAGGCAATCTTTAAAGGGGGAGGTCCCATGCAGACAATTGAAACGTATGTGCCTATCACTCAGGCAAAGGCGAAACTTTTGGATATTGTTAGACAGTTGCACGATACAGACGACACCATTGCAATCACAAAAAAAGGAGTTCCTGAAGCCGTCATCCTATCCATGAAGAAGTTTGAGGGATTCATAGAAACTATTGATATTTTGGCAGACCCTGAGATGGTGGAGCAACTAAAAGAGTCTGCAAAAGATTTGAAAGAGGGCCGATTGATTGATCTTGACGAGGCTTTTTAATGGCATACCAAGTTAAGATCACATCATTTGTAAACAATGTTGGAAAAACATTTAGTCCTGAAGTTAAAAAGGCCGCAAAAGAAGCTCTTAGTGAAATATCCCAGAATCCGAATCTTGGTAAAGAACTCCAGGCAGATTTAAAGGGCTTTCGGTCATATCGATTCATGAGGTACAGAATTATTTTTAAGGCTGATGCTAAGAAGAAAATTATTACTGTTTTGGCCATTGGCCACCGACGCGATATATACGAAAATCTGGGCAATCATCTTTTAACCTCTCCGCGAGATGAATCGAAATCATGAGGCAGTAGTGTCAGATGGATGATGGAAATATTGAACATGCGGGTGATTATATTAATATCCTCTATATGTCTGCTATATCATGAGTTTTCACAGGCAATTTGTACAACATATAACGCTAACATTGCTTCTTTTATAATTATACAACCTGCTAACCAACAAGAACTATACAGAGCATTTGAGAAAAATGGCGGTTGATTAAAGATGAATAAAATTACCTCTAATTGTACCACATAAAACCGTCCTTGGAGTACCTAAGAAAAAGACAATGTTCAGTAATATAGAATATTCATGGTGTATATCTAACAGGCATAGGCTAAATTCTGCGATTTGTAGTAGGGTATACTTCTGAATTAGTAAAGGTTCACAATAGAACAAGGAGGCATTGTGAAAGATATTGATTTAGAAAAAAAGATAGCAGTACTCATAGATGCTGAGAATGCCCAATATTCCATTTTGGAAGCTGTATTATCTGAATTGAAAAAACATGGCCACATTATTGTCAAAAAGGCCTATGGAGATTGGAGTTCAAATCATCTGCGTAATTGGAAACAACCACTAAACGAACTAGCAATAAGCCCTGTCCAACAGTTTTCCTATACACAGGGTAAGAATTCTTCTGATGCAGCAATGATCATTGATGCAATGGATCTATTGTACTCAAAAAAATTCGATGCATTTGCATTGGTTTCTAGTGATAGTGATTTTACCAAACTTGCTTCACGGCTTAAAGAATCACAAATATTTGTATTCGGCGTAGGAGAAAACAAGACACCAGTTTCGTTTAGAAATGCTTGTGATGATTTTATATATACCGAGGTTTTAAGAAATTTAGAAGTAGATGAAGATACCGACGATGCTGAAAAAACAGCTGAATCAGAAAGTCAAAAGAAATCAAGACAAGAACTTTGCGGTGATTCACGTTTAATCAAAATAATTAGAAGTGCAATAATTGAATACGCTGATGAAGATGGATGGGCTTCCTTGGGTCCTTGCGGTAGTTTGATAAAGCGTCAGCACCCTGATTTTGACCCGAGGACTTATGGGTATCCAACCTTATCTAAATTGATTGAGGCAACAACACTATTTGAAATAGACCGTAGAAAATCTGTAGATAATAAGACGACTGGAATATATATAAAAGACAAACGTGCTTAAAAATCTCAGGCAATAACTGGGGTCAGATAACCTGTCGCTTGTCAAAGTCTCTGGCGCTTGAACCAATTCGAAGAAGCTGCCGCCGTTTTTGATCGGACGGTCTGGCTCATTCCAGCAGATAATCAGGGGGTACGGTTTGGACTTGCTAAGGTCAAATCCAGTATGCCCTGAAGCTCAGACTGAACAATCCAAAACAAAGTTACGCCGCGAAGCAGCAGCTATGAAATAAATAAAAGGTGAGGCAGACATGTTTAATAAAAACAGTAAAGACGGATATTCTACACCTCTGGAAGGCATCAGGCAAAAGACTCTGATTCATGGTGATAAGACCCTGATGGCAGAGTTCAAACTGCAGAAAGGGAGCATCGTGCCACAGCACAGCCATCCCCATGAACAGACCGGGTATCTTGTCTCCGGACAGGTGCGATTTTGTGTTGGCTCAGAGGAGATTCTTTGCAATCCGGGTGACAGTTGGTGCATTGTGGGCAATAAAGAGCATGGAGCAGAGGCGTTGCAGGATTCTGTCCTGGTTGAGGTGTTTTCACCGGTACGGGAGGATTATTTGCCCAGGTAGTAGTTATCCGCGAGACTGAAAATTTTCCGACTAGTCGGGTTAGTGTGACCTATAGAGTAGTTGAGAAGGGGTCTTGTCTAATTTTTTTCTTTTTCAAAACTGCTTCATCACGCCAAAAACCTTACCGTCTGGTGTATCATTTATGGACTGTTCCCGGGCACCGGCCTTGAGCCGATACATAACATGTCCTTCCCATCGCTCCATCGTGCCAGTACCGTCCGGGTATTGATGAATTCGAACAAGCGCGTTTTTTTGCAGGTTACAACCAAAAGCCACGACGTCCATTTCGGTTTTGTAGCTGATTTGATATCCGCTGCTGTCAGGTGATTCGGCGATAAGATCCAGTAACTCCTTCGCCTGGTTGTGTGATCCAAGACCATTGCCTTGATTACCCAGGTATTTTTTCACTGGGCCGGGATTATGTTGCTTTGT
>LGVF01294302.1_pt1 | contig 11657 bp, 11 predicted proteins | sample 469901 | NCBI WGS metagenome assembly LGVF01 (sample SAMN03893561, study PRJNA290197) | marine sediment metagenome | material: sediment; isolation source: combined push core samples #3730, #5133, and #5579 collected at Hydrate Ridge | place: Pacific Ocean: Hydrate Ridge | reverse complement strand
GCATGGCTGACATTATTGCCAGTCGTCGGTCTCTTGCCACATATCTCACAAACTCTTGCCATTTTGAAAACCTCCTGGAATTTTAGAGCTGCTATATTTAGCACGCTTTATGGGCCTTTGCAACCACTTTTTCCTGCACCGGGTTTTTGCAGGGCTGTAATAAAATAAGTGAAAAAATATATCGTAATTGTCACCCCATTCGCTTTTGCAAGCACCCTGCGGCCGCTTGACCAAGCATCAGGTCGGCATTTAAACCGAGCGATGGCAGCAAGCGGGATCCGTTGCAGTATAAGACGTTGGATGCTACCGGTTTGGGTAGGCATCCCCTTGGCCAGAAGCTTTTGTGCATGATTTTTTCGTTCGAAGGACAAGGCGTTTCAGTCAGCTCAAAATCGGTGAAGGGCAGCACGGACGATAACTGATGACGGATCGATTCTAATTTGAGTACGGTTTGGTCTGTGTGGCGGATTGTTTCAAGAAGAGCCTGGCCTGGTGATGAGCTATTTTTATCCCAGGTCAGGCGCAAGGTTTGTTCGCCGGCCAGTACAACCTTCGGAGCCAACATGGGCAGCCGCTGAAGGGGGAGGCCGGACAGGGTCCAGCTCTGTGGCTTGCATGGACGTTTGGCTAGGGTCGATGCCAGGGCAGGATGAAGCTCGATGTGTTCGGGTAAGGAACCGACCAAGAACTGGCGTGCATTAAGAAGCTTTCCATTGAGCAAACTGACGCCCTTTTGACGCTTGCCGGTATGTATAATTCCAGCCAATTCCTCTAGCGGGAGACTTTGGCCGCCGACAGCAGCATAACGCTCTTCTAGGAGTTGATTCAGGGCCGACAATGAAATGGTTTGAGGTCGTGTGATGATATGCCATTTTAAAGCGGCCTCTGCGATAGAGAGCCTTGCGGGTGTCACCAGGCAAAGCCCAGATAACAAATGGGTTAGCGCTTGTTGCGGTTTTCGAGCGCCGAGTGTTGTTGTCAGTTTCAAAATTGGATGTTGCAGGCGTCTGGCGGGCAGGTTCTGACCTAGCTGACGCCTATAAAGAATCAGAAGGCGCAAAGCAAGCAAGGAAGAGTCGGGTGCGGGGCTGGAAAGAAGCAGGCTGAGTTTCCGGCCCCACTCATCGAGACGGGCTAACAGGGCAAGCATTGAGGCGTGGTGTTCTGGGAACTCCCGCCAGAGTTCCTCTGCTAAAGGCAGAGGGCCACCCAGTTGTAAGCGAATGTCGTCTGTTACCAGTTGCAAGGACTCGGTCGAGTCACGTAGGAGATGCTCTCCTTCGAGGGCTTTCAGTAACTTGTTCAGAGCCGGACAGCACGTTAGCGATTGTTCATCGGTTTGAGAGTCAGCAGGGAAGGAAAGTACGCGATAGCCTTGCCCGGCCAGGAGAGTGGCGGCAATTTGTTCGGCCAGGCCAGCACCGAGGACAATCAGATCGTAATGTTCCGCAGCCATAGTTAAGGATCCTGACGTTCGACTAAACAGACAACAGGGGAAAAGGGGTGGCGGTGGCCGGTTAAATGTCTTCTTCTCCGTACACCAGGAGGCTGTTACTGCGCAGCATGGCGGTGGCGACTCCTTGGCCGGGCACCGACTGTTGCTGGTGATAGATGCGCCCTACGCCGCAGGAGGGACTGCCTTCTTTGAACAGGGCCGTTTGGCAACCGGTAAGGCGAGCGATCTGCAGGGTCACCTCGGCGCCCCTGATAAAATCCGCGTTCATCTCCTTGCCATCGGAACGAACGAGTTTACCCTTGCCGACCAATACGTCTTTACCATCCCCATTATCAAACCAGCATCGCGGTCGAGGGGTCGGTAGGCCGGCTAACTGTTCCGGACAAACCGGAATGGCCTGGAGCCCATTAACCCTGAGATGCTTGCGAACAGGTTCATTGTCTTTATGTTTGCCATCGTAACGCGTAGGTAAACCGAGCAAACAGGCGCTAACCAAAATCGGTTTGAGCATTAAGTCCTCCGAAGGGTACGGATGATTTAGAAGTCGGTTTGAACTCAGCTTAGAGGAGGGCAAAGGAGGGTTTCGTCGGGATTTGCCAATGGTGGGTCGATGTGAACCTGGCGGTTCACGAGGCGCAGGCGGTCTTCGGCAAAGAGACGAATTGCTTCTGGATAAATACGGTGTTCCTGGCGAAGGATGCGCGCTGAAAGAGTCTTTATGGTGTCGTCTTGTAACACTGGTACTGCCGCTTGAATGACAATAGGCCCGGTATCGACTCCGGCATCGACAAAGTGAACAGTACAGCCCGTTATCCGAGCACCGTATTGGAGAGCCTGTTGTTGAGCATTGAGGCCGGCAAAAGCGGGTAGTAGGGCAGGGTGAATGTTCATGATGCGATCAGGAAAAGCGTCGAGAAACTCATTGGATATAAGACGCATGAAGCCGGCCAGTACGACCAGTTCAACTTTGGCTTCGGTCAGTGCGGCAACCATGGACCGGTCGAAATCGAGCCGGTCCTCATAATTCCGTTGATCGATGCAAAGAGTCGGAATGCCTGCTAGCCTTCCGCGCTGTAATGCGCCGGCGGTCGGCTTATTACTGAGAATAAGGGCAATTTCAGCGTTGAGGGTGCCGTCCTGAATACGATCGATGATCGCCTGCAGATTGGTGCCGCCGCCGGAAGCAAGAACACCGAGGCGTAACTTGTTACTCACAAAGATTCCTCAAAGCATTTAAAGGCAAGCTTGTGGCCTGCCCACGGTTAATTTAGTACGACGCTCGCTTCGGTATCGCCTTTAGCGATGCGGCCGATTACGTAGGCTTGTTCATTGAGACCGGTAAGTCGCACCATGATGTCATCGACTTCCCGCTCGGGGACAATCAGAACCATGCCGATGCCGTAATTGAGGGTGCGATACATTTCCAGCTCATCGATGTTGCCGCCGCGGCGAAGGACTTCAAAAATGGCTGGTTTGGGCCAGCTGTCCTTTTCGATAATTGCCTGGCAGTTCTTAGGCAGGATCCGGGGTACGTTTTCGACAATGCCACCGCCGGTGATGTGCGCCATGCCCTTGATCTGAAAATCACGCAAAAGGTTGAGAATCGTTTTGACGTAGATCCGGGTCGGCGTCAGCAACTCCTCGCCGAGGGGCTTGTCTAATTCGTCGAGCTGAGAGTCGACGGTCAATCCCATTTTTTCGAATAATATCTTGCGTACCAGGGAGTAGCCGTTGGAGTGCAAGCCGCTCGAAGCAAGCCCGATCAGACGGTCGCCAACGGTAATGGTGGAGCCATCGATGATCTTGCTGTTGTCGACGATGCCAACGGTGAATCCCGCCAGGTCATATTCCCCGTCGGCGTAGAAACCGGGCATTTCTGCCGTTTCACCGCCAATAAGGGCACATCCCGCTTGGAGACAACCCTCGGAGATGCCTTTAACGATCTCTACTCCTTTTTCCGGAGCCAGTTTACCGGTGGCCATGTAGTCCAGAAAAAAGAGCGGCTCAGCACCCTGTACGGCGATGTCGTTGACGCACATGGCTACCAGATCGATACCGACAGTGTCGTGCTTATCGGTCATAAAGGCCAGCTTAAGCTTGGTGCCCACGCCGTCGGTAGCGGTGGCGAGAGTCGGTTTCTCGTACTTGTCGGCATGAAGTGAGAACAGGCCGCCAAAGCCGCCGATATCGGTCAGTACCTCCGGTCTGGAGGTCGCTTTGACCAAAGGTTTGATCATATTTACGAAACGATTGCCCGCATCAATATCGACGCCGGCATCCTTGTAGGTCATTTTATTGTCGTTGCTCAATTCTTGGCTCCCCTTGCAGATAAATTCGGCCATTATTAAAACAATCAGCCACTCCTTGTCAACGCCAAAGTCCCCTGCCGTAACTACAGGAAGATTGGTTCTTTACACGATACAGGGGGTGAATTATGATGCGCTGAAGCGGGTAGGCATTATGCATTTAAGTCGCTGACCCGGGAAGATTTATTCTAACCTCTTTTGGTCTGTCTGTCATGATTCTTTTGTCTTGGCGAGTATTTTTCTCCGTGTCTTATTGGTGCTATTGCAGTAGCGCCCTAACGCTTCGCGCTTCCTATGACTTCTGAGAACATAATACGTCCGATGACCGAAGCCGATCTTGACCAAGTGCTGGCCGTCGAGCATCGGTGCCATCGTACTCCCTGGTCTGAAGCTATATTTCTGAATGAGCTAGCCAACCCGGTGTCGCGTATTGATCTATTGTGGCGAGGATCTCATTTAACTGGTTTTCTCTGTGCCTGGCGCGTTTGTCAGGATCTTAACATCCTTAACGTTGCGACAGAGCCGAGTATGCGCAGAAGCGGGGTGGCCCATGCCCTGCTGGAGCAGGTCCTGAACAGAAATCTGCTAACAGGCCTCGAGTGCGCTTTGCTGGAGGTCCGACCTTCCAATTTTGCAGCCATTGCTCTTTATCGATCTTTTGGGTTTTGTGAGATCGATCGTCGTCTGCGTTATTATAGTGACGGAGAAGATGCTCTGGTGATGCAGCTTACATTTAAGGGGCATGTTCTGCCTGGTATGGATTGCCTAAAGCATTGATCAAAAATTCATTTGTTATCATTACTGGAGTCGCTGAGAGATCAAAATGAAAAACTTTAAAACGACCATTCTATCGAATCAGGAAATTTCGCCTGATTATTACCGAATGAAAATTCTGGCCCCGGGGATTTCAGACCTGGCTCAGCCGGGACAATTCGTCATGTTTCGGGCTCAGTCTACCGATGAGCCCCTGCTACGCCGACCTTTCGGTATCTTTCAGACCGGGACGCTGCCCTCTGACTGTGACGGACTGCCCGACAAGGAGTTTGTAGAAATTCTCTATAAGGTCGTTGGCCGAGGAACCGCCATTATGAGAGAGCTGCACGAAGGGGACCGGGTCGAGTTGTTGGGCCCTCTTGGGTGCGGCTTCGATTTGGCGGAGGACGGCAGGGAGCAGATCCTGGTCGGTGGTGGCATAGGTCTGGTGCCTCTGTATATGCTGGCTAGCGAACTGGTGAAAACGAGCAAGGTTCGGTTGCTTATCGGTGGGCGTTCTCGCAAGGATGTGCTGATGGTGACGGAGTTTGAGCGACTCGGAGTGGAAACTTACGTCTCGACCGACGATGGTACCCTGGGCGAAGAAGGACCGGTTACTCAAGTGTTGGAGCGCAAGCTGAACAAGTTCCCCGATGCGGTGGTATACGCTTGCGGACCCATGCCGATGTTGGAGGCAGTTTGCCGCATCTGTCAGCCCCGTCAGGTCTCGCTACAGGTTTCACTGGAAGCCTTTATGGCCTGTGGAGTAGGGGCTTGCCTCGGCTGTGTGGTCAAGGGGGCCGGCCATAGCGAGGAACAGCCTCACTATCTCTGCACCTGTAAGGAAGGTCCGGTTTTTCGAGCCGAGGAACTCGATTGGGAATTGCTGAACAAGCGTATGAACGAGGAGGGGCACAGCCATGAGTGAGATGCTGCTATCCAAACAGCCGACGGCCGATGGCCCTGACCTGACAGTAGAATTTGCCGGTTTGCGGTTGAAGAACCCGGTCATGCCCGCCTCGGGAACTTTTGGTTACGGTGAGGAATATAGTCCCTATATGGATCTCAATCGTCTCGGGGCCATAGTCACCAAGGGCCTTTCTTTGCGCCCTAAAGCCGGCAATCCTACGCCGCGTATCGCTGAAACCAACGGTGGAATGCTAAATGCCATCGGTCTGCAGAATGTCGGCGTGGATGCCTTCGTTAAAGAGAAACTGCCTTTTTTGAAAGAACTGCAGACGCCGGTTATTGTCAATTTTTTCGGTAACAGTTTGGAAGAATACGGCCGGGCGGCGGAGCGCTTGTCGCAGATTGATGGGATTGCTGCGGTCGAACTCAATATTTCCTGCCCTAATGTCAAGCAGGGCGGCATCGTTTTTGGTACCGATCCTGTCGCCGCCGCCGAAGTGGTCGGCCTGGTCCGTCGCCATCTCAACAAACCGCTGATCGTCAAGTTGACTCCCAATGTTACAGACATTACTGTCATTGCCCGGGCTGTCGAGGAGGCCAGTGCCGATGTCATTAGTTGCATCAATACCCTGACCGGTCTGGCCGTAGATATTCGTCGTCGCCGTCCGCGTTTAGCTAACGGCACCGGAGGGCTTTCGGGCCCGGCGTTGCGGCCGTTGGCAGTGCGCATGGTGTATCAGGTGGTGCAGGCGGTAAGTCTGCCGGTGATCGGGGTCGGCGGTATTATGTCAGCCGAGGATGCCCTGGAATTTCTTATTGCCGGCGCCCATGCGGTGCAAGTCGGCACCGCGAATTTTGTTGATCCGGCTGCAATGATCAACATTGTCGATGGGCTACAGCAATTCTGTCAGGAGGAAGGGGTGGCAAGCATCAGAGAGCTGATTGGTACTCTTCGCTGCTGACTCACCCGCTTTAGACTCTGCCAAGTTCCTGCGAAAGTCATTTATGGATATCATTACTACCCATATTAATGCCGATTTTGACTGTCTTGGCAGCATGATTGCTGCCAAGAAGCTTTATCCGCAGGCTGAAATGGTCTTCGCCGGTGCCCAAGAGCGAAGCCTACGGGAGTACCTGCTTAAAAATCCTGAGAATGCCTCACTTTTCAAACGCATCCGTGATATTGACCTGGCGGACATTCGCCGATTAATTCTGGTCGATGTCTGTCAGGCGGAGCGGATCGGTCCTTTTGCCGAAGTTCTTGAGCGGCCAGGGATCGAAGTCCATGTCTACGATCATCATCCGGTCTGCCAGCTTAGCGTTAAGCCCACCCTTGAGATTATCGAGACGGTTGGCTCGACGGTCACCATCTTTGCTCATCTGTTTAGAGAGCAGGGGATTAAACTCAGTTCCGCTGAAGCGACCATGATGCTCCTTGGTCTCTATGAGGACACGGGTAAGTTACTGTTCAATTCCACCACCAGCAGGGATTATCAAGCGGCCGCTTATCTGCTGGAACAGGGAGGCGATCTCAATTTGGTGGCCGATTCCCTGATTCAGGAGTTGACAGCCAAGCAGGTAGCCCTGCTGCATCAACTCATCGAAAGCCGGTCTATTCTCAACGTCAACGGCATCGATATTGCCGTTGCTCACGCCTCTATCGACCATTATGTCGGCGACCTAGCTGTCTTGGCCCATAAACTCAAGGATATGGAGAGTCACAATGCTCTGATTGTGGCAGTTCGTATGGGTGATCGGGTTTTTATGGTTGGCCGGTCACGTATTCCAGAAGTTCATGTCGGGGAAATTCTCAATGAATTCGGCGGCGGTGGCCACAGCTTCGCTGCCTCCGGGGTGTTGCGGGATATGACCCTGGTACAGTTTCTTGATCGCTTGACGGAGGTGTTGCAGCGCCATGTTAATCCTCATTGGGAAGCTCGTCATCTGCTCTTTACCGCGGTGAAAACAGTACCTGTGTCGGCAAGTATCAAAGAAGTGCGCGAAATATTGACCCGTTATAATATTAATGCACTGCCGGTCATGGATGGCCAGCTGGTGGTCGGTATTATCACTCGCCAAGTGGTGGAAAAAGCCGCTCATCACCTACTCGATGCACTGCCAGTGAACGAATTCATGGACGGCGATTTTATTGCGGTGGAGCCTAGCACCTCGGTGGAAGAGTTGCAGGAATTGATCGTCAGTGGCAATCAGCGTTTCGTGCCAGTGGTTGATGAGGGCACCCTCGTAGGGGCGATCACTCGTACCGATCTACTGCGGCATATGGTGTCCGGCGCCGTTTCCCGTCCCATGAGCGATTCCCCTGCTCTTGGCAGTAGTCTTGGGTTGAAGAAACGCTATGTCATCCGATTGCTACGAACCAGGCTTGAACCACGTATTGAGGAGATTCTCAATCGGTTGGGACAAGTTGCTCAGGATTTAGGTCTTGATGTTTTTGCGGTTGGGGGATTTGTCCGGGACCTACTGCTGAACAAGCAGAATCTTGATGTCGATATCGTTGTCGAAGGCGACGGCATTGCTTTCGCCGCCGAATATGCCCGACGCTTCGATTGCCGCATTCGTACCCATAGCAAGTTCGGCACCGCGGTACTGATATTTTCTGACCAGTTCAAGGTCGATGTTGCATCAGCCCGTACCGAGTATTATCTCGAACCGGGCGCTCTCCCCACCGTGGAGCATGCACCCATAAAACTCGACCTCTATCGTCGCGATTTTACAATCAATACCCTGGCCATCGCTCTTAACGGCAGTCATTTCGGGGAGCTCTATGATTTTTTCGGGGCCCAACGGGATCTGCAGGAAAAGGCCATTCGCGTCTTGCACAATCTCAGCTTTGTGGAAGATCCGACCCGGGTTTTTCGTGCTATCCGTTTCGAACAGCGCCTCGGCTTTCGCATCGGAGCGCACACAGAACAGTTGCTGCGTAGCGCCATGCGCATGGGATTTTTAGATAAAATCGGTGGACATCGTGTTTGGAACGAACTGGTTCTGATTTTTAAGGAGGCCAATCCTCTGCCGGCAGTATTGCGAATGGCAGATCTCGATCTCCTCGAATATCTGCATCCCGATCTTTTGCTTGAAAACAGGGCTAAGAAACTTTTTGCCAATGCTCGTCAGGCTATCGACTGGCATCGTCTACTCTTTACCGGCGAACCCTGCCGCCATTGGCTGGTATATTTTTTATGTCTTCTAACAGACCTTGACGACCAGGCCGTGGCAAGCCTTTGCCAGCGGTTGGCAGTGGCGCCGCGCTTACAACATATCTTTACTGTTGAGCGGGCGGCAGCGCATCGCGCTGTCAATCTGATTTTCTGGCGGCGTATGCATACTGAACCGCCTCGCCCAAGTGAAATCTATAACTGGTTTCAGCCTTTGGCCACCGAGGTCTTGTTGTATGCCATGGCTCGCAGTGGTAACGAGCAGGTGCAGCGCTGCCTTTCCAGTTATTTCACTCATCTGCGATCTGTTCAATGCGAATTGGTTGGCAGTGATATCAAGCAGTTGGGGATTTCACCTGGCCCCATCTATAAAGAGATCTTTCAGCGTCTTCTTGCCGCCCGCCTCGATGGAAAATTAGTTACTCGACAGGACGAACTAGATTTTGTTAATCAACATTATCTGCATGACAAGCGCTGCGGCGAATGAGTTCACGATATATTTTATGGTGAATTGTCCTGGCGCTGTCAGGGCTAAATTGACTTAGTTGTAGCCTTTTGCTAGGATTAGCGGTCAAGCTCTTTTTAGGGAAGGTTATGGATATATTGCTGGTTAAAATATCGGTCATGCTGGTACCTGGCCTGCTGGCCATCGTACTGCATGAAGTTGCCCACGGTTATGTAGCGGAGCGTCTTGGCGATCCGACTGCCCGCATGTTGGGGCGTCTGACACTCAACCCCCTTAAACATATCGATCCCTTTGGCCTTGTGGTGCTGCTTCTTGTTGGATTCGGCTGGGCCCGTCCAGTGCCGGTTAATACCCTCAATTTTAAACGGCCACGCCAGGACATGGTCTGGGTCGCTTTGGCCGGACCGGTCACCAACCTGGTCCTCGCTGGATTTTCTGCTTTGATGCTGCGCTTGCTGCTTATGGTGCCTCTTGGCGTGCCGCAGTCTGGGGCGGTAGCCTCTTCCCTTGGTGAACCGTTAATCTTGATGGCAGGGTTCAGTTTGTACATTAATCTGCTGCTTGCGGCACTTAATCTGCTGCCGGTTCCTCCCCTTGATGGCGGACGGGTCATCAGCGGGTTGCTTCCCGAGACTCAAGCTAAATGGCTGGCGAGGGTTGAGCCCTTCGGTTTTTTTATTCTCATTGTGTTGGTGTTTGTGACGCCCCTTTGGGACAAAGCGCTGCTGCCGGCAGTCTCTTTTGCTGCGCAGTGGTTGGCCGGCTCACAGGCTGCAGCTGTCCAACATTTCATTCCTTTGGTAGGCTCCTGATGAGTTTGCTATGCCTTATCAGATAGATCTCGATAGTTTTAAAGGTCCTCTTGATCTGCTGCTCCATCTCATCCAGAAGCATGAGATGGATATTTATGATATTCCCATCGCGGAAATTACAGCCCAATACCTGGCGACTATCGAGGTAATGAAAAGTCTCAACCTCGACCTGGCAGGCGAATTTTTGGTGATGGCGGCCACGCTACTTCACATCAAGTCGCGGATGCTTTTACCTCGGGATGAAGAAGAGGCTGCTGAAGAGGCCGAACTCGACCCAAGGACCGAGCTGGTTCAACGCCTTTTGGAATACCAGAGATATCGAGAGGCTGCTATTTCTCTCGATGCACTTCCGCTTTTAGGAAGAGATATTTTTGTGAGCAGTTCTTTGGAGGCGGAGGGCGCTGATGACGAGGAGTCGGAATGGGAGCCGATTGGTCTTTTTGAGCTGGTCGCAGCTTTTCGTCAATTAATACAGGACAATGGCGAAGAAAGCGTTCTCGAGATAAGCCGTGAGCGGTTGTCTGTAACCGATAGGATCAATCAGATTCTTGTCTCTCTGAGCGAACGTAGTAGTTTGGCCTTTGGAGATTTGCTGTCCGGTGTAGTCAGTCGTAACGAAGTGGTAGTAACCTTCCTGGCTATGTTGGAGTTGGTTAAAATGCGACTTGCCCGATTGATGCAGAACGGTCGTGACAGTTCCATCTGGCTTTATGCTGTTGAAACCCTTGATGACAACTACTTGCAGCAGGATGAGCCCCTTGGATACAGTTGACCTTAAAGCGGTTATCGAAGGTTTGTTGCTGGTTGCTGATGGGCCGGTGCGGCCCGATCGTATTGCCCTGATCCTCGAAATCAAGGAAGAACAGGCGAAAATCCTTTTGCAAGAACTGCAACAGGACTATGAACCCAGCAGTCGCGGCTTCTCTTTGCAGCTAGTTGATGGTGGGTTTCAGCTGCGAACGCGGCCTGAACATGCCGAATGGATACGGCGGTTTCGTAAAAGCCGGCCATTTCGATTTTCTCGGGCCGCTTTGGAAACTTTGGCGATTGTTGCATATCGGCAGCCTGTTACTCGTGCTGAAATCGACTATCTGCGTGGGGTTGATTCGGGTGGAGTGATCAGGACTCTTCTGGACAAACGTCTAATCCGTATTCTCGGCAAAAAGGATATTCCTGGGAAGCCTCTTATTTATGGAACCAGTAGGGAATTTCTCGAGTTGTTTGGTCTGAGTGATTTGACCGGTTTGCCGACCCTTAAGGAATTTAACGATCTGCCCCCGGATATGCTGGCTGATATGGAAATGTCTGTTGAAGAGAAAATCCCCTTGGAAGATGAGTCGCTGTAATGAGTACGATTCTCTTCGTTAAAACCGGAAGTTATAAATGAAAGAACGGTTACAGAAATTGATCGCAGCTGCCGGTCTCGCTTCGAGACGGCAGGCAGAGCGTTGGATCGTCGCCGGTCGGATTACCGTTAACGGACGGGTTGCTGGCATTGGTGATCAAGCCGATGTAGAGCGGGATCGAATCGAAGTTGATGGTCGACCACTACGGTTGGAACAGCCGAAAGTCTATCTGTTGCTTAACAAGCCGGCCGGATATGTCACAACGGCCCGAGACCCTCAGGGACGCAAGGTAGTTACCGATCTGTTGCGGGATGTTAAGGTGCGGGTCTTTCCCGTCGGCCGTCTGGATCTCAATACCGAAGGTCTGCTACTGTTAACCAACGACGGTGATCTGGCGGCGCGCTTAACTCATCCTCGCCATCAGGTTGCCAAA
>LGVF01672678.1_pt1 | contig 11668 bp, 5 predicted proteins | sample 469901 | NCBI WGS metagenome assembly LGVF01 (sample SAMN03893561, study PRJNA290197) | marine sediment metagenome | material: sediment; isolation source: combined push core samples #3730, #5133, and #5579 collected at Hydrate Ridge | place: Pacific Ocean: Hydrate Ridge | reverse complement strand
TCATTAATTAATTCTAGTATTTGCGCTTGAATTGTTACATCTAATGCCGTAGTTGGCTCGTCACAAATTAATACTTCAGGAGTTGCAGTTAAAGCAATAGCGATAACGATTCTTTGACGCATACCACCAGAAAACTGGAATGGATACTGTGTAAAACGTTGTTCAGGATTATCGATCCCTACTTCAATCATTATTTTAATTGCTCTTTCGCGAGCTTCTTTTTTTGTAACTTTTTTATAACGTTTCAAGTTTTCACGTTTTGTTGCAATTTCTAGTTTTAATTCTGCTTTTTCTTCATTACTTGCACTACTCATTTTTCCTTTAAGAGCTTGAACTTCTTCACTAACACGAGCTTTTTCAGTATTCCATTCAAGTTTAATTGCAGCACTAGCTTTTTTCTTAGCTTCAGCAAATGCTTTTTTAGCAATAGGCATCTCTAATTTAATTTCAGCAAATCTTTGCGTTTTACTTTCTGCTAATTGTACTAAATCAAATTCAGCTTCCCCTGCTTTTACTTCTGCTCTTTGTTCCTTGTATTCTTTATTTAATCTAATTATTTCACGTTTTAGTGAGATAACTTTTGCACGTTCTGCTTGGAACATACTTTTACGTTTATTATCTAAATGTTTCCCATTAAGAATCATTCCTTCAGTAATTTGTTGTCCAATTCTCATAATTGGATTTAAACTACTCATCGGATCTTGGAAAATCATTCCAATTCTGTTACCACGAATTTCATGGAAATGTTCTTCATCTACTTGAGTTAAATCTTCACCTTCATACATGATTTTTCCATCATCAATCATACCATTACCAGCAAGAATACCCATAATTGCACGACTTGTAACACTTTTACCACTACCAGATTCACCAACAACTGCTAAAGTTTCTCCTTCTTTTAAATCAAAAGATACTCCTCTAACTGCGCGAACTAAACCTTGTGTAGTCTTGAAAGATATTGTTAAATCTTCAACGATTAATTTACTCTTTGCCATTATTCAGACCCCCTTAAAGCTGGATTAAACGCATCTCTAAGAGCGTTACCGAACATATTAAATGTTATCATCAGTATTGAAATAAGGATTGCTGGATAAATAGTTAAATGAGGATGATCTAATAAATACATACGTCCATCAGATAATAAAACTCCAACACTTACTCCACTAAATTCAATTCCAAATACATTAAATTTTTGTCCATGTCCAATACCAAATCCTAAGAATGATATTGTTGATTCAGCAAAAATTGCACCTGGTATCATTAATACACTTGATGTAATAATCGTACCGATACCATTTGGTAAAATATGTCTAAATATTAATCTACTATCTTTAGCTCCAAGTGTTCTTGCAGCAAGAACATATTCACGTCCTTTATAACGATAGAACTGTGTTCTTGTTACAGCTTGAGGTCCAATCCATCCCGATACAATTAATATCAAGATCAAGGTCTGGACTCCCGGTCCAAAGAAGGACACGAAAATACTTAGAGTAACAAGCCACGGTATACGACCAATAACTTCCGTAATACGTTGTAAAATTAAATCGACAGTACCACCATAATAACCACTAATAGCACCATATACAACACCTACAGATACATTAATCATTGCTACAACTAGACCAATCATTAACGACGTTCTTGTTGCAACCCATAATAATGTAAATAAGTCACGACCATTTAAATCAGTTCCAAAGAAATAATAAGGAATTTCTTCATAGCCTTTATATAATTGATAATTAAGTATTGTTTCAAATGAATAATACTCAACACCTTCTACTACTACAGACTCAGTTTGTTTAAATACTTGTTCAACTGGACATCCTTCTTCGAATACCCATCCGTTAGGATAGTTCTCAGTATCAGGATGTGGAGAAGAAACACATTGTGGATTTTCATCCATAATTAAATTATATTCACTTGCAGGCATGAAACGATAATGTGATCCAAATGCTGATACATAATTTATAAATGTAAAGTCAGCCATACGAATTTGTCCATGAGATCTTACATATAAACCTGCTCCATCATCATCTGAACTAATAGTATATTGTGATAATTCATATCCATTTTCATAGAATATTGGATCAACTTGACTATCATCATAAACAGCAACACTATTAATTGCTACTTTATCAGTTCTTTCAGTTGAAACTAATTCAATTTTAATTTGTGTTACCATTGGGAAAATTAAATCAGGAAATAATGCAAATGGATCTATTGTTAAAATTCCTGCTACATCCGTAGTCCCAATAATTGTGTAAGGATCCGTAAATGAAGGTTTAACATAAATATTTACTACTGAATTATGTTCATTAGTAAATTCAAATATATCAATTTCAATAGATGGATTTTTTGTTTTAGTTAAAGTCATATACTCTTCAGAAACAATTGATACGTGTGTCGCACCAGCATCTACAGATAGTATATTTTCACCATCTTGACATAGTGGGTCACGATCAGTACAATCAACATAATAGTTAATCAGTGAATCCATATCAATTTCTTTTACTTGATAAGTAATTGGTAATCCTAGTCCTGTTTCAGGGTCGATTGTTGTTAAATCAACAGGTATATTCTCTTTTTGACTAGTTCCTTCATACATTCCCCAGTTTTCCAAGATAGGAATTTTTGGAGGTAAAAATGCTAATTCTGCTTCTAATACTTCAAAGTTTTTTGGACTAAAAATCGGAATTAAAATTGTTCCTAAAATAATCAATCCTAATATAGATGAAGCAATAACGTTAGTTCTATTTTTACTAAAACGAATCATCGCATCTTTGAAATACCCGATCGGTTTAGTCTCAAATTTCTTATCATATATTTTTGAATCTGCTTGCACAAATTCAAAATCTGAAGGCTGGAGATTTCTTTTTTCTTCGTTCATTATCTTCTTGCCCCCATTCTAATACGTGGATCAACAATACCATATGATAAATCCACCAGTAACACGGCGAATAAACTAATAATCGTATAGAATGCTGTAATACCCAGTACTAAGTTAAAGTCATATTGGCCCTCGGTCATCGCATCTAAGTAAATTAGACCTGTACCTGGGATACCATAAATCTTTTCAATAATTACCGATCCACTCAATAAGAATACAAATGATCCAATAATACCAGGAACTAATGGTACCATTGAGTTTCTCATTGCATGTCTAATAACAGCTTGTGTTCTTGTTAGACCTTTGGTTCTTGCTAACAATAAGAATTCTGAAGTTAGTACCTCAGTTAATTCCGCACGAGTTGTTCTTGTCAATCCAGCAATTGCACCGAATGATAATCCAAGCACCGGTAAAATTAATGCTTTTAGTTGAACTGAAGTTGCTAAGAACGATGGCGGCCATTGATCAGGAACCCATTGAAGCTGGAATCCAAAAACCATTACCATCATGGTCATAACAACAAAACTTGGCACCGATATAAAGAACATAACCAGTAAAGAAATCATGTTATCTAGCCAACTATTTTTATATAATGCAGCAATAATACCTAAAATAAATCCAATTGGTATATAGAAAAATAGAGCAATTAAATTTAATTTCAAGGTTGTCGCAATACGACTATTCCCTGAATAAGTACCATCCGCATTTTTTCCTATTAATACGTCAAAAACGGCAGTATTAGGCTTAACGCGTGTTGAATACCCCCAATTCCAATCAGTTATGATATTTCCTACCCAACGGAAATATTGATGTGAAAGTGGTACTGGTTCATAAGCCCAGTATTTTTCTGGATTTAATACGTCATCTGGCTTGTAATAACACTTACTACACTCCACAGTGTTTGTCTCGATTGCTGTAGTAATTGCAGCTACTTCTGCAGCCTCTTCAACAACTCGAACCGTCATATATCCATCCGTAACTTGACGAGCGTAATAAATACTCTTCTCATCTTCAGTCGGAGGTGGATACTCTGGAGCGATTTTAAGCAATACAAAGTTTAGTGACAGAATGATCGAAATAATTATTAAAATCCAAATTGTTCTGACTACAATATATCTACCCATAATTTATCAGTATAGTGACTAAGTCACCATACACTCCTTTCTAAAATCTATATATAATACTCTTAATTTCTTTATAGTTCTTAACAATATTTTTGATATTTCTCAATAAACCTCTTATAGGTAACGTTATTGTCACAAATCTAAAGCTAAAAAGAAATCAAAAGTTAGTTTGCAAATTTATGTTTTGAAACAATTTTCATAGTGAAAAAATAAAATATAGCCTATTATAAAAATTTTTAAGATTACAGAGTCATACCTATAACAGGTACGACTCTTTTTAATCTTAAAATTGTTTTGTTAAACATATAACAAGCAAACCATCTATTATTGCAAGATGGTTTGCAAGTTTATATTACTTTGTTAATCTCTTACTTTAATTTAAGATTTTTTTATGTAGCAGGTACAGGTGTTGCATCTGTAGTAACGTCTAATTCAAATTCTACAGCGTCACTCATAGTTACAACTACTGTATAATTAGTTTCTTCAGTTAAACCTGATACATCGTAAGTACCATCAGCGTTATCAACGATAGTTACAGTAGCAGTAACATCAACCATAACAGTATCAGTTAAATCGTCTGTAGTTGTAAGGTCTAATTGTTCTTCCCAAACAGCAACAGTTCCGATAGTTGCAACAGCATCAGTTTCTAGATAAACGTCTAAAACGAATGAAGTATCAGTAACAGTAAAGTCATCAGTAGCGTCATCTGGAGTACCATTGTCATCAACAACTAATGTAAGATCAGCTTCACCATAAGTGCTGAATGATCTGTAAGTAGTAAATGCATCACTTGTAAGTACTTCAAGAACGAACCAACCACTTTGTTCTAATCCTGAGATAGTCCATGTTTGTGGAACAGATTCATCAATATCAGTAGTTAATGCATTATCTAAGACAGCAGGTGTAATAACTATTGTTACAGTAGCAGTAATTTCAACCATAATAGTATCAGTTAAATCTTCTGTAGTAGTTAAGTCTAATTGTTCTTCCCATACTTTAACAGAAGCAACAGTTCTAGTAGCGTCGTCTTGGTTTAATACGATTCCTACACTAGCTTCATGAGATAAGTAAGCTCTAGTAAATGAAGCTAAACCAGCCATTTCAAACCATGGAGATACTTGAGAACCAGTTTTTGTAATGTCAGCAGTATATGCATAACTTACAACAACTTTATAGTCACCTTGGTATAAGATTGTAGCATCATTAATATATCCGTAGAAGAATGGATCTAGTCCTGTAACTACAACATCTGCAGATGTAGGTACTAAATCAATATATCCTTCTAAATCATAATATTTGTCATCATCCATAGAATACCATTGGATTCCGTAAGTAATGTCTGTATATTTGTTATTTGCATATTGATCAATAGTAAATGATACAGTTGTAGGAGTAACTACGATATTTTTAGGAGCAGGAACGATTACTTCTGCACCATCAACAACGTATACTTCACCATTTAATACAGAACTAATTGCATTGAATGACCACATTTCATTATGACGAACACCTTCGAAATCATTAAAGATTACGTTAATGTTTGCAGATGTAGTATCAATACCCCAGTTAAGAGTAAATCCACCACGGTTATCATCACAATAAGTATCTAAGAAACTAGCAGCGTCTAATGTAGAACCACTAATACCACCGATTGATAAATCAAATTCTCCAACCATCATATAATCATAATAGATGTCTGGGAAGTCTTTAGCATGACCAGATAAGTCTATTTTTACATAGTTATCAAAATCAACAAATGCTAATTCATAAGCAGATTCAAGATACTCGAACATTGTTACTTGAGAGTCAGATCCTTGGAAATAGTTAAATTCTAACTCAATAACTGTCCATTCTGATGCAGTACCAGCTTCATAGTTTCCAGCAGCAATTTCAGCAGCAACAGCTAATTTGAATAATGCTCTAGCAGCATCGAAGTTATAACCAAATGTACTTGGAGATAATCCTTCACCAACAGTTGCACCTTGATCAGTTGAACGATAAGGAACACCTAATTCAGCATCAACTAAGTAAGCATCACTGAATAAGTACATGTTAGAAGTTCTAACTTTTAATACTTGTTCTGCAAGATATTGTCTATCCATTGCGAAGAACATTGCCATTTTGAAATCATCATTAGCTAAGATAGGTTCAGGAATCCAAGTGCTATCTGGGAAGATTGCTCTAAGATTTTCAACAGTACCAGTCCCGTTAATCATAATTCTATAAGTAGTAGCTCCAGGAATTTGTTTTAAACCTGGATGATTTTTGTATTGTTCGTATTTTGCAGTTGGAAGTCCAATTGCTTCTAATTTTCCAGCTTCGAATGTTTGGAATGCGATTTCACTATCTTCAATAATTTGGAAAGTTTTGTGAGTATAGAAATCTAATTCAGGAGCTGCATAATTAGGATTTTTTTCTAATGTTAAGATAATTGCAGTTTCATAAGCAGTAATTACATAAGGCCCATGATAAGCAATTGATTGTGGAGAAGTACCATAAGTAGTAACTCCATCAACAGTTAATTCGTCATACATTTCTGTATGAATTGGAGCCATAACAAATGAACTTAACCAATATTTAACGTTCCATTCTGATTGGTCATCAACAAATGTATATTGAATTTTTCCGTCAACAACTTTAAGTCCAACGTCAGCCCAATCTCCAGTTCCATCAACATAGTCTTGAGCACCAACGATAGCTTGAGTTTTCCCTAAGAAATCTCCACCACCAGAAATAGCTCTGAACCATTGTTCGTCTAAAGCGATTTTGTAAGTATCTACAAAGTCTTGAGCAGTAATGTCGTTATCAGTTACATAACTAGGAGCATCACCGTTATCGAAATAAGACCATTCTAATCCAGCAGCAACAGAAATTTGCCATACTGTAGAAACTTCTTTACCAGTTTCGGTAATATGAGAATCAACAGGTACAGGCATACCTCCAGCCATTACAGGAACAACTTCATAACCAGTTTTATCTGCATTGAATACATAGTCATATAAAGCACCATAATATTCACCCATATAAGTACTGTCTGTAGAAGTATCATAGATCCATTGGTTGAATGTTACAGGGTCTGTACTGTTATTAGTTCTGTAAGTGTATTCACCAGCATTACCTAATTCACCATCGTACATTAATACAGTTGAATCGTCATCACTCATAGTAGCGAAACGAGTACCATATCCCATTACAGCAACATACTCATCAACAGGTAATTGAAGTCTAGGGCTGTATAAAGCGAAAGATCCACTTGCAAACATTGGAACTCCACCGTACATATTATTCATTAAATATTTTTCGGCAGCAGCCATAAATGTGTGACGTAATTCTGTAGTAGCGAATTTGTAGTTAAAGAATCCAGTTGGACTAATTAACCCCGCTTCAGAAATTGTAACATCACGTGTTACAGTGCTAACTCCACCAGCGCTATCTTCAACTGTATAAGTTAAAGTATAAGTACCAGCAGTAGTAAGGTCTAAGTTACCAGAAACAACGATATCCGATGTAATATTACCATCTTCAGTATCTGCAGCAGTAACCCCTCCTAATTCGTCAAATGTATTCCCGATGAACAAACTAATATCGTCTGCACCAGAAATCGAAGGCGCGTCGTTATCAACAACTATAGCAACACATTCGTCGTCAACTAACTCAAATCCGTCTTCACAAACGATTGGGTCGTCATCTCCGCCACCACATGCTGATAGTCCAACAACTAACGCAAAAGCAGTTAATAATAAAAATAACTTTTTCAAAATTTTTTCTCCTCTCTCTTCTCTTTTTATTTAGATTTTTTCAATCTCTAGAGTATATATAAATCTCACACTCAATTATAATAATTGTTTTATTAGTATGAAAATTTATATTGGTTAGATTGTAAAATAATTCAGATTGCGAACAATCATAAACATTTTACTCACTTATTTTGTGATTATATCACACAATTAAGCCAATAGCAAGTCGTATTGCACATTTGAGTTGTGTAAATGCTTACTTAAATTAAAACTGCATAAATCTGTTAAAACAGCCATATTAAGCACGACATATGAATTAGCACACATACAAAATAAGTGTTAAATATATGTAAATCTATCAATAAAAATAATTTTTGCTTTATTTAATAATCCTATTATATATGAATAACCTTTACATATGTTATTCAGTTGTTTCAGCTTGATGTTCTTCAATAATTGCGATGATTTCTGAGTCACTTGTAACATCAATCATCGTATAATCAACATCTACTCCGTCTTCAACACTTAAGTATTCATAACCGTCTACTTCATTTCCTACTCTCGTACTTAATACATTATTAGTAGAAATTAATAAACAAGTACCATCAGGAGAAATAATTACACCTATAGATGATGCTCCTCCACTTGAAGGTCGTCCCATCACAGTTGCTATATCTAATTCTTGTGCCATTGAAATCATCATATTCGCAGCACTAAATGATACACCAGAACTAATCATATACCAGTTATATTGATCATATGCATCATAATCACTTTCTATTATGTAAGTAGCTGCTGAATTATCAGCAGGGTTTTGTGAATGATATAAGAATTGTTCTTCTGTAATATATCCAAATATTCTAAATACAGCTCCAATATTACCACCAGTGTTATATCCTAAGTCAACAACAACATTTTCAACTGTTGCAGGAAGTCCATCCATAATAACTTTGAATTCATCAGGTGAATCAATTGTAAATCCATATAAGTAAATTACTGCTGTTTTACCATCATCAATAAGACGATAAGTTGGTAAATCATCTTCAGCATGTGTTCCATATTTCTCATCAAGTAAATCTTGAACAGCCCACATACCCTCATAGAACCCCTTAGTTCTTGAACCTAAATCACTAAGTGATACTCCTATTCCGTAAGTTGGATCATCAACATAATATCCCACAAAGACATGAGATGTATGTAGATCATCTAAACCATATGCAATATCAAACATTTTGTTGTATAGTTCATAATCATTCCCATCCATCATATATTCAAGTCGAAGTGATAGGATATCGTAATAATCTTCGACACCACGGTCTTCTTTTAATCCATAGAAGTAATTAAAGGCTAAAGCTAAAAAGTTGTATGTCGCCAATTTAATATCGGCTGGAGCATCTTCTGCGTTTAAACTACTTGTTCTTACAGTTTGTTGTAAAAGTTCATCTTCTGCATCTCCACCACTAATACCAAATGTATCAATACCCCATAATTTATCACCATTATAGTAAATATCGTAATATACTCCACCAGCAAATAATAAATTTGCAACATGGAAAGGCATTAAGAAATTATCTTTTGTTCCATCATTATAAATTAATAAATCAAAGTTATAATCACCTAGAGGAATTACAACTTCTTCTCCTTCTACATATATAGCATCAACATAATTTAATCCGTCTCCGTAATCACTTTCTGTTGAAGCAACATAGCTTCCAAAGAAATCAAAGTTATTTACAGTAAAAGTATTTTCCGTAAAATCAACTAAAGCTGTGTAGTATTCAGTATAGAAAGTTCCATCGAAATCTTCCCACTCAACTTCATATTTAATTTCCAATTGATCAGTACCAATTACAGTAAACTCAACGATATCCGACTCAATTGCACCATCAAGTAAATCAATAAAAGTTTCAATATCAACATAAGGAACAGCTCCGTTATCAACATAGAATATATCAACTGAAGGATCGTCTACTACAACGTATTCATCACTTGTACCTTCAAAAGGTAATTGAACAACAGAAGTTACAGTTACTTCTGGATTAGGTTGAACAGTAATTACAAAATCAACTAATTCAACATAACTACCATTTATTGCGCGACAAGTTAAAGTTACATCAACAGGGTCGCTACCAACATGAGGATTAATTACATATCCATTTGCTAAGATAATATTAGAATGACTAGTACTCCAATAGAAATAAGTACCGTTATTCCCAAATGCTGGTAATGTAATTTTATTATTTACAATGCTATCGCCATCAGGAAGTGATAACGTTGCAATATCTAACGCTGCTAAATCAGCATTAGGATTTTCTGCTTCTGTTACTACTACATTATAAGTAGCAGTCGTTTCGTTTCCAGCAGCGTCACTTACCGTTAAAGTAACAACGTAAGTTCCTTCTACTGTTAAATCTACCAAACTACTATCAACTACGATACTGTCTGATATTTGTCCGTCAGTTTCATCACTAACAGATACTCCCGCAACGTAATTAGGATCAGGGTCACCTATTGTATAAGCAACTTCGCCAACACCACTAAAAATAGGTGCAGTTTCATCAAGTTCAGGTTCAGGATCAACACAGACTCCATCAACAAGTGTTTGATCATTAGTACATACTGGATCATCCGGTGTATCTTCACAACCAATTAATCCAACTACAAGTACAAATCCAATTAATAAAATATGGATTTTCTTAAAGTATTTGTTCATTTTCTTTCTCCTCATTTCTTTGCAAGAATATTTTGTTTCATTTATTCTATAAATATTTTAGCATAAAGTACCCTAAAAAAGAACATTTTTTCACACCAATAAACAATCTTTCTATTTAAGATAATAAATTATAATAAATATTAACGAAAAACGGCTATAAATTAACATTTAATACTTTGAATATCAAATAAAAAAGAAACCTAAAAATACTAGATTTCTTAACTAATTCTCTCTAAATCCAATCTATATCCAGTAGCATTATTATGAGTAAACAAAACAATGTAATATTCTCCTGCACTTAAATAAAAGTCTTTTAACTCTTTTCCACTCTCACTAATTACACCCTCAAACAAATATTCAAAATTACTACTATACACACTAAACAAAATACTTTGTTCAAAAGAACCATCATTATAATCAAGATTATATGTTCCTGAAGCAGGAATGCTAATCAAAATAATGTCTTGGTCGTTATCGTACTCTAATTCTCCTTCAATTGTTTCTCCCACAAGTAATTTATAATATCCGTAAAAATCACCATCATCAAAGAAATTCACATGATCATCACTTTCTAAACCACTATCAGGATAGAAGAAACTTAACTCCTCAGTATATTCACTGTATTGAATAACGATAAAATAAGACTGCATATTAATTTCCATCCCAAAATTTTCACGATAAATGTGAATCATAACATCAGAATTATCAATTTTCAAATCTGTAATTAATTCTAAATCAGTATTATAAACCACTGTAAAGATTACTGGTATTTCAGGGAAAGATAGTTCAAACCCGGAAGTAACCAACTGTTGTAAATCTCGATGTAGATCATTATAATTTACCGATGTTCGGAAAACAACTTCATTATCATTATCAGAATCAATCTCGTCTTCATCATCAAGATACGTTATAATCAATTCTTCCATTGATTCTGCTACATATACAGGATGAACAGGATAAACCTCGTCAGACACACTAAAAGGTACAAATCCACTATAATTATTATTATACATTCCAAATATCGCAACGCACTCAGCGGTATACTCATCAAATCCCGAAGGATCATTTTCACTAGAAGCCATACATTTTTTGTTAATGTCATTATCAATATAAGCATAAGAATCAAGCGCTGTAGGGTTATCATTAATCATATAAGTTAACGAGGTTTTAATTTCAACCTTGTCATAACTTTCAATAGTTTCAAAAT
>LGVF01372666.1_pt1 | contig 11672 bp, 13 predicted proteins | sample 469901 | NCBI WGS metagenome assembly LGVF01 (sample SAMN03893561, study PRJNA290197) | marine sediment metagenome | material: sediment; isolation source: combined push core samples #3730, #5133, and #5579 collected at Hydrate Ridge | place: Pacific Ocean: Hydrate Ridge | reverse complement strand
AAAGAGGAGAAAGAAAGCAATATTTCAGAAGATGAATGTAAAAAGTATCAAGATAAAGTCCAAATATTAACAGATGAATACACAGAAAGTATTGATAAATTATTAGAGCTTAAGGAAAAAGAAATTATGGAAGTATAAAAGAGCATTTTTTAAATCATTTATTAAAGAAAGGGGATTTTGAATGGCTTATAAAATTACTGATGAATGCATCAAATGTGGTATATGTGTTGATGAATGTCCTGCAGAAGCAATTTCTGAAGGAGAAGAAACTTATGTAATTGATAAAAATACGTGTACAGATTGCGGAGCTTGTGCCGATGTTTGTCCAAGTGAAGCAATAATAAAGGAATAATAAATAATAAAACCCCCCTCACATTTTAATCTATATTAATCTATTTTGTATTAATATAATTTTAAGGGGGTTTTTTTATAGGTGACGATTATTAGAAATTTTAAAATAAATAAAAGTGAATTATTTGATAAGAATAAAGTACCTCAACACCTGGCTATAATAATGGATGGAAATGGTCGTTGGGCAGAAAAAAAGGGATTGCCTCGAAGCGCAGGGCATAGAGAAGGGGCAAAATCAGTAAAAAGAGTGATAGATAACTGCTTAAATTTTAAAATTCCTATATTAACACTTTTTGCTTTTTCTACAGAAAATTGGAAACGTCCGAAGAACGAAATAAAATATCTAATAAAATTATTCGAAAGAGTTTTGAGTAGAGAAAAAGCAAACTTAATTAAAAATAATATAAAAATAAATTTTATAGGAAGACTAAACGATCTGCCTAACTCTCTTAATGAAAAGATGAATGAATTATTTGAATCTACCAAAAAGAATAATAAACTTATTTTAAATATTGCTATTAACTATGGTGGAAGAACTGAAATTATTGATGCACTCAAATCTATAACAATGAAAATAGTCGAAAAAAAGTTAAATATTGAAGAAATTAACGAAAATACTATTAGAGATAATTTATATACCCAAAATCTTCCTGACCCCGATCTACTAATTAGAACAGCAGGAGAAATGAGAATTAGTAATTTTATGATCTGGCAGATTGCTTATACAGAATTTTGGGTAACTCCTGTTTTATGGCCCGATTTCGACGAAAATAATTTGATAGAAGCAATAATAAATTTCAAAAAAAGAGTGAGAAAATATGGAGGAAAAGTATAATAATTTTTTAAAGAGAACTGCAACAACTATTATAGGGGTTTTTTTGGCTTTTTTAACAATATTTTGGAAAGGATTCCCCTTTTTTATTATCGTTATAATAATAGCTTTGTTGGGGTTGAGGGAATTATACAGTATAGCTAATAAACAAGGATATAAACCATCATACATATTAGGTACCATACTGACCTTATGTTTCATTTTTATATCAATTTATGATGTTTATAACTTGAATTACTATATTGGAAATATAATTATTACTTTTTTTATTATACTATCTTTTATTATACAATTATTTAGAAAAGATCATTCTAAGGTACTAAACGAAATATCCATTACAATTTTTGGAAGCATTTATTTAGGATATTTATTATCCTTTATACTAAAAATAAAAGACTTACCCAATGGAAATTATTATCTTATTTCTCTATTAATTATTACTTGGGCTAATGATGTTGGAGCTTATCTTATCGGGACTAAACTTGGTAAAAATAAAATATTTCCTAAAATAAGCCCAAAAAAAACTATTGAAGGATCAATTGGGGGGGTTATATTTAGTATTGCAGGCATATTTGCCTTAAAAAACTGGTTAAATTTAACTTTTAATGAATTACTTTCTCTCGGTTTGATTATAGCAATAATAGCCCAACTGGGCGATCTATTTGAATCAGTATTAAAAAGAGGTTCGGGAATTAAAGATTCAGGGACTTTAATCCCCGGCCAGGGGGGGATATTAGACTGTCTTGATAGTCTAATATTTACAGCTCCCGTATTCTATTATTATATAGTTTTGTTAATTTAACTGGCCAACTGGTAAACCGGGTAACTTGCTGATTATTAGATTGAATTTAATTGGTAAATTGGTAAATTGGTCAATTGGTAAATTGTAAACACTTGTATGTTGTATTTCAAGCTAACGGCTAACGACTAGTTAAGAGTTTTGAATTTAAGAACAAATCTTTGAAAATAAGGGATTTAATTATGAGAAATAAAATAGTTATATTAGGTTCAACAGGTTCAGTAGGACAGCAAACTTTAGAGGTTATACGAAAATATTCAAATGAATTTGAAGTAGTAGGTCTAAGTGGGTGGGAAAATACAAGATTGCTTAAAGAGCAGATAAGTTTTTTTAAACCTAAAATAGCAGTAGTTAAAAATGAATATATCGCCAGGAATTTAAAAAAGGATTTAAATAAACAAAACAATATTAAAATATTATGGGGGACTAACGGATTAATAAATATAGCAACCTTAGAAGAGGCCAATATTATTGTAGTTGCTATCACCGGGATAGCATCTCTTATACCCACTTTTGAAGCAGTGAAAAAAGGTAAAAAAATTGCTTTGTCCAGCAAAGAAGCAATGGTGGTAGCTGGTGAATTATTAGTGAGGGAAGCAATATCTAAAAATGCAAAAATTATACCAATAGACAGTGAACATAGTGCAATTTTACAGTGTTTAAAGAACGAGAAAAAAGACTGTGTTGAAAAAATTATACTGACGGCATCCGGGGGCGCGCTCTATAATTTTACCGAAACTGCCCTAAAAAATGTAACAGTTGAGGATGCATTGAATCACCCCACTTGGAAAATGGGAAAAAAGGTTACTATTGATTCAGCTACCTTAATGAATAAAGGATTAGAAGTAATTGAAGCAAAATGGTTTTTTAATATACCGGCTAATAAAATAGAAATTGTAATCCATCCCCAAAGTTATGTACATTCAATGGTTCAATTTATAGACGGGACTATTTTGGCTCAAATAAGTGAACATGACATGAAGATCCCCATCCAGTACGCCTTATTTTATCCTAACAGAATTAGTAATAATTTTTCACGATTAGAATTAACCAAAATAGGTCAACTGACTTTTAAAAAACCAAATTTTGACAAATTCCCTTGTATTAAACTTGCTTATCAAGCCTTAGAGCTTGGAGGAACAATGCCTGCAGTATTAAACGGAGCAAACGAAATTGCAGTTAATGCTTTTTTAAATAGTCAAATAAACTTTTCCGCAATTCCTACAATTATTCAAAACACAATGAAAGAATACAAACCAAAGTATAATCCCAATATTAATGATATCTTGGATGCTGACTATTGGGCCAGGGAGAAAGCTTTAAGTTTTTGTATAAATAAAAAATAACTAATTTAGGAGTAAAAATGTTAACTATAATTGCCTTTATATTTGTTTTTAGTATATTAATATTTTTTCATGAATTCGGTCATTTTATCGCGGCTAAAGCATCCGGAGTAAGGGTATATAAATTTTCCTTTGGGTTTGGACCAAGAATATTAGGATTTACAAAAAACCAAACAGAATATCAAATCTGCTTAATTCCTCTTGGCGGGTATGTAAAAATGGCTGGGGAAATGGGGCAAGAAGATATTAAAGAAACATCGGAAGAAGTGCCCGAAAAACAAAAATTTAACAAGAAAACATTGGGAATTAGAGCATTAATAGTGGCCTTAGGTCCTTTTATGAATATTGCAACCGCAGTTGTTATATTTAGTCTTATATTCTTTACAAATGGAATTCCGGTAGTTAACAATTGTGTATCGACGGTTATTGAAAATGGCCCTGCCGAACAAGTAGGTATACTTTCCGGAGATAAAATTATTGCAATTGATTCGATGAAAATTGAAGATCCCAATAGAATTGCGAATATTATTAATAAAAGTTCAGGAGTAGAATTAAAAATAACCTTGGATAGGGGAGGGGAGAATATTGATGTTTTTGTAATTCCTGAATACGATGATAATTATAAAAAAGGGTTAATCGGAATTACCTTTGAAATATCTGTCGAAAAAATTAATATATTTTCAGCATTTTCCAAGGGCTTAATTACAACAGGAAATATTATAAAACTAATATTTTCTAATACAATAGAAATGATTACCGGTAAAGTCCCTGTTGAGATAGCAGGACCTTTGGGCATAGCTCAAATGACTGGAGAAGCAGCAAAATTAGGTTTCTTAAACTTATTATATTTTACGGCAATTTTAAGTATATTTATAGGATTGTTTAATCTTCTTCCTATTCCAATTTTAGATGGTGGACATCTATTAATTTTAGCTATAGAAAAATTAAGGGGTAAACCGCTGGAGCCTGAAAAAATAAACTTTATGTACTTAATCGGAATATCTCTTATGATAATTATTTTTATAATTGCAACTTATAAGGACATTTTAAGAGTTTTTGTTAAGTAGAAAAAGAAGGAAATTTTAAGCGATGTATATGAGAAAAAAGACCAGGAGTGTGAAGGTAGGCGACCTGGAAATTGGAGGGAATGCTCCAATTTCGGTTCAATCAATGACTAACACTGACACGAAGAATATATCAGATACAGTAGCCCAAATAAAAAGAATGGAAGAAGAGGGTTGTGAACTTGTAAGAGTGGCTATTCTGGATTTAGAGTCGTGTTATTCATTACCCTTGATAAAAAAAGGAATTAAGATACCCTTGGTTGCTGATATTCACTATGATTATAAATTAGCCTTAAAATCTATGGAATTGGGTGTAGACGGATTACGGATAAACCCTGGCAATATCGGCAATGATGAGAAAATTAAATTAGTTATAAACTCAGCAAAGAAAATGAATTTACCTATTAGGTTTGGTATAAACTCCGGTTCATTAGATAAAAAAATATTGAAGAAATATAAAAAAGTAACTCCTCAAGCTTTAGTAGAAAGTTCAGTAAATGTTATTAAGATATTAGATGAACTCAACTATCATAATATAATATTCTCCATTAAATCCACAAATATAATTAATACTATCGAAGCAAACAATATATTTTCCTCAAAATATGATTATCCTTTACATTTGGGGATTACTGAAGCAGGTCCGCCCTTTCAAGGTATTATTAAGTCATCTGTGGGAATTGGCTCATTATTATTTCAAGGAATCGGTGACACTATTAGAGTATCATTGACCGGGGATCCTGTAGAAGAAATAAAAGTAGGGTATGAAATACTAAAGGCTTTACATCTTAGACAAAGAAGCCCGGATTTGATTTCTTGTCCTACCTGTGGGAGATGCAAGGTAGACCTAAATAAAATTGTAAAAAAAGTGGAAAGGCAGATTAGCAATATCAATAAACCATTAACTATTGCGGTTATGGGTTGTATGGTAAACGGTCCGGGTGAAGCAAGAGAAGCTGATATAGGAGTTGCATTTGATAAAGATAAAGGAGTATTGTTTAAAAAAGGCAAGATAATTGCTAAATCTAGTGATAAAATAATAATAAGAAGATTATTAGAAGAAATTAAAGGTATGCAAGATAAGATTTGAATTTTATAACTGTATTTTGATTATCAGTTTTATTTTTTTCGCGCGATACTCGATACGCAATACGCGATACGAATATGAGTTAGTGTAAACTTTAATGAAGTAGCAGAAGAGAAAAGAATATATATTACTTTTGTTTTCCTATATTCTTTTTTCTCTAGTGATTTTTCTTTACTCGATACTATATACTCGATACTATATTTAAGTTAGTGTAAACTTTAGTGGGGTAGTTAGACAAAAAGAAGAATGTTGCTTTTTTTCTATCTTTTTTCTCTCTTTCTTAACTCGATACTCGATACGAATTTATTCTGATTCTCGGTTTTTATTATTTTTGCGAGATACGATTCACGAGATACGAGATACGAATCTAACATTGAGAATAATTATCTGATATGTTATAATTTTTTGTAAATATTAATAAAAAATAACCTTTTTTATATTATTACACCTTATTTTGTAAATTATTTTAAAAAGATATTAATTATCGAGGGGTGAATTTTTTGATAAATAAAATCATTTCAGAAGTTAAAAAAACTGAACGTGCTGCAGATAAGATTATCAAAGATGCTAATGATAAAGCTGAAATAATTATTAACAATGCACACGAGGAAGCAGATAAACTAATTGAAAGAATCAGAGAAGAAGCTATAAAAGAAGGAAAAATGATAATTGAAAGAGAAGAAAAATCTGCTAGGATAGAAGCAGATAATATTATAAAAAAAAGTGAAAGAGAAAAAGAAGAGTTAAGTAAAAAATCTTTAATAAATATTGATAAAGCGGTAAAAATAGTAATTAAAAAAGTAGTGGAAGGTAGATAATGGCTGTTTGCAAAATAAAAAAAGTAAATATTTTTACTCATCTTGAATTAAAGGACGAGATTATTGAAGAACTCCAAAAAGCAGGCTGTGTCCAAATAATAGATGTTACATCTAAATTAAAAAAGTCGAGCTTATCGGATTTTAATGAAATAAATAATACAGAAAGAATATCCGCATTACCGGAAGTAAAATATTGCATAGATTACCTATCAAATTTTATAGATAAACCTAAAAAATCCGATAAACCCACAATCACCACTAAATACATTTATGATTATAAAAAATTACCTTTATTATTTTCTCGATATGATTATAAAAAGATTTATAGTAAGTGCAAAGAATTAGATGATAAATTAAAAGAACTAAAAAATAGAGAAAATCATCTTGTAAAAACACAAGAACACTTGAAAGAATGGAAAGAACTAGACATAAAAGTAGAGGATTTAGAAGGAACAAAAAATACCAAAATCATCGTAGGAACTCTCTCTTCAAAAGATTTTGTTTCATGTTTGGAAGAAATAAAAAAGATAGGAAAAGAGATTGAAATAAATAAATTTGCTGAAGATAAAAAACAGTGCAAGATAATGATTGTTTCAATATCTGAATATTATGTTCTTATTAAAAAAGTGCTGGATAAGTATAATTTTAATTCTTTTCAAATTCACATAGAATTCACTAAAACTCCAAAAAATATTTTGGAGGATATTTCCAAAGAATTAAAAAGCATTAAAGAAAAAAGAGGAATAATTTCGGATGCAAGCAGAAAACTGTATAGAGAGAATTTATCGTTATATCTTGCTTTTGATTACCTATCTCTTTTAAAAAGCAGAAAAGATATAGAAATATATTTAAAGATGACTAAAAAAGTTATAATTATCGAAGGATGGATTTTAGAAAAAAACATAGATATAATGAAAAAGAGACTATTTAATAAAACAAACGAGTTGGAGATAATCTTTAGTGATCCCGATGAAAATGATGATATTCCAGTAGCTTTAGATAATAATAAATTTGTAGAACCTTTTGAATCAATAACCGAACTGTATGGAATCCCCAAATATAAGGAATTTGACCCCACTCCTTTATTTGCTCCCTTTTATTTTATTTTCTTCGGAATGTGTTTGTCTGATGCCGGCTATGGTCTAATCATTGCTGCTTTATCTTATTTTTCTTTATCAAAATTCAAATTTGAAGGGATGGTAAAGAAATTTTTTAGATTATTCTTTTTAGGTGGATTATCCACTTTTATAATGGGAGCAATAATGGGCAGCTGGATGGGGGATACACTTAATTATCTTCCAGAAAATATGTTATTTATAAAAACTTTTTTAATTGATACAATATCCCTACTCGACCCGATAAAAAATCCCATGCCTCTATTATTAATATCTCTATCTTTAGGAGTAATTCAAATTTACACCGGAATTATCATTAAATTTATTGCAAACGTTAAGGAAAATAAAATTAAAACAGGCTTGATGGATCAAGGATCATGGTTGTTATTAATTTCAGGATTACTTCTATTTATAATAGCAAATGCTATTAGTTCTTTGGCAGGTTTTATAGATATTACAAAATATATAATTTGGGCGGGATTTTTATCTATAGTTATTACCCAGGGAAGGTCAAATAAGAATATTGTATTAAAAGCTGCTGGTGGGGTACTGAGTTTATATAACACTATAGGTTATTTTAGTGATATTCTTTCTTATTCACGGCTATTTGCCCTGGGATTATCAACTGCAGTATTAGCAGTGGTGGTTAATAATTTTGTAATGTTATTTAAAGATATTCCATTTGTTGGTTTTATTCTAGCAGCTTTAGTTTTTATTATTGGACATCTATTTAATATGGTAATAAGTGGTATGGGGGCATTTATCCATTCAACTCGTTTACAGTACGTAGAATATTTTACTAAGTTTTATGAGGGTGGAGGGACTCCTTTTAAACCTTTTCAGGCCATCACTAAATATATAAAAGTTCAAATTAATTAGTATATAGTATTTAGTATATAGTATATAGTGAAGATGGCAAACCGGTTAACCAGTTTGCCAGTTAATAGATCAAGTAATATGTCATACTTACTGAGAACTGAAAACTGAAAACTTGTATTTTGAATTTATACTAACGACTAACGACTATTCACTAACGACTAGTTTAATATAATATTAATTAGAAATAGGAGGGAAATATGATTACACAAGGAATAGTAATTGCATTCTTAGGTTCTGCAATAGCTATCGGGTTAGCCTGTTCTGGTTCTGGTATCGGAGTAGGCATAGCCGGAGCTGCTGGAATAGGAGTATTAACCGAAGAACCGGAAAAATTTGGTTTAGTATTATTTTTACAAGCCTTTCCCGGAACTCAAGGTATTTATGGCTTGCTAGTTGGATTTTGGGTGTTAATGAAAACGGGTATTCTTGGAGGTTCACCAATCCCCTTGAACTTAGATCAGGGATGGCAGATATTCTTTTCCTGCATACCAGTAGGCGTGGTAGGCTTTTTTTCTGGATGGTATCAGGGAAAAACTGCTGCTGCTGCCATAGGTTTAGCTGCAAGGAATCCTGAAGGGATTGGAAAAGCAATAGTAATGGTTACTATGGTAGAAACTTATGCAGTATTTTCTTTGTTAGCTTCTCTGTTACTTTTCAACGGAATAAATTTATAAAAGGACGAATATTATATGACTATTAAAGATATAAGTGAGAAAATTATATCTGATTCCAGAATTCAAGCAGATAAAATTATTGCTCAAGCGGAAGATGATGCAAATAATATTATAAAAAAAGGTAAAAAAGAAGCAGATAATATCAAAAACATAATATTATATAAATGCAACCAGGAAGCATCTTTAAGAAAAAGTAAAATATTAACTGAGGCTAATTTAGAAGCAAAAAAAATTATTTTATCGGAAAAACAGAAAATTATTGAGGATGTTTTTAATAAGGCATCAGAAAGTATTTTAAAATTAGAGGATAAGGATTATCGTAATATTATAAAAAAAATGATATTAGATAATATTGAAACTGGGGATGAAACTATTTTTATCGACCACTCAGATCAGAAAAAAATATCCGAAAAATTTATAGAAGATATAAATAAAGAACTGAAATCTAAAAGAGAGAAGGGCGAATTAAAATTATCTACTTCTTACCTTCCCATAAAAGGCGGAGTAGTTATTGGTTCTGGTAAAATAAGAAAAAATATTTCATTAGAATTTTTATTGAAAAAAATTCGGGAAGAATTAGAAATCCAAATAAGCAAAGATTTATTTAGTTAATATTTTAATAATTTGTAGTTTAATGAGAGAAAGGTTTATTTATGTTTAAATATTTTACCGCAGATACTAACAATCAAGAAGAATATGCTTTTGCTAATGGAAGAATAAAGAAATTAGAAAAGGGATTATTAAATAAAGATATATTAGATAGGATGATAAAATCAAGTGATGCTGTATCTGCTTTAAAAATATTGACGGAAAGTGATTTAAATGATTATTCTTTTGATCTCAACAACCCTGCAGACTTTGAGAATTCATTAAATAAAGAACTATTACATGCTTATGACATAATAAAAGATATATCTAAGGTTTCTACTTTTAATTTTCTATATTTCACCTTCGCCTCCAAGTATGATTTTCACAATATCAAGATACTTATAAAATCGAAATACTTAAAAAAAGACATTTCTAATGAATTATTTTCACCAATTAGAACCATAGATATAGAAAAACTTAATTCAGCGATTAGAGATGAAAAGTATGAAGATATTCCTGATTCTTTTGAGTTTCTAATCAAAAAAACATTCTCAGAGTATAGTAAACATAAAGACCCGGAGATAATAGATTTTATTTTGGATAAAGAAAGATATATTATGATATTTAATAAAATAAAAGAAGTAGAAATAATTGAAACAGAAGAACTTTTTTTAAGAAGGTTTATTAAAATAAATATAGACCTTAATAATATAATTAATTGTATCAGGGCTAAGATAAGAGGGGAGAGAAAATCCTTTACTAAAGAATTTTTAATTACCAAAGGAGATTTTAAGATAGAAAATATAATTGAAATATATGATTCACCTTTGTCTTCCTGGTTTGAAAAATTAATACATACTGATTATAAAAATACAGTAGAAATCGGAATAAATTACTTTCAAAAGAATAACTCTTTAATGGAATTAGAGAGGCTGAGTGATAATTTTATTCTAAATTTCTCAAAAATAGGAAAATACATTACCTTTGGGATTGAACCATTAATAGGATTCATTACCGCAAAAGAGAATGACATAAAAAATATTAAAATAATATTATCAGGTAAGTTAAATAAACTAACTCCTGATCAGATCAAAGAAAGAGTACGTGATACTTATGTATAAAATTGCTTTAATTGGGAATAGAGACACTATAATCGGTTTTAAATTACTGGGTATCTCTTTATTCCCCACAACCAAAAAGGATGAGGCTGTAGAAATATTAGATAAACTAGTAAAAGAAGAATATGCAGTGATATTTGTAACCGAAGATATTGCCATTCAAATATTTGAAGAAATAGAAAGATTACAAAAAACATCTTTTGCTAGTATAACCATAATACCCAATAAATTAGAAAAAAAATATTTAGGACTTAAAATTTTAAGAAGAAATATAGAAAAAGCAATAGGAACAGATATTTTATTTAGAAAAGAGGTAGAATAATGGAAACAGCGAAAATAATTAAAGTTGCCGGACCGGTAGTAATAGCTAAAGGGTTAAAAAATGCCAAGATGTATGATGTGGTAAAAGTCAGCAGTCAGAAATTAATTGGTGAAATAATTGAACTAAATAGAGATTCAGCAACCATACAAGTTTATGAGGAGACTTCAGGAATTGGTCCTGGAGAATCTGTTTTTTCTACCGATATGCCCCTAAGTGTGGAATTGGGTCCCGGCCTTATCTCATCAATTTACGATGGTATTCAAAGACCTTTAGATGTATTAAAATCAACTAAAGGGGATTTTATTACTAGAGGAGCAGAAGCGTTTGCCATTAACCGAAAAAAGAAATGGGATTTTGAACCAATTTCTAAAAAGGGGGATAAGGTAGCATCCGGTGATATTATAGGCACTGTGCAGGAAAGTAGTATTATAAAACATAAAATTATGGTTCCCTATGGAATTCAGGGTGAAATCAAAGAAATATATAAAGATAAATTTACGGTTACAGATACCATTGCCCTAATAAAAGACCTGGATGGTCTAATTCACGAAATTAAAATGTTACAAAAGTGGCCGGTAAGAAGTCCAAGGCCCTATAAGAAAAAATTACCTCCTCTTGAACCGTTAATTACCGGACAAAGGACAATAGATATGTTTTTCCCCATAACTAAAGGAGGGACAGC
>LGVF01343022.1_pt1 | contig 11673 bp, 11 predicted proteins | sample 469901 | NCBI WGS metagenome assembly LGVF01 (sample SAMN03893561, study PRJNA290197) | marine sediment metagenome | material: sediment; isolation source: combined push core samples #3730, #5133, and #5579 collected at Hydrate Ridge | place: Pacific Ocean: Hydrate Ridge | reverse complement strand
ACTATTATCAGCAAATACGTAATTTAGGTTGTTGGGTTTATTTATTTCGATAACTTTACCATCAATAGGTAAACATGCAACTATTGAACAAATAGTTGGATTACTGTAAATATTTTTTGTTGTAGTAATAGTTGCTGGGCTATAAAACTCAGAATTATATTCATAAAGTGATAAAGATATAGTTTCATCTAGTGTATAGTTATATGCATTATCCGGGATTAAAATAGTATATAATTCATTGGTATCATTATCTTCAACAATTATTGTGTAATCTGACTCTGAAGAAATTAAAGCTCTAAAATTACCGCTCGTAATAACTGTATAAGCATTTGTATTTGAAGTAAATTCATACATTAGATCATAATAATCACTATCAGATTCATTCATATCATCTATATAGTTGATTAAATCTGTATGAATATTATTAAATTCTTGTGTCGTGTAATATTTTGCGAAAAATTGAGAGTTAAGAAGTGATTGTAATAAGAAGAATGATGTAAATAATAATAATATAGTTATAATTAATTGAGTTGACATTGATCTAGCACGGAATAGATTTATAAATTCTTTGAAATAGTTAGGAAAGTTTTTAAAGAAGGTTTTTATTTTATTCATCAAGCGCTTCAAATCTATATCCTACACCAAATACTGTTTTTATATAATGAGATCGATCTCCTAAATATTTCCTTAATTTTTTAACATATGTATCTACGATACGATCTTCAACATATACATCAATTCCCCATACTTCATCTAGTAATAAGTTTCTCGAACATATTTTACCTTCATGTTTTAAGAAATATTTTAATAAATCAAATTCTGTTTTTGATAAATCAACTTCTTGATTATCAATGTATGCTTTGTGGGTATCTAAATCCATTTTAATTCCACTAATTTCTAGCAATCCAGAAGTTTGAACTGCGTGATCTTGATTTGCTAGTCTTTCAAGTAAGTTTTTAACTTTAGCAACTAAAATTTTCGGATTAAAAGGCTTTGTTATGTAGTCATCAACTTTTAAAGAATATCCTTTTAGAATATCTTCTTCTTCAGATAATGCACTCATCATAATTATTGGAACATTAGAAGTTTCTCTAATAGTTTTAGCTACATCCCAACCGTTAATATTAGGCATCATAATGTCTAGACATACAAGATCAACTTTATTTTTACTAAAAAGTTGTAATCCCTTGAATCCATCAAGAGCACTTAAAACTTTGTATTTCTCTTTCATGAAATAGTTAGAAACTATTCTATTTATAGTTGGTTCGTCTTCAATTATTAATATAGTAATATCATTCATAATCTCACCTCTTATTAGATATTATATAATAATAATGTGAATATTTAAAGAATATAGGCGTTATATGCTTTACTATTTATGCTTTTAGTAATAAAATGTGGTTATAAAAGGTGATAATATGTACGATATAATTGTAATTGGTGGAGGACATGCCGGAAGTGAAGCTGCACTTGTTAGTGCTAGACTAGGTAACTCTACATTATTAGTAACAGGAAATATTAAGATGATTGCTTCAATGCCATGTAATCCATCAGTTGGTGGACCTGCTAAAGGGATTGTTGTAAGAGAAATTGATGCACTTGGAGGAGAAATGGCTAGAAATGCCGATAAAACTGCTCTTCAAATGCGTTTTTTAAACGTCTCAAAAGGTCCAGCTGTTAGAGCTTTGAGAGCTCAAAGTGATAAAGTTTTATATTCTGAAGAAATGCAAAAAACTATTATGAATCAAGATAACTTAGATGTAGTAGAAGCATACGTTGATAAATTATATTTTGAAAAAGAGATTGTACAAGGAGTTATTCTTGAAAATGGAGATATAAAAAAAGGTAAGAATGTAATAATTACTACAGGAACATATATGCAAGCAAAAATTCTTGTTGGAGCAAAAGTTACAATGAGTGGTCCAGATGATCAAAAAGCTTCATTTGGATTAAGTGAACAATTACGAGAATTAGGATTTGAAACATCTAGATTAAAAACTGGAACTCCTCCAAGAATTAAAAGAGAAACTGTAGATTTCTCTAAAACAGAATTACATGAAGGGGATCAAATTCCAAGATATTTTAGTTTTGATAATATTAGTTATTTAAAAGTTGAAGATCAATGGCCTTGTTACTTAACGTATACAAATGCAAATACACATGAAATTATAAATTTTAATTTAGAAAAATCGTCAATGTATAGTGGGGTTGTTGAAGGTGTTGGTCCTAGATATTGTCCTTCTATTGAAGATAAACTTGTTAGATTTAATGATAAAGAAAGACATCAAATATTTCTAGAACCTGAAAGTCAATTTATTGATGAAATTTATGTTCAAGGATTTTCAACATCAATGCCTCATGATATACAGGATGAAATGATTAAGTCTATTCCTGGATTAGAAAATGCAGAGATTGCTAGATATGCATATGCTATTGAATATGATGCAATTGATCCAAGAACTCTTTATCCAACTTTGGAAAGTAAAGATTATCCTGGATTGTATTTTGCAGGACAAGTAAACGGAACTAGTGGATATGAAGAAGCAGCTTGTCAAGGTCTTATGGCGGCAATTAATGCCGATCTTAAGATGAAGGATAAACCCCCTCTTGTACTTAAAAGAAGTGAAGCATATATTGGAGTATTAATAGATGATTTAGTAACCAAAGGTATTAGTGATCCATATAGATTATTGACTTCTAGAGCGGAATATAGACTTTTATTAAGACATGATAATGCGGATATTAGACTTAGAAAATATGGATATGATATTGGTTTAATTGAAGAAGAGAGATATGAAAAGTTCTCTATAAAATTAAATAATATAAATGAAATTAAGAAGAAATTATTAAGTACATCTATTTATCCAAATAAAGAAACAAATCAATATTTAAATAGTATTGGATCTACTAATTTAAAGGATAAAGCCAGTACATATATTTTATTAAGAAGACCTGAAATTAAAATGGATATGTTAAATTACTTTGTTGATTTAAATATGTATTCATTTGAAGAAAAAGAACAGGTAGAAATCGATATTAAGTATGAAGGTTATATTAATAAAGCGATGAAACAAGCAGAAAAACTTTTAAAAATGGAAGATTATTTAATTCCAAATAATATAGATTATAGCAATATAAACAATTTAGCTTTAGAAGCTAAAGAAAAGCTTATAAAAATTAAACCATTAACGATAGGGCAAGCATCAAGAATAAGTGGAGTAAATCCCGCAGATATTTCTATTTTGTTAGTATACTTAAAATCAATAAAAATAATAACTCATTAAGGGGTTATTATTTTTTTATATTATTTTAAATAATCTATTAATATGATAAAATGTATACAAGGTGATTATAATGAGAGAAAAGTTTGAATTACTTCTCAATGGACTTAACATTGAATTAACGGATAAAAAGTATGATCAATTTATAAAATATTATGAATTGCTTGTAGAATGGAATAGTAAAATAAATTTGACTGCCATCACAGAATTTGAAGATGTATTTATTAAACATTTTTATGATAGCTTATGTTTAGTTAAAGGAATTGAATTAAGTAATCAAAGTTTATTAGATGTTGGTAGTGGGGCTGGATTTCCTAGTATTCCACTTAAAATTATCTTCGAGGACCTAGATATTACAATAATTGATTCACTAAATAAAAGAATTAATTTCTTGAAGATTCTTACCGAATCTTTAAATGTTAATGTGAAATTAATTCATGGTAGAGCTGAAGAGCATAAAAATAAAAATTACTATGATATAGTGACTGCTAGAGCGGTCTCTCATTTACAAATACTAAGTGAATTATGTATTCCCTTTGTAAAAAGAGAAGGATTTTTTATTGCTTTGAAGGGGACTAATTACTCTGAAGAACTTGAAAAATCAAATAAAGCTTTTAGTATTTTGGGTGGTAAATTTGAAAATATTATTGAATATAGTGTTGAAGGTCTTGGAAGATCTTTGATAATTATTAAAAAAGTAAAAGAGACAAATAGTAAATATCCTAGAATTTATGGTAAAATTAAGAGTAGCCCGTTATAAGAGGTGATAGTATGAAACAGAATACTAGCAAGTATCAATATGCGCAATTAGATAGTTATAAAGAATCACTAGAGCTAGCTCATTTAAAATTTAAAACACTCATAGTAAATGCTATTGTGTTTGTTTTGGCAGGAATTGTTTTGTATTTCATGATTGAATTAAATGTAGGAACATCCGCAATAGTATCTACAGTAACAATGTTTGTTATTTTATTAATTATAAATTTTGCTTTTTATTCTTATGATGACGATCATTATAATAACTTAAAATTAGCGATGTATATTAATACTTTGGGTATATATACAATTGTAATAACTTTAATACTTAGATTTCAGACACCTAGTATATTTACAGCATTATTCTTGGTTTATGCGATTACTTCTATTTACCAAGACTTTAAAACAATGATGTTAAGTAATTTTGCATTATTTATTACAGGATCGTTATTGATACTTAGATTTCCTGAAATATTTCAGCTTGTTGAAAATGGTGATTCTCAAACATTTTATGTTTTAGTTTTTCTAATTGTTTTTGTGTTATTACTGAGTTTGTCGTCATATATTTTAATTAAGAGAAAAACATTCTTTTATAATCAATTAGCACAAATAAAAGAATCGGAAATAAGAAATATGGAATTGCTTTTGGAAATTCAAAAAATTAATACAAACAAGAATTTAGATAGTGAAGATTATTATTCCTCGTTATTAGAGTTCTCTGTAGAGCTTTCAAAAAAGATAGGAATATCTAATATATTTGATAGAAAAATTAAAATATTAAGAGATATGAGTACCTTAACTATGCAAGAAATATTAGAAAAATATCCAGAGTATAATAAAGATGAAATTATTGAAATGATGAATATGGAGTTAGAAATCAATAATAAGATGCGTAAAATAGGTATTAAATCTAGCCAATCGCATGGTATTGAAGTAACTAGAAAAGAGATATTCTCAGAATCACAATTTAAATCTTTCAATCATCAAGGAGATAATAGTTATGTAATGATAATTGCTTTTGTTACATTTTATAGTTTGTTAAAAATAGATAAACCATATTTAAAAGAGTTAGATGAGGAACAAATTAAAGATATATTTTATAACTCTGAATATTTCCACAGAATTGATAGAGATATAATTGATATATACTTAGAAAATTATGAAGTTTTTGATACTATCGTCAAAGATCATTTGGAAGGTAAGTGATAGTATGAAGACGATGATAAATAGAATCAAAAATAGTGAGTTTTTAACATTTAATGAAGTACTTAGACTTAAAGTTGCGATAGTTACAATCTTCTTATTTGTCTTTGTTACTCTTAGTATTCCTCTATCTACCTATAACAATTTTACAGATGATGTTAATATTCTTATACCGATAGGATTTGGTTTACTATTGGCGTTAACGTTGCTACTAACTTTAATTAATCTAAACAGATGGGCAATGCATTTTAGTATTTACATTATTATTGGTCTTACTATATTTTATGTTGGTGGAACAGATTATTTTTATGGATATATATTATTCTTTGTTACATTAACAGTTATTATATTTTATCAAGATATTATTACGTATTTACTATATGGTGGAGGTATAACTATTTATGGTATTTACTATATAATGGAAAACGGAAGTACAATTGTTGGTATAAATTCAACTGGTGTTGAATTCTCGTCATTAACTTATCAAATAATATTAATTGGGTTCTATCTGGTATTCTTAATACAGTTTATTATATCTGATAATATTTATGAAAAGATGAATAATGAATGGGTTAAAATGAATAAAGTACTCGAAAAGTATCAAGCATTTAGTCTTCAGTATTTAAAAGAACATCTAGAAGATAATGAAATTGATCCTTTATATAAGAATTCAAAATTTCAACAAGTTGTCAGTGAGTTATCAGTATTTATTAACGAGTTCTTTGAGGAGGACGGTAATAAAATTGCTGAAGTTGTTGAGTTTTATTTCTTCTTACATGACCAGGAAATTGAAAATATTATTGGAGATAAAGAATTACCTTTTGAAACTAGAAAATATGCAATTGAATTGCAAAAGTACTTGATTAATTCAAGAAGTGAATTAGTATCAATATTATTTGATTTTGCTACATTGTTTAAAGGTGATAAAAAATTCCAAGAAACTAGGTATGAATATAGTTTAGAAAAACTATTTGAAAACAAGATAGATAAGCTGTTAGCTTTATCAATACTGTATAAGTATTTAAAAACTGAAGTTACTCAATATGATAAGTGGGGTAAAGTTGCGAGAGTACTAACTCATGAAGAAATTACTGAACTTTTTGTTTCTAAAGAATTTAGAGAGTTTATATCATTTGAACAGGTTAATTTTTATTTAGATAATCAAGAACTATTCGAAAAGTATTTATAAGCTAAGTTATCCACAGATTCTGTGGATAACTTTTATGTTTGGAGTATGTTATTTTAGATAAAATTATGATAAAATTATATTACTTTCTTTTTAAGAAAGATGCAGTATTTGAGGTGTAAGATATATGGGGAAAATATTAGCAATTAGTAATCAAAAAGGTGGCGTGGGTAAAACAACTACCAGCGTAAATTTAGCAAGCTCTTTATCGTATTTGGGGAAGAGAGTTTTGTTAGTTGATGTAGATCATCAAGCAAATGCAACAATGTCAATGGGAATTAATAGAGCAAATTTAAAAATGACAGTTGCAGATATATTTAGTGAAAAAGCAAATATTAAAGATGTTATTCAAAAAGTGGATAGTGTTAGTGTTGATATATTGCCTTCTAGATATGAGTTAGGAAATATTGAGAGTTTTTTAATATCTCATGATAATAAGGACTTTATTCTTTCAAACGCACTTGAAGAAGTTAGAGACGATTATGACTTTATAATAATCGATTGCCCTCCTTCTTTAGGAGTAGTTACAATTAACGCATTGATGGCATCAGATAGTGTTCTGATTCCTGTTCAATGTGAATTTTTAGCGTTAGATGGACTAACACAATTACTTAACACAATTAGAGTAATACAAACAAAACAGAAACATAATCATAGAACCCTTACTATTGAAGGAGTTTTATTAACTATGCTTGATACAAGAAGTAATATTGGATATGAAGTTATTAATGAAGTTAAAACATACTTTAAAGAAAAAGTATTTAAAACAATAATTCCTAGAAACGTTAAGTGTTCGAATGCTCCAAGTCATGGTCTTCCTGTAACAGAATACTCTCCTCGTTCAAAAGGATCTTTGAGCTATCAAAATTTAGCAAAAGAGATGGTTGAACTTAGTGAGTGATATGAAACTTGGAAGAAGCATTAATGACTTAATTGAGGAGAACAAGATAGAAATTAACTTAGCGGAAGAAGTTATTGATGTAGAAATAAGTATGATTAAGCCAAATCCAGAACAACCAAGAACAGTTTTTGATAAAAAGAAATTAATGGAATTAGCTGAATCAATAAAAGAACATGGTGTAATTCAACCTGTTATTTTAAAACCTGCTGCACAAGGTTATATTTTAGTAGCTGGTGAAAGAAGAGTAAAGGCGTGCAAATTAGCTGGTATGTCTACAGTTCCAGGAATAGTAAGAGAATATAATGCTATATACTTATCTGAACTATCAATTCTTGAAAATCTTCAAAGAGAAGATTTAACTCCTATTGAGGAAGCAATAGCTTTTGAAAGAGCAATATATAATTTAAAATTAACTCATGAGGAACTTGGAAAGAAAATTGGTAAAAGTAGAGTTTATGTTACTAATATCTTAGGATTGTTGAATCTTCCAGAAATGGTTATAGATGATGTAAATCTAGGTCATATGTCTATGGGACACGCAAGAGCTTTGAGTAAACTAAAAGATGTTGAGCTTTGTATAAGACTACGCAATAGAGTTATTGATGAAGTGTTAACAGTAAGAGATATTGAAAATATTATTAGAAGTTTAAACACTAAAGATAGTGAAAATCTTGTATCTAAAAAGGTGCTTGAGAAAGTACAAAAATCTCTTAGTGAATATGTAGATTCAAGTATTAAATATAAAATTAAAAAGAATAGTATTTCATTTTCATTTTCTGATGAAAAGGAATTAAACAAATTAGTTGAGTTTTTAAGAGGGAGGAAATAAATATGAATTCTATTAGAGATATTTTATTTAACGAATTCCAAGATCATGGTTTTTCATTAGAAATTTCTAACTTGATTACAAGTTTAATTATGATTGCTGCATGGATTCTAATTGGAATAATTTTTACAATTGTAATTAAGTATGTACTTTTTAAACTATTTAAAATTAAGTCTAGAGGTGCAAGAGCTTTAACTATTGGCAAACTTTTTTCTAGTATGGCAAAATATGTAATTTGGTTTATTATTTCAATGATAATATTAGTTGAATTACAAATAGATGTAACTCCATTTATTGCCAGTGCTGGTATGATTGGTTTAATTATTGGTTTTGGAGCTCAAGAGGTAGTAAAAGACTTTATTAGTGGCTTTTTTATTATCTTTGAAGAATCATTTAATGTTGGTGATATGATTCAAGTTGATGGATTTAAAGGCGTTGTACTTGAATTAGGTCTAAGAACAACAAGAATTAAAAACTGGAAAGATGAAGTAAAAATTATTAGAAATGGAGATATTGATAGTTTAATCAATTTCTCAAAAGAAGATAGTATTGCAGTTATAGATTTTGGAGTATCTTATAATACTGATTTAGTGAAGTTCCCAAAATTAATGGATAAATTTATTAAGAGTATTGATGGTAAATATGATGATATTATAGAAAAACCGCAATTTTTGGGAGTTGTTGAACTTGATAATTCTAGTATAAATATGAGGGTTATTGCGAGAACTGTTGCAGTTAAACATTTCCAAATTGAGAGAGATATTAGAGCTGATCTAGTAATATTCTGCAGTTCTAATAATATAGAAATTCCATTCCCTCAGTTGGTAATACACAATGAATAAAATTCATAATGGAGATATCTTGATTTTGAAAAAGGGACATCCATGTGGAACAAATAGATGGGAAGTAATTAGAACTGGTGCAGATGTAAAACTTAAGTGTACTGGATGTGAACGGGTAGTTATGCTTGATCGTCCGACATTGAATAAAAGAATTAAAAAAGTGATTAATCCTGAGGATTAATCACTTTTTAATTTTAAATGAGAATGAAACTGAATCGACATTATTCTTAACAATACATTTAGAATCATATTGAGATAGAGCTTGTTGAACAATGTATAACCCAAGACCCGTACTTCCTTCATCTCTAGATCTAGATTTATCAACTCTATAAAAGGCTTCAAATAACTTATCAATGTGTTTTTTGTCAATTTGAGCATCATAGTTAATGATTTCAAATTGTGCATAGTTTTTTGTATCTTTTATAATTATATCAATTTTAGAGCCTTTTGGAGTATATTTAATTGCATTTGTGAATAAGTTATTAATAATTAATTCAATTTTAACTAAATCAGCATTTATGATTGAATTAGCTAATTGTAGATTTACAGTGATATTTGAATTAGTATATAAGAGTTTTAAATTGTGATCTATACGTCTAGTTACTTCCGCTAAATCAAGTTCTTTCCAATCAGTAGCATAATCTGGATTATCAACTTTATATATAGCTAACATGTTATTTATCATTTTATTTGTTTTTTGAACTTCTTTTTGAATTAGCAATAATATCTTACCTTTATCTACATCATTATCAAAAATATTCTTTTCAAGTGATTCAGCAGATGCTTGTATTACCGAAAGTGGTGTTTTAAGTTCATGACTCATACCACTAATAAATTCTCTTCTTGAGTTTTCATTATTATTTTCTCGTTCTAAACCTAAAGAAAGTTGTTTATTTTGTTCTTCAAGTTGATCTAATGTTGTTTTTAGATTTAAACTTAAAGAATTTATGTTTTGTGCAAGTTCTGAAAACTCATCTTTAGTATTAATTTCTATTAAAGGAGTATCAAAATTTAAGTTTGATAATTCCTTTGTCGCTTTATTAAGAAATAGTAATGGTTTGGAAAATTGTTTTGAGAAGAAGAATGAAGATGACATCAATATTATAAATACAATAATAAATATATAAATATTTACTAGTTGTATAGCATTAACTATATCAGTAATGTGATTAAGTGGAAATACACTAATTAATATAAATTGTTCATTATCTATATTTACATCTGCTACAAAAACTAGATTTGATACTCCTGTATTTTCACTTTCTGAAATATAGTAATTACCACCTTCAAATTCAGTTAAATATGGATATGTATCTGTTACAATAGTTAATATTTCATTTGATATTATAGGATTTATTTGTGTTGAAGGGTTTATTTGTGTATCTGGAACTAGATTAGTTTCATTTATTTCTAAAATAGAACCTGACACTAGAAGTTGTTGAGTAGTATCTAAATCGGGTATTAAATGACTATAAACAGAACTTATAGAGCCTTTAGTTGGTCTAATAATAATATTTCCATTAATGCTTAAAAATTTTGGAACATAGTCACCAGATGTTAAATGTAAGAATATTGTAGCTTCAACTGTATCATCAATTCTGTATTCTATTAAATCTGATTTAGGCACTATAATTGAATATATATTTGATCCATATTCAATATCAACAACATATAAACTTAGTTGTGTAACATCTTGCACCTGTGATAAAGGTAAAACTAAAGTGGTTGTTTGAGTTTCTTGACTAAAATCAATAACTTTTTCATGTAGGTTATCATTAGTAATTGAATCAACTAAATTTGAAATTTCACTAATAGTGTTATCGATTGTTCTGTTAGTATAAAAACTTTTAAAGATAATACCTTGAAAAATAAAAAGCAGTATAAATACAATTAGATAAAGAAGGATTAAAGAAGAGAATATTTTCTTTATGAAGCTTTTCTGTATATTAAGTTTCATCTTCATATTTATATCCTATACCAAATACAGTTTTGATATACTTGCCATAGTCCTCTAATTTCTTACGTAGAACCTTTATATTTGTGTCTACAACTCTTTCTTCGACATAAACATCCATTCCCCACACTTCATCTAAAATCGTTACACGGTCTAAAACTATGCCTTTATTTTTAATCATAAATTCTAATAAATCAAATTCTGTTTTTGATAGGTGTATCTCTTTATCATTAATTTTAATTAATCTAGCATCAAATTGAATTTCAAAATTGCCTAATTTATATGAATTTATAATTTTATCAATTTTTGTATTACTTAGTCTTTTTAAAATATTATTTACTTTTGCGACTAAAACTGCAGGAGAAAATGGTTTGGTTATATAATCATCAACTTCTAAATCAAAACCGTAGAGTTGGTCTTTTTCACTATCAAGAGCAGTCATCATGATTATTGGAATATTACTTGTTTGTCTAATACTTTTTACAACATTCCATCCATTAATATTAGGCATCATAACATCACAACAAACAATATCAATATTATTAAGTCTAAATTTTTCCAAACCCTCTAATCCATCTGAAGCGGTGATTACAGAATAATCACTCTTTTTGAAGTAAGCAGCAACAATAGACTGCAAACTTAATTCATCTTCAATTATAAGTACTGTATATGACATGATACCACCTCTTTGTGAATAATATATCATAATATATAGTTAAAATCA
>LGVF01037750.1_pt1 | contig 11675 bp, 12 predicted proteins | sample 469901 | NCBI WGS metagenome assembly LGVF01 (sample SAMN03893561, study PRJNA290197) | marine sediment metagenome | material: sediment; isolation source: combined push core samples #3730, #5133, and #5579 collected at Hydrate Ridge | place: Pacific Ocean: Hydrate Ridge | reverse complement strand
ATAAATCCCGGCTCTTTCAAAGCAAATAAATTCCCTGCATGTTCTGCGTTTTCAAACACATAAGATGATGTTTGATAAATAGGTACTGCACGTGTTCCTGCAGTTGCTTTTACATCGTGTCCGCTGTGTAATGATTTTGTTGCATCTTTTAAATTTGCCATTTTGTTTTAGGTTTTAAAGCGAGTTATTTTGATTTACCTCAAATACCAAATAAACATCAACATGATTGATAATTTCTATTGGTATAACTAACTCGCAAAGTTGATAATAATTTTACTGATTTAAACTAAGTTGCTTGTTTATGCTTTCATTTAACTACATAAAAGCAAAAAGCTCTTTCGGTTTTACAACTGAAAGAGCTTTTTATTTATATTGTATTATTTCAATATAATCACACTTTCAGATATACGCTTTGCATACACATCATTTGCATCATAATATTCTGTATGTTTAATTCTTTATTCATCTAATTTAATTTTTGAGCATAAAAAAAGCCTAATGGAGAAATCCATCAGGCTTATATATATATCATTCAATTTGAAGTATACAATATCCGTTAGAATTCCCTAGGGAACCTAAATGGCATCATCATATACATTCGCATTGTTATCATTACTTTCTTGTTTTGAGCTGACAAATGTAAGCAGTATTTTTAATTATGCAAGTAATTTTTTCATTTATCATTACATCTACTAATAACTATATCTTAATGTAATAAGATGTTTTTTACATATAGACTCTATGATATTAAATAAATTAAGTTCTTTTAACCTCTGTTTTTAGTGAAATTATGTCAAAAGGTTTTACCACTTTTTGGCATATTTTTTTATTTCATTAATCAATAACCTTGTAGCAGGCGAGAATTCCTTATCAGTCATAGAAACAATTACCCCAATATTTTCAGGATGGGGAATTGACCATTCGATATCTAGAATTTCTATTAAATCTTTTTCAAGATACTGTTCCAAATCTTCGTGAGAAACAGCACTAATAGCATCAGACCTTATTACCAATTCTGTACCCATTTGAGAATCATTAACAGTTGCTAGAAATGGATTTTCATTTGAATTGTTTTTATCAACACCTGTCACTGTCATCAACCAGTTTGCAAACGTTGGAGAAACTAGATTTCCTATCCATGGATATTCCTTTATATCGGTTCCTATAATTTTCTTTTTCAATGTCAAAGGATGCCCTTTTCTAACGTAATAACGAGGTAAGGGTAACTTGATTTCTTCTTTATGTAAATCTAGATCTGAAAAATCAGATGCACTACTGTAGATAGTTATGAAGAAATCAATATCTCCATTACGTAGTGGAGATATTAAGTTGAACCACGGATTTATATTAACATTAAACGAAATATTTGGATGCAAGGTGTGTATTTTGCTTATAACTGGTGGAGCTAAAGGTTTTGAAAGAAATGTATCCAACCCAAAATTAACCAAACCTTTATCAAGATTATTCATATTAATAATATTAACCTTACTTTTTTCAAGTGCTTCCAGCATTTGATTAGCCATTGAAAGAACAATTTCTCCTTGTGGTGTTAATTCAATAAGCTTTGTTTTTCGTGAAAAAAGAATGTTGCCAAAATATTTTTCGGCTTTTTTTATAGAAATACTTAAAGCAGGCTGAGTAATATTAGCTGCCTCTGCAGCTTTGCTGAAGTTCTTATACTTAGATAAAAGTTGTATATGCTTGAGTTGTCTAAATTCTATCATTATTAATAATTTTAATGAAAATACATAATAATATTAATATAATTAACGTGACGGATGTCATATTTTAAGCTAGTTTTGTATTTGCCTGTATAATAAATACTTACATAATTATGAAATATTTATCTTCATTGTTGATCATCCTCACAATATTAACATCAAACGTATTTGCTCAAGCTAGCCAGACAGAGATTGATTATATACAATCTAAGTATGGTAAAGAGAAGAAAGAAATTGTTACTGAGTATATACACTTACAAGATGATAAAGAAAAAAGTTTTTGGATAATTTATGATGAATACGAAACTAAGAGAAAAGAAATTGGGAGAGAAAGGTTTGATTTGGTCTTGCACTATGTCAATAATCAACTTGCTTTTAGTGATAATAGTTTAGAGATTGAAATAGAAAATTTCATCAGCATAAAGCATGATACTGATGTACTTATAGAGGATTATTACAAAAAGATTAAAGAAGAATCAGGAGTAAAAATTGCTTCAAAATTTTACATGATAGAAAGATATTTTCAGAATGTAGTTCGTGTTAGCTATATGAAGCAAATACCTTTCATAAATAAATTAGATGATAAGAACATCAAATAAATAATAATTATATACTTGAAATGAGAAAGCTAATTTTTGCAATAATGTTGTTACCTGCGTTGTTTTCGTGCAACTCGCCTAGTAACGATGAGGCTAACATAAAAATCATCGAAGAATACGTTAAGTCTGTAGAGAACTTGGATTATAAATCTATGGCAGATTTACTTTCTGAAGACTACTTAGGCTTAGGTCCGTCCTTTGGCGATTCAATAAGAAAAGAACAAGCTATTACTAATTGGAAGTTCTACTCGCAGAACCTTTACAAGAAGATTCATTACAACAAATCTAGAAATGCTGCTGTAATAATCCCTGATGGAGAAAATAAAGGAGAATGGGTATCTAACTGGGCAGAACTTGAAATTGAGTACCAAGATGGGAATAAAATTACTCTTTGGGCAAATACCAATTATCAGATTACTAATGGAAAGATTTCTAAAAGTTTTACTTTCTACAACGAAGCAGATGGTCTTAGACAGATGGGATATGTATTTGTGCCAATAGATTTATTCAATTAGAAAATTTCAAAAAAAAACAAAATGAAAGATATAAAATCATTAATAGTATTGATGTTGGTATTTATAAGTTTTACCACAGTTAATGCTCAAGATAAAGCTGCTACTCCACCAGCAGAAGTTAAAGCAACACCAGAAACAGCAAATAGTTTAACAAAAGCACTTGGCATTTTTGTTTTCCCTGCAAAAGGACAAGATAAAAATCAGCAAGATACTGATCAGTTAGATTGTTACCGTTGGGCTAAAGAACAAACTGGTTACGATCCTATGAATCCAACAAAAGTAGAAACTAAAGCAGCTGATACAAATTTAGATGGTAGTGCTGTGGTAGGTGCCGCAGGAGGCGCTGCTGCTGGTGCTGCAATTGGTGCTATTGCAGGTGATGCGGGTAAAGGAGCAGCAATAGGTGCCGTTGTTGGAGGATTGCGCGGTAGAAGAGCTCGTAAATATGGCGATGCAGTAGAGCAGCAACAAAACAACGAAGAAGCTCAAGCGGCTATGGATAAAATGGAATCTGATTTTATAAAAGCATTTTCTGCTTGTTTAGAAGCTAAGGAATATACTGTTAAGTAGAGAGTTAATAAAATAGAAAGATATGATTTGGTATTTGTTATACACATTAATATTTGGCACAGGTGGAGGGGAACTTATTATCCCGAAATTAGACAATTATGTAAAAGAATATGTAGTTGATGAGGTAAGAAAGGATAGCATTGTAGATATGATTGAAATATCTCAAGACAAAAGAAAAGAAATAGTAAGTGAAAATAAAGACTATGTAAAGGAGTTGAAATCTTTGTACGAATCTAGAGGTGCTACTCAAGATGATTTTGATAAAATATTGAACAGTATTTTATACAATCAAAGAGAATCACAAAAAGCAAATTTGAAAGTAGTTTTAGAGTCTAAGAAACTTATTACTCTAGATGAATGGAATAATATTCAGAGAGAAATCATTAAAAGTCTAGAAGAATCGGAAGAAGAAAGATCTGATAGAGCCGATAAGCAACAAAAACAATTCGAGAAACTTAAGAAAAGAATTTCTGAAAATATTGTAGATAAAAATAAGAGAGAAGCATCTCTAAAACTTATTGAAGAAGTTGGTATTACCTATCAAAACGATTTTAATGTTATACAAGATGAATTAGCGAATAACAGATCTGCTTTGTTCAAGTACGATACATCAGAAAAAGAATTGAAAGAGCTGCAAGTTAAAGTTATAACTTCGTCTAAAGCATTTTTTGAGACCACATTTAAAGTACATTTTAAGCTTGTAGAGTTAACTACAGTAGAAGAATGGAATGATATTTATTAAAAAAAATAACGATGAAATCAATAACAAATTTTATAATTGCAACATCAGTTATTACACTGTCTGCTTGTAATTCTACAACATCTGAGTCTTCTTCAGAATCTAGTACTTCTAAATCTGTAGAGGTGCCAAAAATGAAAAAGACAACAGATATCCCTTCAAAAATAATGACTCCTGATTATGTTGATTCTCGTATTGGAGCTTTAGAATTTTATGATGGAATGCCTACCGATGCTACTATCGAAAAAGTTTACGACAATATAGACTTTGCAAGAGGTGTAGATGTATTCTTAAATTTCATACCAGCAACCTCAATAGAAGGTTTACGTTTGGGAATGATAGAACTGGGAGTAGATGACTATAACAAAGTAATGGTCTTGGACAAATTACTTGATGCTAAAGGCTTATTTTTAACAGGTAATGCTAGTACTGTTTACGCTTCTACATTTTTTGATTTAGAAAGAAATGGTCCTACAGTAGTTGAAATACCCGCAGGTGCAGGTCCAGTAACTGTTAATGATGCATTTTTCCGTTTTGTTGTAGATATGGGCGCACCGGGTCCCGACCGTAAAAAAGGTGGAATGTATATTATTCTTCCTCCTAATTATGAAGGTGACTTACAAATAACACCCAACTCGTTTAAAGATAATAGTTCTGTAAAAGCAAAAGTTGGTGGAGAAATGAAAGATGTGTGGATTGCACAATCAAAATCTTATAATAATTGGATTATTCTTCGTGGTTTCTTAGAGGATGGAAAACCAGATGCCGCTGCAAAAATGTGGAAGGAAGGATTGAAAATTTACCCTTTGAAAGATGCTAAGAATCCAAAGAAAATGGAATTCATTAGTGGCTCTGGTAAAGTGTTTAACACTATACATGCTAATAATTACGAATTTTATGCGGAACTTAACCATGTTATTCAGAAAGAACCAATCAGTTTTATCAACCCTGAATTAAGAGGACAAGCAGCATCAATAGGAATAATAAAAGGAGAAAAATTTGCTCCAGATACAAGAATGGAGAAAATTCTGAAGGATGCTATTAAAGTTGGAAATGCCACAGCAAGGGCCATTAGTTTTTCTCCAAGAGATAAAAAGGCTTATATATACGAAGGAAAACAATGGATTACTGGATTTATAGGTAAGGATTATCAGTGGTTAGATTTAGATGGGCATAGAGGTCGTAATATAGATGCACGTACTATGTTTTTCTATTTGGCAACTGTAAACACTCCAGCAATGGCATTGGAGATTCCAGGTGTAGGTTCTAATTATGGTTTCTGTGCCAAAGATAAAAATGAAGAAATACTTTTTGGTGAGAAGAATTATAAATTACATATTGATGCTGATGTTCCTGCCAAAGATTTCTGGTCTATCGTTGTTTACGACCCACAAACACGTTCAATGCTACAAACAGATCAAGATTTTCCTAATAAGAATAGTCAAAAAGACCCTATAGTTTATAATGCAGATGGTTCTTGCGATTTGTATTTTGGTCCAACAGCTCCAAAAGGCAAAGAAGCAAACTGGATACAAACGGTTCCTGGTAAAGCGTGGTTTGTACTATTCCGTACTTACGGACCTCTTGAAACTTGGTTCGATAAAACTTGGCAATTAAATGATTTTGAGCTTATAAAGTAATTTTTTAACATAAATATCTTACGTATATGAAAAAGAATAATTTATTTTCAATTACAATTATGTTTGCGATGATATTTAGCATATCATCAATAGCACAAGAAAACATCAATAGGGAAATACTTCCTGTTGTGCCACCAGAGCCAGCAACCTATACTGAGTTGACTACCAAAAACACGAAGCCACCAGTACCATTTAATGTTAAGGCACCAAAAGATGCTCCTAATGTAGTAATTATCTTAATTGATGATTTAGGTTTAGGTGCAACATCTGCTTTTGGAGGTCCAATTAAGACTCCAACAATGGATAGATTGGCAGATAATGGTCTTCGTTATAATAATTTCAATACCACAGCTCTGTGTTCTCCAACCAGAATGGCTATCAAAACAGGAAGAAATCATCATACGGCTAATACGGGTTCCATCATGGAGTCATCAACTGCTTATCCTGGTAATACTGGGTCGCTACCAATGAGTGTTGCGCCATTAGCAGAAATGCTACGATTAAATGGCTATAGTACTGCTGCTTTTGGAAAGTGGCACGAAACAGCTGCATGGGAAACCAGTGTTTCTGGTCCATTTACACGTTGGCCAACTTACCAAGGGTTCGATAAATTTTACGGTTTTATTGGTGGAGAAACAGATCAATGGGCTCCATTAATTTACGATGGTCTTAAAAAAGTAAATCCTCCAAAAATGGAGAATTACCACTTTACTACAGACATGACCAATCAAAGTATTAACTGGGTTAAGGCACAACAGTCTATGACGCCAGATAAACCTTTCTTCGTTTATTTCGCAACTGGAGCAGTACATGCACCTCATCACGTATCTAAAGAATGGTCTGATAAATACAAAGGTCAATTTGATAAAGGTTGGGATAAGATAAGAGAAGAGACTACAAAAAACATGAAAGCTAGGGGGATTATCCCTAAAAACACCAAGTTAGCTTCTAAACCAGATGCAATTAAGGACTGGAAGAAACTAACCGACAACGAGCGTATATTATTTGCCCGCCAGGCAGAAGTATTTGCTGGATTTGTAGAAATGACAGATTATGAAATAGGAAGGATAGTAGATGCAATTGAAGAAATTGGGGAATTAGATAATACTTTATTCATTTTTATCGCTGGCGACAATGCAACAAGTGCAGAAGGTGGTATGGTAGGTATGTATAATGAAATGACCTATTTTAATGGTGTTGAGGAAAAAGTAGAAGACTTACTCCCATTAATGGATGATTGGGGACTGGAAAATACTTTTCCACACATGGCTGCTGGTTGGGCAGTTGCGTTTGATGCACCTTATAAATGGACAAAACAAGTTGCTTCGGATATGGGAGGAACTAAGACAGGAATGATTATTCATTATCCTGATGGTGTAAAGGGTAAGAATGAAATGCGAACTCAGTTCACTCATGCTATTGATATTGCACCAACAGTGTTAGAAGTTGCAGGTTTACCTGAGCCAAAAGTAGTTAATGGTGTTCCTCAAACTCCTATTGAAGGTACAAGTATGGCTTACTCTTTTAATAATGCCGATGCTGCAGAAAGACATACGATTCAATATTTCGAAATGTTTGGAAATCGCGCTTTATATTACAATGGATGGTATGCTAGAACCATACATAGAGCTCCATGGGAAGTAAGTAATTTACCTCCTTTAGAGGATGATGTTTGGGATTTATACAATACTCGCGAGGATTTTAGTTTAACTAAAAATTTAGCATCTAAATATCCTGAGAAATTAGAAGAGATGAAAGATCTGTTTATGTGGCAAGCAGAGAAATATCATGTATTACCGATAGATGATAGAGTAATTGTTAGGATGAATGCAGAAGTAGCAGGTCGTCCTGATATCATGGCTGGAAGAACTTCATTGTCGCTTTATGAAGGAATGGAAGGTATGATGGAAAATACATTCATCAACATTAAAAACAAATCCTTTTCAATAACTGCAGATCTTAATATTCCTAAAAAGGATGTAACAGGATCCATTTTATGTCAAGGAGGTAGATTTGGCGGTTGGTCTCTTTATACAAAAGATGGAAAGCCAGAATTTACTTATAATTTTTTAGGTTTAGACCGATATGTCATTGCTAGTGATGAAAAACTAGCTGAAGGTAAGGTAACTGTTAAATTAGATTTTATATATGATGGCGACGGTGCTGGAAAAGGCGGTACGGCTAAATTATATATAAATGATAAAATGGTAAAAGAAGGACGAGTAGAGAAAACTCAACCCAATATATTTTCAGCAGATGAAACTGCAGATGTTGGTTTAGACAATCAAACTCCAGTAGCATTAGGAATTGGCTACGGACCTGAAGAAACTAAATTTACAGGAAAAATTAATAAGATTGTTATTGCTGTAGAGTAATCTACTTAAGTGATTTCTAATAATTGCATCCACAAATGGGTAAATATTCTTTACTTATTTGTGGATGCTCTTTATTAAATAATATTCAAAACAATTTATTATTTACCTTTATGTATCAAAATTTAACCACACCTAATAATTTATACAGATATGAGAAAACTTTTATCCTTAATTCTTCTGTTCAGCTTTAACTTTACAAGTGCACAAGAAAGCACAAAAGAAGAAAATAAACACCTAGTAACTGTTGCTGTAGGATACTCATATATACCTAAAGGAGCATCACATGGAGGTCATAGTGCAGATGGCGTATTTATACCATCTTTAGGTCTAGACTATTTCTACAAACTATCTTCTAAATGGGAAATTGGTGTTATGGCAGACTTTGAATTTGGTGAGTATATAATTTTTGAAAAAGATTTGAACAGAAAAAATGCTATCGTAGTTGCTGGAATTGCTTCTTATTCTCTAACCGAATCAATTAATTTATTTGCAGGTGGAGGAATGGAATTTGAACAAGATCATAATCTTGGTATTATTAGAGTTGGTGGCGAATATGCTTTTGAGTTAAATAAAGGTTGGCTTATTGCTCCAGGATTCTTTTACGATTTTAAAGAGGGCTACGACGCATGGTCTTTATCAGTGGCGTTTGGAAAAGAATTCTAATAGTTAAAATCATACCTAAACAAACTGTCATGAAATTAAAGAATTACTTTCTACTTATATTATCATCTCTTTGCTTTCATGCATCCTATTCTCAAGATTTGGAACCGAGGTCTCTTTCCTCAATACCTACTTCAGGCAACTTTATTGTGGCTTCTTATGGGTACTCTCAAGGGAATATCCTTGTTGATAATACTTTACCCATAGAGGATCTAGAATCAAGTATAAATAGTGCTATTTTTGGTTATGCTCGCAGTTTCAAATTCTTAAATAAACTTTCAAAGTTTGATGCTATTACTTCTTACTCTTTTGGCAGTTTCGAAGGTGTGGTAAGCTCTGTTGATTCATCTACTTCGAGGAATGGTTTTGGAGATCCTATGCTACGTTTTTCAATGATTTTAGTTGGAGATGAGGTAGTGTCGCCAAGTGAATTTGCAGGAAGAGAAAAAAAGAAATTTAAACTAGGTATATCATTCAGAGTGAAAGTTCCATTGGGGCAGTATAGCCCAGATAAATTATTGAATCTTGGAATGAATAGGTGGGCGTTTAAAGCAGGGGTTTCTGCATCTTATTCTTTTTGGCAAAAATTAATTGTTGAAGGAGGTATAAACTCATGGTTTTTCACCAAGAATAAAGACTTTTATGGAGGAAATGAAATTTATCAAAAACCATTATTAAGTTTTCAACTACATACAACCTATCTTATTAATCCAAATTTATGGGCTGCTGTTTCATTAGGGAGAAGTACCTTAGGCGAAACGGTATTGAATAATGTGGGAAATAATGATAGTCAGAATAACTCTCGCATGGGTGTGGCAATTGCTTATAGGTTAGATAAAAGTAATTCAATAAAATTTGCTTTAACAAGTGGTGTAACTACAAGATATGGTGCTGATTATACCTCTATTTTAGTAGTGTATCAGTTTATGTGGTTTGATAAATAATGGATATTATTAATCTTTAAGGTAAATTAGTTAGTAATTTTTCATTACAATTTTATTACCTCCTTTATGTTAACCCAGCTATATTCCAATACTTGTTGATGATGTTTTTACCCTTAAAGTAATACTAGTTTTTTTAGTAACTAAAGTTTCGCACCCCATTCTAGGCGACTAATTTATATGATTGTTTGTTATTTTCAATACTCATCAAGAAAGAAAATTTATCACTGTGATATATTAGTTTACTTAAAGTTTCTTCTAAATCTAAACCATCGACTATAAAATCCAAAACAATCAATATTTCACTTATTACTGCTATAATTCTTACATTTAGCTTATGTTCAATAATGTCTTGTTTTACATTTCTAAACATTCCACCAATAGTTTGGTAGGCCTCCATTCTGTACTTTAAGCTCAGCAATTGATATTGTATCATGGTTATTGTTGTTTGGGCAATCTGAACATCAAAATTGGTTGATTGATTCTTTCCTAAGTTTAATAATTGTTTGGTCTCTTTAAAGAAAACTTCAATGCTCCAACGTATGCTATAAATATCCATCATCTTGGTAAATACAAGTTTTCTATTGGTTGATATAATTGTATGCCAAGCTCCATTTACACCTCTACGTATCAAAAATATTCTTACGTTAACTTGTTCAAGTTCAACATCAAAAAACTTATAATACATACCAAGTGAACGTGCTCTTTTTAGTTTCTGACTACTTTGCTTTAGTTGGTTTATTTTTAACAATTTTCCATTTATAAGAACCTTGCTATTATATTTATACATACCAATTACATCAACTGAATTATTTACTGACATGAGCCTTTTCAATAGGTTCAAGGATGTAAACCAACTATCTATAAGTATATAATCCACTTTAATTCTACGCTTGTTAATACGTTTAAACATCTCAACTAAAACATCTGTTTTCTTCTTGTTAAGCTCATTGAAATGAGTTTTTGCATGTTGTGATTTATCACGATTTACTGACCTTTGATTTTTACGTTGTTTTTTGTTAAGTCCATATTTCATTATCTTATTGTTCTTGTTTTCCCTATGAAAGCTGAAGTCTAAAGGAATAAAAACTGAACCATCCCAATACCCTGCTACAAGTAATTTATACCCAAAGAAAAATCTACCACTAACATGACTATGTATTTTAGAAATACCCTCTATACTCTTTCCCGTTTTCTCTATTTCTGTATCATCAAATATCAAGCACTTTTTCTGATTAGAAGGTTCCGTTTCTGTAAGGTTCAAGTATCGCTTAGATACTAGATATAAAAGACTTCTCCAGTTGATTTTCTGATTTGAGAGTGCTCTATAATAGGTGTCCTTCTTTGCTAAATTCTCTTTCGATGAACTTACAACATCGTGTACGTTTTTAGAATTCATCATGGGTATAAAAATTAAAACTCTAAAAATATCATAAAACCCAATACCACTAGATTTTATTGATTTAAAAACAGATAATGACTGTTTGAACTTTATTAAGTTTATCTGTTTTGATAAAACTCCTGGCTGTAGCCAACTATCTTTGAAAAAAGTTTTTATCTCATTGATTTTTGAAATATCTTCGTGCTGTAGCATATTTTGGATTTTTTTGTCTCTCAACTTAAAAATACAGTAAAACCAAGTACTAACAAGGTTTATATGCTACTTTTTTACTTTTTATTTACTCTGAAACTATAATGTTTTAGGCATGCGAAACTTTAGTTAGTAACTTACATATAAATATAATCCTAACATCATGTCCTTTAAAAAAATATTTTTTTTAGTAATGCTACTTAGCTATAGCTTTCTACAAGCTCAAGAAAATTCTACATGGGAAACTAAACCCGAAATGAAAATTTCAGGATTTTTAGATGTTTTCTATTCTTACGACTTCAATACTCCTGAGGGAGATAATAG
>LGVF01062519.1_pt1 | contig 11678 bp, 12 predicted proteins | sample 469901 | NCBI WGS metagenome assembly LGVF01 (sample SAMN03893561, study PRJNA290197) | marine sediment metagenome | material: sediment; isolation source: combined push core samples #3730, #5133, and #5579 collected at Hydrate Ridge | place: Pacific Ocean: Hydrate Ridge | reverse complement strand
AATTACTATCTAAAAATATTGATGCCAAAACAGCTTCAAAACCATCCGCTAATATTGAAGATCTATTTCTTCCACCAGTTAACTCTTCTCCACGCCCTAACATTATATACTTACCTAACTCAATTTCTCCTGCAACATCAGCAAGCGAAGTTTCACAAACTATTCGCGCTCTAATCTTTGTTAATTCACCTTCAGGCAAATTTGGCAATTTTTTAAAAATATATTCACTTATAACAAGACTTAATACTGAATCACCAAGAAATTCCATTCTTTCATTAAACTGCATAGTTTTATTCTTATTCTCATTTGCATAAGAACTATGTGTTAATGCTTCGCTTATCAATTTTTTATTCCTAAAAACATATCCAATAACTTCTTCGAAACGTTCAATCACTTTAACCCTCCATCTTCTTTATCACTTGTGAACCACTCCACATAAAAACAAAACTTCATAATGCCAATCTAGAGGTGTTCACAAATTCATTAATAATTTATTAATGAAACCATATACTCAATAATTATATCATAAAAAATAGTATAATATTTAAAATTATATTTCTTTCATTTAATCATTTTTTTGTTTGACATATTAACTAAATGGGTAGATAATAAACAACTTGAGTTTTGCAGTGAAATTTCACNNAGATAATAAGTGTGGAAGAACGGTATTGAGAATCATTGTCGATAATCAGTGATTAGAAAGAGGTATATTATGACAAAAAATGTAAACGATGAAAAAAGAGTGAAAAACTTATTAGAATTCTCTAATTTGATGATGCAAGGTGAAGATGGTAGTAAACTTATTAAAAGGTATCAAGAAGATATTAGTAACGTAACTCCAAACGATATGCTAAAGCTTGAAGATNNACGTAACTCCAAACGATATGCTAAAGCTTGAGGATATGCAAATTGAATCAAAAGTATCTGTTAGTGAAATTAAAAATGGCGTAGATAAAGTAATTAATGTATTTTATAAAAGCCTAAGTAATTACAAATGGAACAAACCAACAGAAAATACTTTTTTATATTATCTTATGGAGGAAAACAAAGAGTTAACAAAAAAATTAAATAATGTTAAGCTACTATTAAAAAAAGATAATTTACAAAATACACAAAAAGAATTATTATCTGCTTTTAAAGAAATAACTGAAATTGAAGATCATTATGCAAAAAAAGAAAATATTCTTTTTCCTTATTTAGAAAACAGATTAGAAAGATATCACGCTCTTAATGTAATGTGGTCACTTCATGATGATGCACGTAAAAAATTGAAATTAATAATTACTATATTAGAAAATAAAACAATTAATGAAAAAGAATTTTTAGCAGAAATAGGTGAAATTTTCTTCTTATTATTTGGGTTAATTCAAAAAGAAGATTTAATAGTATATCCCGTAGCATCAGAAGTAATTACAGATGAAGAATTTAAAAAAATGCATTTACAAAGTTTTGAATATAATTTTTCATTTATTGATACTCCAACAAAACCTAAAGAAATATTAAGCGACTCAAATATAAATACATCTACAAATGATTTTAATGATTATCTATTAAAAACTGAAACTGGAGTACTTACAGCTGAGCAAATTTTAATAGCTTTTAATACGCTACCATTAGATATTACAATTGTTGATGAAAATAATAAAGTTAGATTTTTTTCTAAACCAAATGAAAGATTTTTCCCACGCTCTCCAGCTATAATTGGACGTGATGTTAAAAATTGTCATCCACCAGAAAGTGTTCATATTGTTGAAAAAATAGTAGATGCTTTTAGGAGTGGAGAAAAAGACACTGCTAAATTTTGGCTGAATTTAAGAGGTAAAGTTATACTTATACAATATTTTGCAATGAGAAATGAAAAAAATGAATATAAAGGTGTTCTAGAAGTAGGTCAAGATATAACGGATATTCAACAACTTGAAGGTAGTCAAACTTTACTTGACTGGGATAAATAGGAGCTCTGATACTAATGAACAAATATATAGTTAATGAAAAATGTATTAGTTGTAAAGCATGTGTAAGAGTTGCAGAGAATAATTTTAGATTAGATGATAAAGCTATAGTATTTAATCAACCTCAAAATGAAGAGGAATTAGAAAATTGTGAAACTGCTTTAAGAATTTGTCCTACAAATGCAATTGAAGTTATCAAAAATGATGTAATTCTTGGCGAAGATAAAGTTAGAGCAACACTTGAAAAATATCCTAGCCTAAAAAATAAACTTATAGAATTATCTCCAAAATTTAAAACTTTCGAAAATCCAGTAATGTGGAATACAGTAGCACGATTTGCTACTTTTATTGACAGTGCAAAAATGACAGGTGTTTCTTTATGCGAAATACTTCATACTATTAATAAGGAACTTGGAAATGAAATTGAATTAGAAAATGAGTTCCCTAATTGCATTAAAGAAACAAGACAATTTGAACTTACTAAAAGTGTAGATATTTCATGGAAAGAACCTAAAATAATTTATAACATTAATGATAATAGTTCACAAGAAATTGAAGAACTAGTATATAAAATAAAAGAATTAGAAGAAGATAATTCAATTGTATTTGAAAGTAATTCATTAATAAATCCTATTATTAATATTATTGACGATATGAATTTAACTTACAATATGCTTAGAATTAATCCTCAAAAGGTAAGAATATCAATTTACAAGAAAAAATCTGAAGATTGGAAAGTAATTAAAGATACATTTAAGCAACTTGATGTAAGAAAAATGAAAAGTGATCCATTTGATATAATTATGAAAAAAGCATATTCTACTAACGAAGGTAGCGGATTTATTTTAATTCAAACATTCGTACCTAATCCAATGTTAAATATGTTAACTGAAATGGGTTATGAATATATAATTGAAGAAAAAGACTCTAATGAAGTATGGGTATATCTTCATAAAATAGAAACAAATGATACTATTAAAAATAGTGATAATAAGCCTTCCATTGTTATTCAATCAGCTACACCAGTTGGATACCCTATTATTATGAGATTGCTACAATCTAAAAAAATAAGAAATGCAGTTTCAATAAAAGAATTAAAAGTTTGGGATGAAACTGAAAAACATCTCGCTTGGATTGCAAATGGTAAAGCAGATATAAGTTTTTCTTCTGTTATTACTGCTTCAAAATTAAAAACTAATGATGTAATAATGCCAATAGTATTTGTTTGGGATAACTTCTCAATTTTAACAAGAGATTATAGAGCTACTACACTTAATGATGTTAAAGGAAAACAAATATCTATTCCGTTATTTGAAGATGCTCCACCTGCAAAAATTACAAAATATTTAATTGAAGCACAAGGCCACGATATTAATGATTTTAATTTTGTTTATGGTAATCCTTTCGGTAGACCAAAAGAAATAATGGAAGATTTTATTTCTGGTAAAGCTGATACAGTTCTACTTAGAGAACCTGAAGCTAGTTTTGCACTTAAAGGTGCGTTAGATAAAGGCGTTCAATGTTCCGAATTAGATTATGGAAAAATCTTTAACAATATTATTAAGGATTTTGGATTATTTCCTAATGCTGGAGTAGTTATTAAAGGTGAATTTGCTAGAAATCATCCTGAAATTGTTAAAATTCTCAATGAAGAAATAAAAGAGGCAATTGAATGGGTTAATGAAAATAAACGTGAAGCAGCAAAATTATCTTTTGATATGATGAGACAAGATATTTTAAGCGTAGAATCTTTTCTAGATAGAGTCACATTTAAATATTTAGCAGGAGATGAACTTGTTAAAAAAGTTAAAGATTTTTATCAAGCTTTAATAGATAATAATATCTTAAATACTGAAGTTGATGATGATTTATTAAATATGTTTAGATAAATTAAAATAAGCGTAGGCATTATGCCTGCGCTTTATCTTTTATTAAAATATCCACAACAAACCCTTGAATATTCGAAAATATCACTAAATAAGTTGTTAAAACAATAGTATATTTAATTCCAAAATATGAAATCAATGCTGGCATCATAGCTAGTTTAATTCCTCTAGCATAAAGAAAAGTTGCAATAGAACCATAACTTATTCCTTTTTCATGAAACCCTTTCATTAAAGGATACCAAGCATACATTGGCCCATGACTAAATGTACCAAATACTGTCATTACTAAATATTGAACAAATTGTGGACTATTTTCAACAACACTTTTTAATTTCTTTTCATTAATCATATTGAAAAGAACTAAAAATATTAAAACCATTGATAATACTGGTAAAACTGTCTTAAATATACCAAAAGAATATTTAAAAGCATTTAAAGTTTTATCTGAATTAACAAAATATAATACTAAATATAATAAAGCAACTACACCTGGAAACATAAATGAACTTTTGCTATTCTTCTTTGTTTCTTTATTTCCATTTTTACCTTGTTGATTTTTTTTATTTTTCATATTTTTATTATTTTCCATTATGAAATCACTCCTAAAGTCCAGACAGTAACAATAGAAATTACTATTGCAAAAATTACACTTAATCCATTTCTTATTAAGGTGAATTTTACTCCAAACATCTCTTTTTCTGCCGGAATTTGAACAAATCCAACAGTAACCCATGATACAATAAACGCTGTAACTGCAAATAAACTTATACCACTAATCACCATTTCATTTCCAATAATATAACTATTAATTGAGCTCCCAGCTAATACACTACCTATTAAAGCCCCCAAAACAGTATCTATAAATTTATTCTGTGTAAATATTGTTGCCATTTTTTCAAATGAAATAAATGATTTCATAAGTCCTAATGAAAATACAATACCAAACATCATTGGAAGTGCATTAATAAGACCTTTTAATGATTTCATAAATATTTTTTTTATTGATTTTTTCTTTTCCATATTCGCTCCTTTAAATTAACATATGCCCATAATAACACAGAAATATTTTTATTACAAATAAAAAATCTCCTATTTTAATTTGTAATATTTCAAATAGGAGTATTCATATTAATTTATTTTATTTTATTTTTGAAGCAAATATCTTATTGTCAAAATTGGATCAATAACTATCATTCGTGGTCCACTAAAGCGCATAACTTTCTTAATCTGCTCTCGTTTACTACTTGAATAACAATGAGTTTTACAAGAACTACAAAATGGTTTATTCTCACCATAAGGACAATTTTGCAATTTTTTTATTGCATATTCATTTAACTCACTACAAACAGAACACAATTCTTTTCCATCATGTTTGCTTTTACAATAAACCTCAATCATTTTTTTTACTGCCTTTTTTTCATGTTCTATTTTATTCATTAGACAATCTTTCCATCCTCCATCACTACTACTCTATCACAAATTCCCGTAGTAGATGTTCTATGAGAAACCAAAATCACAGTTTTATCCTTACTATACTCATCAATACTTCTTAAAATTAAAGCTTCATTTAACACATCTAGATTACTCGTTGGTTCATCAAGTAGTATTACCTTACTGTCTTTCAAAAAGATTCTCGCTAATGCAATACGTTGCTTTTCACCTGAAGATAAACGACTACCAAATTCACCAACTATAGTTTGGTAACCCTTAGGAAACGTAATAATTGTTTCATGTATCGCGGCCTTCTTGGCTACTTCTATAACATCATCTATTGTAGCTTCACTATTTTCCAACCGAATATTTTTTTCAATCGTATCATTAAATATAAATGTATCTTGCAATGATGTCCCCAAATGTTGCTCCAGTAACTTAGAAGATAATTTCTTTATATCATTATTCCCAATTATCACTTCTCCTTTTTTAGGATCGTAAAACCTCATCAATAGTTTAAGTAATGTAGATTTACCACATCCACTCGGTCCAATAATTGCGATTTTTTGCCCATCTGGGATAAATAATTCAATATTTTTCAATACTTCAAAGTCACGTTTGGGATATTTAAAAACAATGTTTTGATAACAAATATCATTAGTTATTATTTGCTCATCTCCAAAATTTTCTTTTATAATAGGTGTTTCATCTAACAACTCAAATACACGTTTTGCAGAAGCTACCGTACTTGCAAGTGTTGTAGAAAGTGCTGATAATGCAACAACAGGCCCAAAAGAAACTGAAAATATCACTAATGCTATAACAAAATGCGATTTATCAATTATACTTTTAGAAAATAATGTATAGCCAATACAAAGATTTATTAATATTGCCACTACTATTATCATATTTGTCAATCCTGTGCTTATACCATCATATTTCTTTAATCGCTTTGCACTGCTTCTCATTTTTTCGGTATTTTCATTCACCTTTTCACTAGTTCCCTTTTGGGCAGAAAATAATATAATTTCTTTAATTCCACGAAGGGATTCCAACAAAAATGTACTATTCACACCAAATCTATTACGATGATCCTCTGCAGCTTGAGTAGATATTGTTCTTATAACTAATGGTAAAACAATACCTATTAATATGTAAAAAATTAATGCCGTTAATCCATACCAAATATGAATATGTGATAATACTATAACATAAATAATTGAAGATATTAATGCAATCATAACCGGAGCAATGGTATGCGCGTAAAAAACTTCCATCAGCTCAATATCTGAAGTTATAATAGAAATAATATTTCCTTTCTCTTTATCATCAAGTTTTGCGGGGGCTAATTTTCGCAATTTTGCATACATTTTATCTCTTAATATTGCCAAAATCTTAAATGCTATATAATGTCCACATAATTGTTCAGCATAGTGTAATAACCCTCTAGAAGCCGCAGCAATAATAATTAAAATTATTGCTGTATCCATCGATAAATATGCTTGCTCTCCAATAATGCCAACTGCCGCAAGTACAGTAATAATAGCAACCGATGCTGCTGCAAAAAAACCTGCTGTACCAAGCAAAATAGTTAATACCATTAATAGTCTTAATTTACCAAGTTCCTTAATCATGCGTATAAATATTGCTGTATCAGATTTTTGCTTTATTTTTTCCATCCTCCCTCCTAACACTTTCTAATTCTGATTGTTTTTTTAACATTTTGTAATATTCATTTTTATTTGTCATCAACTGTATATGTGAACCACTTTCAATTATACGCCCATTTTTTAACATATAAATACGATCCGCATTTTTAATATTAGCTAGCCTATGAGATATAGCAATGATTGTTTTTTCTCCTCTAATCTTTTCGATTGTCTGCCAAATTAATTCTTCAGATTCACAATCAACATTAGATGTTGCTTCATCAAAGATTATGATTTCACGATTTGATAATAGTGTTCTCGCTAGCGCTAATCTTTGTTTTTGTCCACCAGAAAGCAAAGATCCACCTTCTCCCACCATCGTCTCAAGACCATTAGGTAAAGATTCAATGAAATCGTTTAATTGTGCTTCTATTATCACTTTATCTATTTGATTTTTTTTTGCATCTGGATTTGCCATCAACAAATTTTCTTTTATTGATGCATTAAATATATAGCTATTTGTAGTAATAAGATTCATATGTCGTACCCAGTTTTTACTTTTTATACCATTTATATCATATCCATCTACAAAAATCATTCCATCTGAGACATCTCTTACTTTTGCTAACAAATTAGCTATAGTTGATTTACCACTCCCTGATTCTCCTACAAAAGCAATAAATTCATTTTTATTAATTTCAAAATTAATATCCTTTAAAACCTGAGTATTATTCTCATATGAAAAATCAAGATTTTTCGCAACAATACTCTTAATTTGCTCAAACGTATAATCTTGTGTAGTCTGTTTTTCTTTTATGTCTAGTAATAAAAAGATTCTATTAGCAGCAGCTACACCAGTAGTTGCCACATGAAAATATGCTCCTAGCAATCTAAGTGGAATAAAGAACTCAGCAGATAATAAAATAATTACCACCATTTGTCCAATATCTATTTTCCCAGCGTTAAGTTGAGAAAGTGCAATTATACTCCCTAAAGCAACTCCACCATAAGCAATTATATCCATAATTGTAATTGAATTTAATTGAATTGAAAGTACTTTCATCGTTATTTGTCGAAAGTTCTCTGCTTCTTCATTAATTTTTTCATGACGTACACCATCTGCTGAAAAAAGTTTTAATGTTGTAAGCCCTTGCAGATTTTCCAAAAATGTATTACCAAGATTTGTATAATTATTCCAATATTTTTTCATTGCTCTTTTTGCGATTTTCATAAACCCTATAATCGCTAACGGAATAAGTGGTACACATACAATCATAACACTTGCCGTTCTTATCGATATAAATGAAAAGAATATAAACAAGGTAATTGGTGCCAATAACGAATAAAAAATTTGCGGAATATAACGTCCATAATAATTTTCTAATGATTCAATTCCTTCTCCCGCCGACTGAACTACTGTTGCTGAATCTATATGGTTAGCATATGTTATTCCTAAAGAAAAAAGTTTTTCATACACTTTATTTCTTAAAACTATTTTAGCGTGAAACGATGCATTATATGAAAATCTAGCCTCCAAATAGTTACTTATGAATCTTAGCACAATAGCAATCAAAATTAAAATGATATTAAAAGTAAAATTAATCGTTAAATCATTAAATACTGAAGTAACTATTCTTCCTATTGTAAATATTATAATTATCGATGTAATAAGACTAATCCATTTTACTAAAACACTTAGCCATATATATTTTTTAGATTGTTTGCTTAAGTTGTAAAGTCTCTTATTAATCAACTACATTGTCCCCCTTTTTTTTAAAGTTTTCATCTTTGCAAAAAAAATCAATTTGACAACAATCAAAAAACTAATAGTTAATCGCATTAGCAAGTTATCATAAATAACCATATATGTTATCAACATAATATTTACAGGTATTAGTAATGTCAACTTTTCTTTCATTGTCATTCCTTTTTTTTCAATAAATACTCGAAGATGATTTTGATAAATTTTTGTTTGTTCAAACCAATCATTTAACTTTTCAGAACTATTCATAAAACATATAGAAGCAATAAGCAAAAAGGGTACTGTCGGTAAAATAGGCAAAACAATTCCTATACTTCCTATCCCTAATGCTAAAACCCCAGCAATTATTAATAATATTTTTTTCATTCCACTCTTACATACAATATGTAAAACTTATATATCTTGTATGCTCCCCTTTCTTATTTCCCAATTTATATTATAACTTATTTTAATATATTTGCTTTTAATTGATAACGCTTCTCATTCTCTGATTAAACAATAACATACAATTCAATTTTATGCAAATTACTAAATGAATTTTTTATTTATATTTCTTCAACTATATAATAAAAAATCTTAGAAAAAAGAAAATAATAAGATTATGTCTTTGATTTTAGGGTAAATTATCTATAATGCTTTTAATCATGAAAGGAGTAAAATTTGAAAAAATTAAAATTAGGAATAGTTTTATCAATGATGATTAGTCCTAAAAAAACACTACAAGATACAATAGATACTTCAAGCTGGTATTATTCGCTAATTGTCTCAGGACTTGCATTTGGACTTTTCTTTCTACAAACTGGACTAGATTTATTTAAAACAGGTCAAAAAAGCTTTATTTATGTAATTATCACTGCTTTAATAGGTCTTGGTTATGGAATATTTGTTATTCCTTTACTAGGGTCGTTAATTTGGTTAATTTTTAAAATATTTAAAAATAATAAATCAATTACATGGGCAATTTCAACAATTTGCTTAAGCTATAGCGGAGCTTTAATATATGGCTTAATTGGATTAATATTTTCACTAGTACTAGAATGGAATACTGCAATTGCTTTTGGTGTCACTGGAATTCTCTGGGCTATTAGACCAATGGTTTTGTCTATTAAAGAAATGTCAAATGACAAACTTGCTCCAAGCGTTATTATCACTACTTTAGTATGTATTTTTGTATTAGTATCTTGGTCATTTATAGGACAAATTTAGGGGGGGATTATGAGTTTATTTAAAAAAACTAAAAATGAAATTAAACACACTCCTCCAAGTATGACTGCTATAGAAAGTAAAAAACTTAAAGAGCTTGCAGAAAAAATACTAGAGGAACGAAAAGAAATAGTTAACGAATATAAGGAAAGTAAATATTCAAAAGTTTTGTGGTTTACAAGAACATTAGCATTTGCAGCTTTCGGTGCAACACTATTTCATAATCCATATAAACCACTTGATATATTTAATATAGGTTTTGGGGTAGTAATATGCCTATTTCTTAACGCTTATTTAAAACATTTTTATAGATTCTTATTAACTCTTTTTAATCCTAAATTAAAAAAAGAAGTTACTAAAAAAGCAATATATCACAGTGTAAATAGAGCTTTAATATATATAGTTCCTTATGCTGCTGCTTCTTTAGTTGGAACATTTTACTTTAATTGGCAACTTGCTTCTGTTTTATTGTCAACTGCAATAATGACAATTGGAATATCAGCTGCTGGTGAAATTTCTAGATTAGCTGGAAAGAGTAACTTTAGAGATACAGTACTTACTTCTATTGTTTCTTATTCAACAACATTTTTATTAACTCGTTATATAAAAATGCTAGTTATAGGACCTGGATTAATCGAAACATTAGTAAAAATAGTTCCTACGCTACTTGGAAAAGGAGGAAATTAATGCTTATAAAAAGAATATTTATATTGATGATAATTTCCCTTATAATAATGTCAAATTTAACTTTTGCAACTACATCTTTATTAAACGATTTAAAATCAACTAGTATTAAAACACCTATTGAGCGTGTTCTTGCTAGTAATGGTAACTGGTATAATAATGTATCAAATTTAAATGGAAATTCAAAACTAATTATAGGTTACAAAGGTGAATATACTATAGATGGAAATTTTACATCAGAAAAACCTATAAAATTTAATATCAAAGATAAATCAATTATTAAAAGCATCTATTTTCCTTACGTAAATGAAGCTGAAACTTCTGTTACTTTTACCATAAAAGATTTAAGTGGAAATATATTGGGACCATTTAATCTAGTAAAAACTATAACAAATCATAATAAATACCTTATTAATAATAAAACAATTGATTATGTATTTATACCAAAACAAGAAATTGTTCTTGATAAAGGCGAATATATTCTAGAACTTAGTAATCCTAAATGGTTAGTAACTAATAATGAAACTGGACTTGAAGGAGCATTTTTAATTAAAGGTGTTAATTTTAATGGCGAATATCGTCATTTAAATAAGCTTGCTAAAGAAAATAGTGATAAAAAACTAGAAAAAAAACCTATTGAAACTAGTGATAAATTTAGTGAAAAAAATAAAGAAAAATATAACACTTCTGACTTAGAAAACCCTGCTAATAAAAAAGAACCTTTTTTCAGGCTAGAAGAAGACACAATGATTATGGATATTACAATAAATACTATTCATAACGGAAATGGCGCTATACCAGATATAATATCAATACTAAGTTCTAATAAAACAGTGATAGCATCTTTCCAGGCGGTTGGCGGCACATTAAATGATGTTCCTAATGGTGTTTGGCAAGTATATCCTAGACTTATTCTACCTAAAGGGGATTATTATTTAAAAGTACCAGATCCAAATATTATCGGTTATACTAAAGAAGGTGACCCAGAGTTTTACATTCAAACAGCAATTCCAGTTTATGAAAAAACTGATTTTTCTGGAACTTATTCGCTAGATTTTGATGCTTTTAAAGTGAAAACACTTTACGGAGAAATTTTAAATCCTGTTAGCAG
>LGVF01321150.1_pt1 | contig 11683 bp, 10 predicted proteins | sample 469901 | NCBI WGS metagenome assembly LGVF01 (sample SAMN03893561, study PRJNA290197) | marine sediment metagenome | material: sediment; isolation source: combined push core samples #3730, #5133, and #5579 collected at Hydrate Ridge | place: Pacific Ocean: Hydrate Ridge | reverse complement strand
GTTCAGATTCTACAGCAATGCAGAGGATACTGGAGCAGATGTAAGTGCAGTGAGGCTGGATGGAGTTTGCGGAACAAGTAATGCTCAGCTTAATATGAGTAGCTTGTTGATCTCTGATGGAGCTACAACTACCATTGATGCCTTTGTGATTACAATGCCAAGATCAAGTTAACAGAAAGGTCAACTTTTGACTTTATAGGAGGTGATTTAAATGGCTGAGCCAACTACAAGATTTAGGTTAATACCTCAAAATACAGCAACTGCCGCAGTGGACACTGCTAGTGAAAGGCTGGCTGCGATTGCCGGAGAGAGTGTAGTTTCAACAGGTGATGGTAATGAAGCTGATTTTGGGACGATTGATATTTCAGGAGGGGCTGCTAATTCCAGTGTTTTGACGCTTCTCTGGGACGTAACGGCTGATGGTGGTAATACGTTGGCTGAGACCTTCAAGCTCTGGCTTTCCAGTAATGGATTTGATCAAGCTGGTTCTGTACTCAAAGTGATTGCACTTTCCGGCGGTGATCAAGGGTCTCCGAGTCTCACAGAAAATTACGTGGCGAATGCTGGAACATCAGACTATACCTTTGCAAGCATGGTCGAAGCTGAACCGGGTGCTATCAATGTATGGCCTACTGATGAAGGAACGAGTATGGCTTTATCCACTGCTTCAGATGATGTAGTGATGTGGGCTATGTATGCAGCTATCGCTGCGAATGAAACAACTGGTACATATAAGGGAACCGAAGCTGGTATGGAACTTCAGTTCAGTTTCAAATATTCCTACAGTTAATAGATGCAATAAGGGAAATTGGGAGTGGAATATTTACATCTTGATTCGGAATATAGAAATCGCTATATTGAGTTTCATCTAGCTGATGGATCAATCGAAGATTCGCGTCTAAAAAACTGGCGACAAGTTGCTTGGGATCAGGTTATCTGCGTAGTGATTCATATGGTAGGTAAAGTTCATCGAGTAAATTGTAAAGGCCCTGGATTTAGAACCTTTTTAAATTTCCGCTGGGGTGGACGAGAGGCTACTTTCGATAAAAAAGGAAAATATACAGGACATAAAGAAATTAAAATATGGACTATAGGATGGACTGATGGGCAGTTATGCTTTTTAAAAGACATAGATTTTTATACAGGGAAATATGTCAAGGGCTATATTGCTTCCCTTTCTCAGTTTATGGGACACATTCATCCAGATGTTAGGGATAAGGTTTTAGGATAATGGCTTGGGCTGATTATACTGATACTACTTTTTGGCAGTGCCAAGCTAATTGTACTACATGGAATGGCTCTTATTGGGAAGAGAGTGGTCCGGGGATGGTATTGCAGCTTGCTACTGGTGCAACTTGGCAAGCTGGATTCAGACCAACAAAAATACGAGTAACATATACCTGCGGCAGTACCATGACCCACCTGGGAGTAATAGGTGGTGGCTCTACTTTTGGATCGCAAGACAATTATGTATCTGGTGCAGAACTAGTATTAAATTGTACAGCTAATATTGATAGGCTTAATTTATATGGTACGTGCGGAACTTTCAGGGTTTCTAAGATTGAATTTTTCACAGCTAATCCTGATGCTACTAAACTTTTTGATGGAAAAGTAAGAATTAAAAATAATGCCACTAAACTCCTTGATGGTAAAGCAGAAATAGATGTATTTGCCGCCAATACTTTTGACGGTAAGGCTAAAGTCAAAGATTCTATATCTTCTCTATTTAATGGTGAAGCCAAAGTAATTGGTTGGAAGGCCGATAAACTTGATGGTAAGATCCAAGTTGCTGGATGGGCAGGTAATCTTCTTGATGGTAAAGCAGACTTAGCCAATCTATCTACTAAAAACTTTAATGGCAAAGTCCAGATATATCTCACTGATACTGACCTTCTTGATGGTAAAATAAAGCTTCATAAAATAGCAACAGGCTTCCTTGATGGAAAGGGCATTGTAAGTTTTGGTTCGATTAGTAATCTTCTCGATGGAAAAGCTTCAATACAAGGATGGGCAGCAGATCTTCTTGACGGAAAAATTTGGGTAAAGGAGTTTATAGAAGGGAAGATTGATTTACCGTTTTTAAGTGTATTAGGTAATACTGGAGCAATAGGAAATGTAACCTTACCTCTCCTTAGTACATTGGCTGAAGTTTTTGTAGGGATAGATGCTCAGGGAAGGGTTACTTTACCAGGACTAGGAATAGTAGGATTCACTGGTGCAAGATGTAATTATAATTTGCCCTCTTTAGGAATTAGTGGAGCATCCTTAGTAGGTGTTGCTGCTTCTGGAGAGATAGTTCTTCCTTTACTTAAGGTAGAAGGACAGGCGTTTCTTGATGCAGTAGTTCATGGAACCGCTAAGTTACCAGCTTTAAGAATAAATGCTACAAGTATCCATGGATCTTTATGTATTGGGGAGACCATATTACCAGGGATTAGAGTTAGTGCAACAGCAAAGGTAGGTACAATTTGTACTGGGGATGTTACATTACCATGCTTGATTATTGAAGCAGAAGGTGGACATATTCCTGTAGGAGAAGGAAATATAATCCTTCCGTTGTTGCAAGTGCATTCAAATGCTAGTGTTTTGGTAGATCCAAGGGATGGATGTCATGTACTTAGATATGCTAGATAAAGGGAAAAGGTCAAAAGTTGACCTTTCTGTGATATGGCAAATATAGGGACTATAACTTTACCGCTTCTAGAAATAGAGGCAACATCTTATAGAGTGGAAGTAGAGCATTTAGCTCTTGCCTTGAGGCTAAGTAATTTAGCTGCCAGTCAATATTGTAGATATAGTTTTGATTCTATGGCTAAGTTTGGAAGTGTGTATCTTGGTGCAGGAGAAGAGGGGCTTTTTACTTTGGAGGATGCTGATACCGATGATGGAGTTGAGATAGATTCTATAGTTGAACTTGCTACAACAGACCTTGATATATCTCACCAGAAAAGGATTAGAGCACTTCATGTAGGATATGAAACAAGTGGAAATTTAAAGTTGACTCTTTCTAATGATGAGGATAATGAGAGGGAATATACCCTTGTTCCTATTAATGTGGATAAGAAACAACACGGAAATAAAGTTAAAGTGGATAGAAATGGTAAAGGAAGATATTGGAAAGTTAAAGTGGAGAATAAAGAAGGTTGTGATTTCTCTATTAATATGGTTGAAGCTATTGTAACCATCTTAGCAAGGAAATCAAGTGGCAGTTAGCAGGATACCTAGAATAATCCTTGATGGGGATGAAGAATCTGCTAGCTATCTAACTAGAGAGGGAATAAGACAGCTAGGTATTTTAAAAGAGTCGATGAGTTTTGGCGATTTACAGCAGGATGTAAGAAGAGTAGAGTATATAGACGGAAATAGAATTGTTTGTAAATCTTGTTTTGGAGAGGATACTGTTTATATATATGCTAGGAAAGAAGAAGAGAAAGAAAGGGAACCTAAACTTTATGTCTATGCTATCATATCAAGTTATGTAACGATATGGGATCTGTTAACAGGTGAAGTAGCTGAAGACATCTGTAATAACGAAGGCAAGGTATATGATGATGCAGGTAATTCATTGGTAACTTTTCCTTGCCATAAAGATGATCTTGTGGAATGGTTAGATAGGATATCGAATAAACCAACAAGGCAAGTATTAAAAGATAATCCTGCGAACAAGAGGGATTTTTTGGAGGACAATGGAGAGGATATAGGTAATGAGAGTAGAACGAATGAGGAGAGAGATTTGCCTGATTTTGGATTATTTATAGATAATTCTGAATGTTATGTCTGGATAAGTCCCGGAGGTGAAGGCCATGCTTATCTCCCCTGGAAAAAATTTGTAAGAGGTATGGAAACGAATTTGCATACTTATACTGAAGTAGAAGAGCATGAAGATTGTACTGTGAATCGCGGTGATTGTAACGATAGCTGGTGTTCCAATCATGAAATGTATCAATCTTTATCAGGATATCCTCAAGGATATCCCCCTATACCTGATTGGGTTGGGAGTTGCTGGGAACGGGCTTGTAGATGCTTGAATTTTTCTTCTGGGGGAGTTGACAGAGTAGAAATAGAAAATCATATGCAATTTTTAGAATCTTATAAAGGTGTTGATACAAGTCAGCAAGGATATTCTTTATTCGATGAACTTCCAGATGATCCATGTAATCCTGGATACAAAGATACAGCACACTCAAAAAATTTAGAGTTGCGTCCATTTGGTTATACAAAGAAAATTGGCAATTTAAAAATGAATCGCTCTCTTTTTTATTTAAGAGATAGAACATTTTTTACTGAAAAGGACAAAGCCTTTAAAGCGGCAACTTGGGAACAATACTGTTGGGGCGAAACACTTGGACCTTGGGTACATCGGCCAGGCACGGCACCTTTTTTTTATCTTCCTATAGATTGGCATGTTGGGCGTTATTATTTTTATTCTTATGATACCCCGGCTGGAAATCTTATTATAGACCATATACCAGTGAGAAAACTAAAAAATAAATACGGAACGTTGGATAATTATGTAACTTGCCAAAAAATAATGCGAGATTTTAACGTGGACGAGGAACCCGTGGATATAGGCGTGGCATACAGAGCTGCATTGCAAAGACTTGATTTAGGAGAATTATCATCTTATGTCGAAAATGCCTGTCCTCAATGTCTAAAAGTTGTTCAGGAGAAAGGCGGATGCCATTGTATAGACAATACTTGTGACATGGAGCATCCTTATGATCGCAGAGGAACTAAAGCAAAGCATGGTGGAATAATTGGCGAAAACAATAGATATGCTGTGAGTTGGTGTGCGAACAAGGAGATGTTGCTTGACGACTTGGATCCATTATTCGATAAAAAATATGAGATACAAATATTTTTCAAGATGGGCCAAAATTATTATTCAGAAGATATGAAAGATCTGAAAACTGGTGAAACTTCTGTAATAACGAATCAAAAAATAGGGACTAGATTTAGTTCTGTCCAAGCCACAATAGATTTAAAAAATTATAAAGGTTATAGAAAAAAGAATTTAACTATAGAAGATGAAAAAGTAACAGAAGCAGAAAGGCCAAGGAAGTATGAGCGCGTTGGGTGTAAAGATTTTGAAGGAAACAGAGTCTATGCTGACAATAATGAGGATACAGTTTGTCCTTTCGATGGAACTTATGATATCTATAGTCTTGGTGAAGCAGTAGAGGAATTGATAAATAATCATTATGAAGATGAATCAAATGATCAGTTATTGGTATATCTGCATAAGGTTGAGATATAGGAGAAGATATGTCTGGAGCTAGCAAGTTTCTTAGAAATGTTGAATCTCTTGTTACGAGTAAGTTTGATACTACTTCTGAGTTGGCTGAGGAGACTTGGGAAACTGCTACTCAATACTTAAGCGACTTAAGTAAAGAGGTAGCAGATTTTGAGTTTAAACCCTTATCTTTACAGTATGGTATAGAGCCTATAAATCATGGAGATTATGGCTCTCCTATGCCAGAGGAACCTGATACAGATCTAGAAATGCCAACGACTCCATTGGCGGATGCTTTAAAGGATATAACTATTGATTCGGTAGATATTCCAGATTTAGATGCTGTTGCTCCATCTATAGCTATACCAGAAACTCCTGATATTACATGGCCAGGAGATCCTGGAGCTGCTCCTGAGATAGATGATATAGATGTAGGAGCAATGCCTAACTACGATATTCCAGATGTTCCAATTTTAGCTGATCTAGTGGTGCCCACTCCTCCGGATGATGAGATTCCAGTTTTTGAAGCAACAGAACCGATACTGGATCTTGATCCTCCGCAATCTATTTTCTTGTATGAAGAGGCAGTTTATTCCTCTTCCTTAAAGCTTGCAACTGAGGCTAAGCTACTTGATCTAGTAGAGAATGGAGGGACTGGACTAGATAGCTTAGTGGAGGCTGCTATATGGGAGCGAGCTTTAAGTAGAAAGCAAGTAGGGGATAGTGCTAAGCATGATGAAGCAGAAAGATACTTTGCATCTAGGGGCTTTAATATACCACAGGGAGCCCTTATTAGCAGGTTGACTGAGTTATTAACTGAAAGAGCTAGAGCTGAAGATGATATAAATAAGGATATAATGACCGAGCAAGCAAAGCTTGCACAGACTAATACTCACTTTGCTATTACTTCCTCTATACAATATGAAGCTTCTATAATGGCATACCTTGGAGGTGTTGCTCAAAGAACTCTTGATTCCTCTAAATATGCTCAAGAAGCTGCTATAGCCTTATTCAATGCGGGTGTAGAGAAATATAATGCTCAGTTAAAAGGTTATCAAACCGCTGCTATAGTTTATGAAAGTAGAATTCGAGCGTCTATGTTGGTACTTGAGAAGTACAAACTAAAGCTTGAGGGAGTAAGATTGCAGGGTGATATACAAAAGAATCATATGGAGCTTTATAAAATTAAAGTTGAAGCTTTAGCAACTTTGATGAATCTTTATAAAGTAGAAATGGAGGCGGCTCGAATTAAGAGTGATTTAGAGAGACTAAAGTTGGAAGGTTATAGAGAGAAAGTTGGAGCATACACGGCTAAGATTAATGCTATAATCAGTAGATTTAATGCCTATCAAGCTGAGATTTCTGGGGAAGCAGCTAAAGCATCTATCTACTCTGAGCAAGTCAAAGCTTATCTTGGTAAGGTGCAAGGAGCTAAGGTAGAATCTGACATTTATATTGCTGAGGCAAGAACGAAACTGGATTCCAATAGATTCGTAATAGAGAAGTATCGAGCAGAAATAGAGCACTATAAATCAGAGGCTCAGATTAAACTTGGAGTGCTTGATATCAAAGGAAAGTTATATGGATACAGTGTTGGTGCATATGAAGCTGATACTAAAGTAGCTTCTAGTAGAGTAGCTGCAGATATAGAAAGTTATAGAGCCAGAGCTACACGTGCTAATGAGATAGTGAATCAAAGGATATTGCAGGGAAAGATAAATCTAGAAGAACTCACAAGGCTTCATAATATTCAAGTAGAAGCTATAAAAGCAGGTGCAGCACTATCTGCACAAATGGCCGCATCTGCTCTTTCTTCAGTAGCTGCGGGAGCACAACTTAGCTTCAGAGGTGGATATGAAGAGAGTAAAGCTGAAATTGAACAGACCAATCTTTAGCGAGGAGGAGATATGAGATTTGATATACTTAGTAATAGACCGGCTGCTGAACGAGCTATGCGAGAGGACTTGCTTAAAAGAAAATATAAAGTAAAGGAAGAAACTGCTAGGGCAGCTGTCATAACAGCTGAAGCAAGAGCTGCAGAGGTAGAAAAGAGATTTGGCCATGGAAGTTTAGCTTATGGGGGATTAGCTGGTGAGGAGCTTGAGAGAAGATATCCTATGGGACTTCCTGCACAGGAAGCAGAAACAGCTAGAATATCTGCCACTGGATATTCTACCGCAGCTCGTCGAGGTGCTGCAACAGCTGAGGGAAGACTTGGACTTGAAAGAGAGGAATTCGAGTTCGGTAAAAAATTTCTTGGAGAGGGTAGGGGTTTACCTGGAAGTCCAAAGACAGAGGCGGACGAAGTTGCTAAGATTAGAGAAAAGCTTGGTCGTAGTATGTGTCCCAAGGGGTTTGTTTGGGATGGACAACAGTGTGTACCAGCTGAATCATGAGTGTTGCTATTAGAAGAATGTATAAGCGAGCAGGAGTAGCCTCTCCAAACGGAAAGGGACTTCATACGAAGGTAGCTCATTCCTGTGTTATAGCTTATTTAAAGAAAGGATTTTCAAAAGGAGAAGCTTGGCAGCGTTGTCAAGGTGCTCTTGGGGAGAAGGCACTTAAGAAGAGGAAAAGATAATGGCTGTTGCAAAACCTAGAAAGAAAAAGAAGTGGATTCAAAGTGCAATTAAAAAGCCTGGCTCTTTTACTGCATATTGTAAAGGGAAAGGATATGAAGGAGTTACTAGTGCTTGTATTAGTGCAGGTATAAAGGCTGGTGGGAAGATAGCTAAAAGAGCTCATCTTGCTAGAACATTAAAGAGAATGTAATAGTTGTTGCTAAATCTAAGAAGAAAGGGAATAAAATGGCTACTGCAAAACCAAGAAAGAAAGGGAAGTCAATAGGGAGTTGGTTACGGAGTAAGATAATACCTGCATCAGGTAAAGAACCTGGTGCTATGGACTACCCAGCTATAGATGAAGCAAAGAAAGCACGAGCTCGAAGAAAAAAAGCAATGGAAGATATGTTTAAATAGTGGAGTTTGAGATGTCTTTATTTGATCAGATAGTATCTAGAGAAATAACAAGGCGTAGGCAGGTAGCAACTGCTCATGAGAAGGAACTTGCTGATCCTACTAAGACCAGAAATGTTGTAGCTAAGATGATGCGATCTTCTGTTCCTGAGGGAAAGAGGGTTAAGACAAGTAAGTATCCAACTAAGCTTGCTGCAGTTGAAGCTGCTATTAGTAAGGAAGATCCTAGAAGTAAGTTAGGAAGTAGCATAGTTACTTCGTATGAGAAAGCACTGCGCGATCCTGAATTTGCTGGGTATAGACCAAGAAATATCTTGACTGCTATAACAGAGATGGAGTCCTCTAAGATTGAGGAGCCCACAAGAAAGTTTATACAAAAGCAAAAGGTAGGAACCTTCAGTACCTTCATGAAGGAGCCCTATGCTCCTATGCCAGGGCAGGAAGAGTGGGAGGCTGAACATCCACCAAGGATTCCTCATATGAGAGCAGAAGAGAGTGCTGCTTGGGGAGTTGGCACTAAGGCTGCTATTGAGGCAGGAAAGTGGGGTTTTAAGAAAGGACCTGCTGCAAAAATAGGAAGAAGAAAAGCCATTGCTTTGTTGTCTAAAGCTGGACCATATGGAAAATTAGCTGCTGCAGGTCTTTCAGCAGTAGCTGGTTTTAGAGTTTTTGAAGAAGCTCATTCTAGAACTGTTGAACAGGTAAAGAAAACTGAATATGGAAAGGAACATCCTATAGCAACTGAGTTGATTGGTATGGGAGCTGGTCTTGCAGCAGGTGTTGTTGTTCCAGTCGAAGCAATGTTTGGAAATTTATTTACTTCTAGAGGAGCTAAATCTATTACCAAATTTCAGCAATTGCTTAGAAGGAAGGGAACTGCTGGAGAAGCTGCAATGAAGAATCCTGCAGCAGGAGAGATAATTAAATTTAAAGAGGCTGAGGTAGCAGCAGGCAAAGCTTCTGATAAAGCAGTAGCTACAGTGAATCAAAGTAAAGCTGCTGTAATGAAGAAACTTGTAGATACAGTTGCAGGGGAAGCAGCAAAGAGAACAGCTACTAGATTGAAGTGGGAATATGGAGTACCCAAGCCTGTTGAAAAAGTTGTTGGAAAACCACTTGAGAAATTTCCAATAGCACTTAAAGGAATGGAAGCTGAAGTTCCGGCGGCAATTGCAGCAAGAAGAGGAGGACCTCCTGCATTGAGGTCTATTGCAAGACCTGGAACAATCTTCACTCCTGCAGAGAGAGTATCTGGCAAGCCCAGTGGACTTAAGGTTCCAGAGAAAGCTATTCCCATTGAAAAGGAGACTCCCAATCTACCCATGCTTAAACCGGATGGATCGCTTGCTGCTTTGGGAGAGGGAAGGGTAGCGAAGTATGACTATGGAAATATAAAGAGTGAGGAAGGATTTGATCGAGTCCTAACTGAGGTAGCTGAGGGGAAGAAAGCTGGAGAGGTTATACAGAAAGTTGGAGAGATGGAGGAGGGAATTACAAGACACTCTAAAGTTATTCCAGCTAAGAAAGTAACAATTACCTTTAAAAAGAAAATGTCCAATCTTGGCTATGATGCTGAAGAGATAATTGGCATGAATGCTAAGGTAGCAGCTAATATTGAGCGCTTCTCTAAGAGAAAAGAACCACGTGCTCTATTAGATAAAGCACTTCGAGAGCCAACCATCAAGCCTAAAGAGTCAAAAATTGACCTTTCTGTTATATCAACAGAAGAGAAGTTATATGGTTGGGCTAAGACTTTATCTCCACAAAAGAGACTTGATCTAGTAGAGAGAGGTACAATTTCAGAGGCACTTAATAAAAGAATTGTTCAGGAACAGAGAACCACTATTGAAAAAGGGGCAGCTTATAAAGAGACTATTGTTAAGGAAGGAGAAGATTTAATTGGTTCTATGGGGACTGGAGGGATACCTAAGGAAGATGGAAGTCATATTCTGGGGAAAGCAGAATTCATTTCCAGGATGATGATGGGAAAGAAAGGAGAAGTAGATCCCAAAGCATTGGCTGCAGTTGCTGGAATAGGTCTCATGGGAGCTCTCTCTATGCCCAACGAGGCAGAGGCTAGTATGATAAGTCGGGCGATTAAACTATTCAAACCAGCTACTTTTAAGGAAGCTTCGGAGGTAGGAAAGAAACTTGGAGTGGGATATAACGGAGTTTGGGAAGCCCCAGAGGGTCCACTAGGACATTTGTTTACTGATAGCAAAACGGGAAGTACCTTCTTTTCAAACAGTGCTATTCCTGCAGATGTACAGAAGGCTCTTGAAGCTAATAGAGCGAAGTGGGGAGTTGCTGAGAAAGCAGCTGGACCTCCTCCAATGCCGCCACCTTTGGCTGAAAGAGGATCTGTTGCTGTGAAAGCTCTCGGAGCTATAACAGCAGCGGCGGCAATCTTTACCCTTGGAAGTATATTCTCCCCTAAGGAAGCAGAAGCAGCAGGAATAGTTGATTTAGGAAGGACTCTATCCGGTCTCACTGCAACTATACTGAAGGATGCTAAACCTTCTAAGGTTAAAGACTTAGTTAAGGAAATGAAAGGATCTGGTTTAATTGCTAAGTCCCAGGTTGATCATTGCTATGTCTTACCTGAGCCTAGAAAGTCTCTCAATATTATTCCCAATGTTAAGGATATAACCAAGAAGACGAGTATGCCTCCTGGAGCAGAAGCAATAGTATCACCTCATGTTCAGTTTCTCTATTACACTGGAGTTAGAGATGGACAAGAGTTAATGAATAATGCAGGTGTTCAGTGGGGAAGTTGTCAGGGAACTGCTGTGTGGAATAGTATGCAGGGACATAAAACCTTAATGAGTATTCTTACGGATTTCATTCCTGGCTATAAGTCAGCTGCAAAGGGAGCTATTTCTGTATTGAAGCCTGTGGCAGAGAAGTATCATGTTGCCATGCAGGAGAGAGCCTATAACCTTGGAATGTCTAGAAAACTTAAACAAAGCTATGAGAAAGAATTCTCCAAGCTGACTAAAAGGAGAAAGTTTAAAAAGGGAGAAGCTGATGAGGGATTGGCTGTAGTTGTTAAGCTAGAAACTCTTTATAAAGAACACGATGCTGCTTATAAGGCTTCTACAGCTATGAAGGATGAATACCAAGCAGCTTGGACAGCAGCAATGAAGCCTTTTGCTAGCAAGGCAGAAAACTCTGGTACTAGAGTATTCCTAGCGGCCGAAGACACAGCTACCTTTGAAAATTATCCCTGGTTGAAAGATGTAATAACCTGGGAAGAGAAAGCTGCAGCAGCTAAGATAAAAGATATGATGGAGCATTACTCCGTTAGAGTTATTGAAGCAGGGGAGAAGGTTATAACAAAGAGACCTTTCATGCATCATGCTTGGCATCCATCTATGAAGTCTGAATTAGAAAGACTAAATAAAGGTGTCACCTTAATGTCTCCGCCGATGACTAAGCTGCATAGCAGGAGCGCTGGCTATATGCCTATGGTTCC
>LGVF01222368.1_pt1 | contig 11708 bp, 10 predicted proteins | sample 469901 | NCBI WGS metagenome assembly LGVF01 (sample SAMN03893561, study PRJNA290197) | marine sediment metagenome | material: sediment; isolation source: combined push core samples #3730, #5133, and #5579 collected at Hydrate Ridge | place: Pacific Ocean: Hydrate Ridge | reverse complement strand
GCTTACTCTTTTGCCGCGCAGAAAAAGAGTAAGGCGTCGCGCGGGGGCCGCAACCCCACATATATGAACTCAAAAAAAAAGGACGCCCACCACTACGATGAGCATCCTTTTTGATAAATATTTTTGGCTAATAAACTTAATAGCCTACAACACTTTGACCACCAGCACCCGCAAATCAACAGACCCGGTATTAGTCCAACCACGCATTTCATCCGCAGGAATCTCGATTAAAGTATCGGCACCGAGGGTGGCACTCTCCTCCCCTACTTCCAGCGTGCCGCTGCCTTCCAGCACATAGAAGATGACATCAAAGGGGTTGGGATGTTTTTCCAGCACCTCGCCCGGCTTGAAGCAGAGATGGATGACCTCGGTTCTCTCCGAGCCAAACAGCTTGTGGGCAGCGATGTTAATGGGAATCAGTTCGGCGTCTTTAAGATGAGTCACATTCATAAGGGTACTCCCTCTAAAATTTAGCAGTTTGCCTCGCCTGAAAAAGTGGGCGGCGACGGGGTCGCCGCCCGATAGGAACAGGAGGTTTTGCTGTTGTTATTTGTTATCAGCCGAGAATCTCTTTAAGGTCCTGTTCCGCTGTGGTGATGGGCGCGATGTTGAAGTTCTCCACCAAGAAGTTGAGGACGTTCGGGGTGATAAAGGCCGGCAGTGTGGGACCGAGCTTGATGTTCTTGATACCGAGGTGCAGCAGGGTCAAGAGGATAACCACGGCTTTCTGCTCGTACCAGGAGAGGATCATCGAGAGGGGCAGATCGTTCACTCCGCACTCAAAAGCGCCGGCCAGGGCCACTGCGATCTGAATGGCGCTGTAGGCATCGTTGCACTGGCCAATGTCGAGAAGCCGCGGGATGCCGCCGATATCGCCAAAGTCGAGCTTATTGAAGCGGTACTTGCCGCAGGCCAGAGTCAGGATCACGCTGTCCTGGGGTACCTTCTCGGCGAATTCGGTGTAGTAGTTACGGCCCGACTTAGCGCCGTCGCAGCCGCCGATGAGGAAGAAGTGCTTGATGGCGCCGGTCTTGACCGCCTCGATGACCTTGTCGGCCACGCCGAGTACCGCGTTATGACCGAAGCCGACCAGAATTTCTTTGCCCGGAGCTTCCGCCACATCGGGACTGGCCAGGGCTTTATCGATGACGGCGCTGAAATCGAAGCTGTCGATATGGGTCACGTCGGGCCATGCAGTGCAGCCCCAGGTAAACAGACGGTCTTTGTACGACTCGGCCGGTTTCTGGATGCAGTTTGTGTTGAAGATGATGGCGCCAGGGAACTGCGGCAGTTCCTTGGCTTGATCCTGCCAGGCGCCGCCGAAGTTGCCGGCCAGGTGGGCGTACTTCTTCAAACCCGGGTAGCCGTGGGCGGGAAGCATCTCTCCATGGGTGTAAACATTGATGCCCTTACCTTCGGTCTGTTTGAGCAGCTCTTCCAACATCTTCAGATCATGGCCGGAAACCAGGATCCCTTTGCCGGCCTTAGTACCTGTATTAACAGAGGTTGGCACGGGATGGCCGTAATTTTCAACATGACCTTCATTGAGCAGACCCATCACCGTCAGGTTGTGCTTGCCGCACTCCATGCTCAAGTTGACAAAATCCATCAGGCCGAGCTCGGGATCGCAGGTGGCGGCCAGGGCCTGTTCGATAAATGCGGTCACTTCGGGGTCGGTCTTGCCGAGAATGCGGGCGTGATCAGCGTATGCAGCCATGCCCTTAAGGCCATAAATGAGAATTTCTACCACCGAGCGGACATCGGGATCGCTGTGCAGGTCGGCAATGCCGAATTTCTCGCCCTGGACTACCAGATCCGCTGCCGGAATCCAGGCCGGGGCGCCTTTTTCAAAGGTTTGCGCCTTGATGCCATTGGCTTGTTTGAAGGCTTCTTCGTACAGATTCTGAGCTTTATTTTTAAGTTCGGCGCATTGGACGATAATATTTGCAAGGCGGGCTGCGTCGAAGTCGACGTTGGTTAACGTTGCAAACAGACCCTCAATCAGAAAGGCATCGAAAGCAGGATCGGTAGCGCCGAGCTTACGGGCTTTACTGGCAAAAAATCCGAGACCCTGCAGACCATGCAGAAGATTGTCCTGCAGCGCTGCCACATTGGGCTGTTTGCCGCACACTCCTACCTTGTTACACCCGGTACCGTTGGCTGCTTGCTCGCATTGATGGCAAAACATGGATAATCTCCTTAAAAGATGGATGAATATGACGATTTGGTTATTATTGACTCTTTGTTGGAATCAGCCTATCCCAGCCTGGAATGTGGGATATTGATGCGTGTCAATTTTATGATTTAAAGTCGAATAAAGATGCATTCGCAAAAACTCATAGGATGGCTAAGCAAGTTTGGCCGTTTTCCTGTATCAGGGATTAATGTGCTTGTCCCAGTTTGCCGCACAATGCCAACTCTGTTATGCTAATCCCATAACCAACCAAATTTATTCGTTCTTTGAGTAGAAAAGGATTTGCTATGAGCCAAGCTGATCTAGGCAATAATCGAGTCGCACGCCTTTCTGCCGTGGATATCAGTCAATTACCTGCCGATGGTGGCGCACAGTACAATCGTCTGATCTTTGAAAAGAGCCCCTATCTTTTGCAACATGCAGAGAACCCTGTCGATTGGCATCCCTGGGGCGAGGAAGCCTTTGCCTTGGCCCACAGTGAGGATAAACCGGTGCTGGTTTCCATCGGCTACTCGACCTGTCACTGGTGCCATGTCATGGAGCACGAATCCTTTGAAAATGAGGAGGTGGCGGCTGTCATCAATCGTTTTTTCGTACCGATCAAGGTTGATCGCGAGGAGCGGCCTGATGTGGACAATACTTATATGACCGCCTGCCAGCTGTTAACCGGTGGTGGCGGCTGGCCCTTGAACGTCTTTCTCACTCCGGAAAAACAACCTTTTTATACCGCCACCTATATGCCCCGCGAAGCACGGGGGCAGATGGCCAGCATCACTGATATTCTTGAGCGAATCGGCAGCACCTGGCAAAGTAATCGCCAGCAACTCCTCGACTCGGGGCAACGGTTAACGGAATCCCTGCTGCAGTTGGAAAGGAGTGCCACCGGCAGTGTCGAAGGGCAACTGCTCAACGAAGAGCCGTTGAAACAAACCTATGCTAAATTTTTCGAAACCTTTGACAAGGAACGGGGCGGGTTCGGCGAAGCACCCAAATTCCCTGTTCCCCACAACCTCTCCATGCTGTTGCGTCTCGGCCAGCGCCTAGGGCTTGAAAATGCCCAGACCATGGCTATGCGCACCCTGCAAAGCATTCGCCTGAGCGGTACTTACGATCATATCGGTTTCGGGGTGCATCGCTACGCCGTGGACGCCAACTGGCGAGTACCGCATTTTGAAAAGATGCTCTACGATCAGGCGCTTCTGAGCCTGGCGGCGGCGGACGCCTTTCAAGCCAGCAGCGATCCCTTCTTTTCCACCATGGTCGACGAAATCAGCGAATATGTGCTGCGGGACCTAACCGATCCGCAAGGCGGCTTTTACAGCGGCGAGGATGCCGATTCGGAAGGGGTTGAAGGGACTTTCTACCTGTGGACTCCACAGCAGGTGCAGGAGGTGCTAGGTCTTGAGCACGGCACCATCTTTTGCCACTGTTACGAGGTGTCGGAAGGGGGCAATTTCGAAGGCAGCAACATCGTCCGTCTGGAGATGGACGTCACCCAGTGGGCGGCCTGGTTCGGCATCGAGCCAGAGCGACTCGGTGAGGTGCTGGTCCTTGGCCGACAGTTGTTGTTACCGGCGCGGGAAGCACGGATTCGCCCCCACCGCGACGACAAGGTTCTGACCGCCTGGAACGGGCTGATGATCGCCGCTCTGGCGCGGGCCGCAGTCGTTCTTGACAAGGAGGAATACCTGCAGGCGGCCAGCGCCAGCGCTGAGTTTATCCTGAGCAACATGCGTCGCGAGGATGGCCGATTGCTGCGCCGCTATCGACAGGGTGAAGCGGCGGTGCCGGGCTTCCTAGACGACTACGCCTTTTTCTGTTGGGGATTGATCGAACTCTATCAGGCCGGTTTCAACAGCCGCTACCTGGATCTGGCACTGGAGCTGAGCGCAGATATGGAACGGCTCTTCGGTGACGGCACGGGCAATCTGTTTGACAGTGCTGAGGATGCGGAAACCGTGCTGACCCGCAGTAAAACCATCCTCGATGGCGCCGTGCCGTCGGGCAATTCGGCCGCCGCCTGGAATCTGCTGCGGCTGGCTTCCTTGACCGGTGATCAAGCCATGGCCGAGCGGGGCGAGGCGGCTATCAAGACCAGCCTTGCCCAGGCTGTCCGCTACCCCACTGGCACCTCGCTGCTCTACACCGCCCTCGACTATGCCCTCGGTCCCAAGGAAGTGGTGGTGCTGGCGGCTGCTGAAAGCGATACGGTTAGCCAAGAGATGTTGGCCGCCCTGCGCAAACGCTTCTTGCCGCGCACCCTGGTTTTGCGTGCTGATCCAGACGACGCAAGGCTTAATGAATTGACTCCTTTACTCCAAGGCAAAGAGGCGCAAGAAGGACAGAGCACCGCTTATCTGTGCCGGGGTGAAACCTGTCAGGCCCCGGTGACCAGCGTTGACGAGTTAATCGCGCTGCTGGAGGGTTAAACAATAGCAGCCACTGAACGCAAAAAGGCCGGGGGCTACCCCGGCCTTTTTGCGTCATTACTCGACAGCCTCCTAACCTTGCAAAACCTTGAGCAAATGGGGCACCAACTGCTTTTTGCGGGATAGTACACCCTGCAATTCATACAGCCCTGTTTCCAGTTCAGGATAGCCGATCAGATAAGGCAGGTCGGCTTCACCGTCGACCAGCAGCAGACTCGTTTCCCGCACGATATCGGTGACCAACAGACCGACGGCGGCCATTCCCCGGCTTCGTCGCAGATGGGCCAGTTCTTTTGCCAGCTGCTGTTTGACACCGTAAAATTCTTCGAAACCAACCACCTCTACCTGCCCTACCCCAAACAGTCGTTCTCCAGCCCGATATTCTTTGAAGTCGGACAGGATCAATTCTTCCATACTGTCATAGGCGCTCAGCACGCTGCCGGCGGCGAACATCTGCTGGCCAAAGCTCTGCGGATCGAGCTGTGCCAGTTCACCCAGCCAGACGGCCAACTCCCGATCGATATCGGTGGTGGTGGGTGATTTGAGCAGTACCGTATCGGAGAGCAGCCCGGCCAGCAGCAGACCGGCGCAGGTCTGCTCCGGCTGCAAGCCGGCCTGACGGTAAAGACTGGCGACCAACGAGCAGGTACTGCCCAAGGGTTGGTTGATGAAGAGAATCGGCCGTTCGGTGTGAAAGTTGCCCAGCCTGTGATGATCAATCACTTCAAGAATCTCCACCCTGTCGGCACCGGGCACCGCCTGGGACAGCTCATTGTGATCGACCAGAATCAGCTTGAGGGGCGTTTCCACCAACAGATCGCTCTTGGTGGCCACGGCGGTGACCCGACCGGCGCTATCCAGCACCAGCACCCCGGGACAGCCGCCATAGAGCAGTTTCAAACGTAAATCTTCCCGACAATCGAGCAGCCCCACAGTCGGACAGTTGCGTTCCATGAGACAGTGAACGGGAGTCGACAGCCGCGCCCGCCAGGCGGCGGTAGCGGTGTCGAAGCTGGTACTGAGCACGGTTACCTGCCGCTGACGGGCCGTGGCCAGCAGTTCAGGGGCGATGGTCCCGCCACCGGTGATCACTAGAGCCCTCACCCCCAGGTTCACCGCGTGAGCCTGAATTTCTTGCCGATCGCCGGTCACCACCAGCAATCGGCGCGGGTCGCAGTGAGCCAGCCGCTCGGCAAAGGATTCAAAAGCCATGGCGCCGACATAGAGCTCGAGATCTTCCAGCTCCTGTTCATCGACGGCATATAATGCGGTAGCCTGCAAACACTCCTGCAAGGCGGCCAATGAGGTCAACACCCGCCGATTGGAGCCTTCGTCCGCCGGCAGCAAAAATCCCTCGGCAGCCCGCTTAAGCATCATCAGACCCTGCGGACGCTGCTCTTCATCGGTTACCGGCAACATCCGAAGATCAAGTTTGTAGAGTTGCTCCAACACCATGGCCAAAGGCGTATCACCGCTGATGGTAACCGCTGGCGAATGCACCAGATCCCGCACTCGGGGTGAGACATCGGTGAGCAGGGTCGGCACAGTTACGACGAGACGATTGAGCACAAATTCAGTCTGCCGATTTAGGTTTCCGGCTCGAGCCGCCTTCACGCCGGCCAGGCCCTGCAGCTGGCGCAGGCGGGCATAGCCAATGGCACTGCAAATGGAGTCGGTGTCCGGATGCTTATGGCCGACCACATAGACCACGGGTTCGCTCATGATTATTGCCCTTTCTGTTGCAGGGTACATCGTACATCCCCCAGACCGATGACATCTTCTACAACCACCTGGGCCGGTCGCCCCTGCTCATCGAGCCAGACATAGACGATTCCCTTGTCGGTATCGAAGATCTCTTTGTCGAGTTGTACCTTGAGCAGAAACCCCTGCGCGGGAAACTTGGGCTTGCGAGGTCGTTTCTTGTCCCTGAGCACATCCACCACAATTTCGTTTGGCCCTTTACTACTGTAAGTAGGAATACGATAGCGGTTGCCCTGAACTAGCGGCCCGTAAAGCCCTTGCCGAAAGTTGTAGAAGGCGGTGAGAATATCGTTAGGCTTGGCCGCAGGCATGGGCAGCAACAGATCTTCTTTTTGCCTGCCGTTGCGGCTAACCCGTTGCACAATGCGCTGTTGTTCATGATTGAACAAGTAGCTTTTGAGTCGTACCCGCTGCCGGCCATCCTTAGTTTTAAGGATGTTCGAATCGTGGCGCAGAGAGGTAAACCCGCCATCGGCATCGAGTTGCATGAGCGAGGCATAGTGCTGAGCACGGTCGCTGGTCAACCAGGCGGCCACGCCCAGGGTATTGGCTTGCAGAATGGCCCGCCACCGGTTCGGTTCTTCCGCAGGCTGCAGACTCAACTCGGCCTCGGCTATACGGTCAAACCATAAAAAGGCGATGTCATAGCGGTAGCTTTCGGCCAAGGGTGATACCGACTGGCTCTTTTCGTCTTCGTCCATGGCCGCGGCCAAACTGGGCCGTTCGATGCCAATAAACACAACAAATAGCAAACCAAAGGCTATCCAGCATTGTTTAACGGCAGTACTCATAGGAAAAGTCCAACGATAAAGGCCAGGTAGCCGCCCAGGAGCAGCAGTCCCTTCCAACGACAAATTTTATAGCGATGCCCTAAAAGAGGAATCAGACCGACGGAAAACAGCAGCATAATAGGCAGTTGCAGGCGCAGCAGAGAGGGATCGATGGTCAGGGGGCGAATCATGGGACAGATACCCAGGACGAACAGGATGTTGAAAATATTACTGCCGAGTACATTGCCGATGCTTAGCTCGGCATGCCCCTTCCATGCACTAACGCCGCTGGCGGCCAACTCTGGAAGGCTGGTACCGATGGCCACCACGCTGATACCGATGATCAGTTCTGAGATACCGAAGGCGCGGGCCAGAATCACTGCCGAACGGACCATCATTTCCGCACCGATGCCGAGGCCGATCATCCCCCCCAGCACCAGCAGCGCATCCCGTGGTCTGGAACAGCTGGCCAGCATGGCCGAACCGGCCTCCGCCTCTCCATTCTTGCTGCGGGCGGTGCGCAGGCAGTAGCCAAGAAACACCAGCAACAGGGTAAAGGACAGGGCGCCGTCGGCGAAGCTGAGAGTTCCGTCGGAGCTCAACAGCCAAAACAGCAGCGAGGCCCCAATCATGATAGGCACTTCGCGTCTGAGCAGCGAACGGGGCACCAACAGAGGGGCAATGAGGGCGGTAAACCCAAGAATTAAACCGATGTTGGCAATATTGGAGCCGACAATATTTCCGGCGGCAATATCGGATGAACCCCGAAAAGAAGCCAGCAAAGAGACCATCATCTCCGGCATGCTGGTACCTAAAGCAACCACCGTCATGCCGATTACCAGCGGGCGTATGCCATAGGAGGCGGCCAAGCGGGAGCTGGAATTAACCATGGTTTCGGCGCCAACATAGAGAATCGCCAGGCCAAGCAGAAAAAAGAATGCGGCTATCATTTACCGAAAGGTCTCCTGAAAAATATCAGTTTGTTGTCAGGTATGCCCGCTGAACGGGCAAAAAGCGATTGACATCCAAGGGGACGAACACTAACATCCATATATTCGATTTTTTATGTCAGCATCCGGCACAGGGAAGAATTATGCAAAACAACTTTGACAAAACACAGAGTTACGAACGGGAAGCGGAAATTCTCAAAGTACTCGGCCACCCTATTCGGCTTAAAATTGTCGCCGGCCTGCTATCCGAAGCCTGCAATGTCAAAAAGATCTGGGAATGCCTCGGGCTGCCTCAGGCCACCGTATCCCAACACCTCGCTTTGCTCAAGAACAAAGGCATTATAGAAGGACGACGCAGTGGCGTGGAAGTTTACTATTCAGTGATATCCGATCAAGCCCGCCTGACCATCGAAGCCCTGTTTAAAAACCAACCTTCGACATAACCTGCCAGCCTCTCTCAGCGTGGCGGCGCAACCGCCAGACCGTAAATCACCTCGTAACTGGCCGGGATCTGCCCATCCTGCGCGTAGCGTTGCCGGTAGATATCGGTCATACTCTGCAGCAGCCGTCGCGAAGCCAAGCCCCGCGGTGCTCGTGAACTGGCATTGCCGGCGCCGATGCGCTTGAGGCTGCGCAGCAGTTCCGCCACTCCCGTATGATATTCGACCAGTTCCTGCCGCTGTAGCTCCACCTGGAGGAATCCGGCTCCGGTCAGAGCCCGGTGTACGGTTGTCAGTTCCGGCAATTCGTGAAGGTGCTCTGTCTCCCCGCCACAGGCCTCGGCAGCCTGGCGATAGGCCGTTTTCAGCTCGCGCAGGGTGCCCCGACCGAACAGAGCAAAAGCGAACTGGCCGCCGTCGCGCAGGATGCGGGCATTTTCAGAAAACGCTTTAGGCAGGTCAAGCACCCATTGATAAACCGATGAAGAGCAGATCAGATCGACACTATGGTCGGCAAAAGGCAAAGCTTCGGCGGCGGCATCGACAGCCAGCGCCTTAGCGATACGGCTGCGACTATGCAGGGTCATGCCATGGGCGATATCGGACAGAATGGGTTGCAACTGGGGATGGCGTTGACACAGGGCGTAAGACAGGCTGCCGGTACCGCAGCCGATATCCAGAAAGGTTCCCTGCGTTGGACAGCGCGGGCCCATAAACTGCAACAGGGCGGTTACCACCTGTTGCTGGATATGCGCATGGTGGTCATAACGTTCGGCGCTGAGACTGAAATTCCGTCGCAAACGACGGCTATCGACAGCAGCGGTCATGGCCGGCAAAACTCCCGCCATAGTTGGAAACTTGTCTGAGGGTCGCTAAGAAAGGGGGCATGGCCCGCCCGGGGCAGCGTCTGAAAGCGGGCCTGCGGCAGCATGTCGGCCAGATAATGGCCGGCGCCGAGGGGTACGATGCGGTCTTCTGTACCGTGCATTACGAGAGCGGGCAGCGGCAGCCCGGCCAGCTCGGAACGTAAATCGCTGATCCTCAAAGTCTCCAGGGCCGCCAGGGCCGCTTCCGGTTGCGGTGGGACTGCCTTGGGCGAAAGCTGCGTGATCAGCCACTGCCTGCGCTCTGCGCTCAGTTCCTGTGCGCCGAACTGCTGGGCAAAGAAATCATCCAGAGTCCGGGAAAAACGTCGCCCCAGTCCCCGCGCCATGATCCGCACCTGCCCCTCGACCAGTCCGTAGGGCCACTCTGCATCAGCTACAAATCGAGGGGTGGTTGCTACCAGCAGTAAACGGCTCAGGCGCTGTTTTTCAAGAGGGGCCAGGCGCAGGGCGATCTGGCCACCAAGAGACCAGCCGAGCAGCCGAACATCGGTAAGCTTGAGCCCTTGCATCCAGGCGGCCAGATCGACAGCCAAAGCATCAAGCCCGTAGTCTTTGCCAGCGGTCGATTGACCGTGTCCCGGCAGATCCGGCGCCAACACGCAAAACTCGTCACTTAAGGCCTGCAGGGCCTCGCCGAAGACCGCTGAAGACATGGCCCAGCCGTGCAGCAGCACCAGGGTTGGACCGCTGCCGGCCTGCCGGTAGCTTATAACGCGGCCGTCGGCTAAACGCCACTCTTTCATCGTTCTGCTCCTTGTACGGCTCGAACCACTGCCTGGGCGGCACCATCCAGGTCGGCCGGTTGATGATCGGCCATCAGGGTCGCTCGTAAACGGCAACTGCCGGCAGGCACCGTCGGTGGTCGAATTCCTTGAACAAAATAGCCTTCAGCCAGTAGCTTTTCGCTGGCGGCCATGGTCGGTTCCGGCGCACCGGTAATAATCGGTACAATGGGACTGGGATGTTCGGTCACACTCAGACCTCCCTGGCGCAATCCGGCCACAAAACGGCTGCGGTTCTCCTCCAACCGTTGGCGTAGCTGTGCGCCTTCCGCTCCGGCGACGATTTCCAGGGCGGCCAGGGCGGCGGCTGGCACTCCCGGGGGCAGGCTGGTGGAAAAGATAAAGGACCGCGCCCGATTGATGAGCAGTTCAATGGCCGTAGCGGGACCGGCCAGATAAGCGCCTGCCCCCCCCAGAGCCTTGCCAAGAGTGCCCATGTGCAGATCGATCTGTTCCAGACAACCGAGGTGTTCACCGCTGCCGCGCCCGCCGGCACCCAGCACCCCGGTGCCGTGGGCATCGTCAACCATCAGCAGTGCATCGTATCGCTCCTTGAGCCGCACCAGTTCGGGCAGTGGCGCCAAATCGCCATCCATGCTGAACACCCCGTCGCTGACGATCAGCCAGCGGCCCCTGCGATGGGGTGCTTCTTGGGCCATGAGCGCAGCGAGGGCCGCAGCATCGCCATGGGGATAGACCACAGTACGGGCCTTGCTCAGTCGGCAGCCATCGATTATCGAAGCGTGGTTGAGGGCGTCGGAGAAGATCAAATCCCCCTCCTCGAATAGTCCCTGCAAGATGCCGCAGTTGGCCGCATAGCCAGAATTGAACAGCAGGGCTCGCTCGCTGCCCTTAAAGGCGGCCAAGCCCTCTTCCAATTGATGATGGCAGCTCATGGAACCGGAAATCAGACGGCTGCCGCCACTTCCGGCACCGAACCGGGCGGTAGCCCGTCGGGCCGCCTCGATGACCTGAGGATGGCTGGCGAGACCAAGATAGTTGTTGGAGCAGAGCAACAGCACCCGTTGGCCATCAATCTCTACCTGAGCGCCTTGTGCGCTGGTGACGGTACGCAATCGCCGCAGCAAACCTTGTTTTTGGAGGCTAAGGAGTTGACCTTGCCAGTCCGTCATGCTGAATCCCCCCAAGGTTGCGGTCGGTGTAATTGGCCGATGCGGTCGAACAGCAGCGGTCGGGATTGCAGATAATCGATGAGCTCTGGAAGATTAGGTTGCCCTGCAGCAAGAAAAAAGGCCCTGCCGCCGCGCTCCTCGCCCAGCGGTTTGAGATGGGGAAAACGGACATAGCCCAGCTCGGCACTGGCCACATAGCCGGCCGTGTAGTCGGGATCATCGGACCAGCAGAGTTCCGCCATGATTCCTGGCGCTGTGAGAACTTTGCCGGCCAACACCAGGGCCTCGCGGACATGAGCATTGTCCAGTCCCAGCGAGCACAAGCCGAGGGTCAGTTCCTGGCGGGCGGACTCGGTCAGATC
>LGVF01037211.1_pt1 | contig 11709 bp, 10 predicted proteins | sample 469901 | NCBI WGS metagenome assembly LGVF01 (sample SAMN03893561, study PRJNA290197) | marine sediment metagenome | material: sediment; isolation source: combined push core samples #3730, #5133, and #5579 collected at Hydrate Ridge | place: Pacific Ocean: Hydrate Ridge | reverse complement strand
TTATCACGAAAGCACGAAAGATTGAAAACACGAAAAAATGCCGGTAACTGGCATCATTTCATGGTAAGTGATGACTGTATGTGCCACAGCGCAGGAAACCATCCCCGCGCAACTTGATTCTCATGTCTTGTTTCGTGTTTTGCGGCCTTCGCCTTGAGAACATTCCGTACTTTCGTGTTTTCGTGATGGGTTTTGAATGGTTTCTTAACCGCACAGCTCCAAATTTTTGAGGGACAATTGAATATGCGAGCAGGATCAAATGACTATGATAGCCCATGGAAGGAAATCCTAGAGTCGTATTTTGGACATTTCATGGCCTTTTTCTTTCCGCTTGCCGCCGAAGAAGTGGATTGGGAAAGAGGATATGCGTTTCTGGACAAGGAATTGCAACAGGTGGTGCGAGATGCTGAATTAAGGACAAGGTTTGTGGACAAATTGGTCCAGGTATGGCGGAGAAACGGAGATGAGGCGTGGGTATTGATCCATGTGGAGGTTCAGGGGCAGGAGGAAAGGGCCTTTGCCAAACGGATGTATGTCTATAACTACCGGATATTTGACCGCTACGACCGACCAGTAGCAAGTCTCGCAGTATTGGCTGACGATAGGTCTGGATGGAGGCCTGATAAGTTTGGTTATGAGTTATGGGGCTGCGAGGTTGGGATAACGTTCCCTATTGTGAAGTTGCTTGACTATGCGGGAGAATGGGATGAGTTGGAAAAGAGCGGAAACCCCTTTGCGGTTGCGGTGATGGCCCATCTGAAGGCGAGGGAGACACGGGATGATAACATGAGTCGCAGGAGATGGAAGCTTAATTTGGTCAGGCAGCTTTATGAACGTGGCTATGAACGGGAGGATGTGATCAATCTTTTTCACTTCATTGACTGGATAATGAAATTACCTGAAGATATGGAGGAAGATTTCTGGCACGAAGTAGAGCAATATGAGGAGGATAGGAATATGCCTTATGTAACCAGTGTTGAGAGAATAGGGATCAAGAAAGGTATAGAGCAGGGAATTCAGCAGGGAATTCAGCAGGGAATTCAGCAGGGAATTCTTCAAAAAGCCCGAGAGAGTGTCATCGAACTTCTGGAAGCGCGTTTTGACGTGATTTCGCGATCGACTATGAAGATAATCAGCGGTATAGATGACACATCTGTTCTGAAAATGCTTCACAGGAAGGCGGCAACTACCAGCTCCTTGGATGAATTCAAGGATGTCATGGATAGGATAATGTCATAGCTGTCAATATACGAAAGAAGATAAGTCAGGCAGGATCTACAAAATTCACAGGATGTTTTTGAAAATTCCGTCAATGCTTGGCTCAGACATGGTTGCATTGGGAATAGTTTGCAAATGCTTGGCACCGGAGTGTAAGTATCTAAACCGCAAACAGACCTTATTCGTCACGCCAGGGCGGGCCTGTTCATCCTGTCAAGTTATTTCCTGCTTTGTATGCTCCGCGGCTCGAAGGAGTCCGCCGGCCAGGCGGATGAGTTGGCGGTGAACCATCACTTTCTGGAAAACAACATGACTGACATTGCCATTAAAGTCGAAAACCTCTCCAAACTATACAAGATTGGTGCTCGTCAGCAGGGCTATAAGACCTTGCGGGAATCTGTCATGGGTATTCTCACCGCTCCTATGCAGCGCTTTAAGAAAATTCCGCAATCCGCAATCCGCAATCCGCAATCGGAGTCCATTTGGGCCCTCAAGGACGTCTCCTTTGAAGTCAAACAAGGTGAAGTCGTCGGTATCATCGGAGGGAATGGCGCCGGCAAGACCACGCTGCTCAAGATCCTTTCCCGCATTACTGAGCCTACCGAGGGCAGGGCTGAGATATACGGCCGGGTAGGTTCGCTTCTTGAGGTAGGCACAGGATTTCATCCGGAACTGACAGGGCGGGAGAACATTTACTTGAACGGCGCTATTCTCGGCATGAGAAAGGCAGAGATTGAACACAAGTTTCACGAGATTGTGGCCTTTTCGGAAATCGAAAAATTCATTGACACGCCGGTAAAGCGATACTCCAGCGGCATGTACGTACGCCTGGCCTTTGCCGTGGCTGCACACCTTGAGCCGGAGGTGCTGGTGGTAGATGAGGTGCTGGCAGTTGGGGATGCTGCCTTCCAGAAGAAGTGCTTAGGCAAGATGGGGGATGTGGCAAAGGAAGGGCGGACGGTGTTGTTTGTTAGTCATAATATGGGGGCGATTATTGCGTTATGTCCTCGTTGTTTGCTTATGAATAACGGACGGTTGGAAATGGCTGGGGCCGTACGTGAAGTTACGGCTCGGTATCAGGCAAAGTCCTTTGCTACTGCAGCGGACAGATCAGATCTTCGAACTGCCGAACGCAGAGGAACTGGGAAGGCGGTTTTTTCTTCAATAAATATCAAGCCAGTTACTCAGTATGGCGAGCCCATACCAGTTGCATATACCGGCTGTAATCTATCTATTGAAATCGAGATAGATTGTCATGTGGATATCGCAGATTCAAATGTTGCTATTGTTGTTTATGATTTAAATGGGTACCGCTTGATCGATGTAAATACAGCACAGAAAGGCACTTTCGTGAGTCTCAAGGCCGGCCAACACGTGATGGTTGTATTCGTTCTGCGCGAGGTCCTACTATTGCCAGGAACCTACTTGGTGAGTGTTTGGCTTGGCAGGGGCGGAATAGAACATACTGATTTCATTGAATATGCTACCTCTTTCAGCATGGCTGCGGACGCTGAAGGCACGAAACATGTGGAAGTCTTCCCTGGGCCATATTTATGCAGGTTTGACAGTAGCGTTACATATCAAGAGGGGCCTGGAGAATGAAACTCATAAGATTTCTACCAAACTGGCTACGCCAAAAGCGAATTGCTCAAATAGTCCGGCCTGTCACACTTGTTGGTCCTGAACGGATCAGGAACCTGTACCGGTTGGCGCGTCGCATTGAAACCGAGAGGATTCCTGGTGACGTGGTTGAGTGCGGAGTTTTCAATGGTGGCACAGCGGCTATTCTGGCTCACTTTGCCACTCGTTCCCCATGCGGACGTTCAATGTGGCTTTTTGATTCTTTTGAAGGAATGCCTGGAACAACACAGGAAGATGGGGAGGCTGCAAAGGAGGATGAGGGCAAGATAGTTGGAAATATTGAAAAGGTTTGGCAGGTGCTCAAGATGGTCGGTGCTGATTTAACGCGTGTGCGAATTGTGAAGGGGTGGTTTCAAGACACATTCCCAACCGTGAAAATTGAGCAGGTAGCACTGCTGAACATAGATTCAGATTGGTATGAATCCGTCAAGCTGTGCCTTGAGACATTCTATGATGCTGTAGTCCCGGGGGGCTACATTTCCATCGATGACTATGGACACTGGCCTGGATGCAAGCAGGCTGTGGATGAGTTTTTTGTAACCCGACACCTTACTTACAAACTTCATCAGGTTGACTATACTGCTCGATGGTTTCAAAAGCTTTGAAGGTGGATATGAAGTACCTGAATCTCGGCTGTGGTTCACGATTTCATCAAGCTTGGACGAATATTGACATTGTTACTTCGAGTCTTCATGTTCAGGCACACGATCTCAGTCAGGGCATACCTTTTCAGGATGAGACCTTCGACGCTGTATACCATTCGCACCTCTTGGAACATTTTCCAAAAAACAAGGCTTTGGGCTTTACACAAGAGTGTTATCGGGTGCTGAAGCCCGGGGGTATAGCTCGCGTGGCTGTACCTGACCTTGAGCGTATTGCACGGACATACTTGCAAGCATTAGAAAAAGCCTTGCAAGGGAAGGATAAATGGCAACATAACTACGAGTGGATAATGCTGGAACTCTACGACCAGGCGGTGCGTGAGCGACCTGCTGGGGACATGCTTGAATATTTGAAGCAAGATCCAATTCCCAACAAGGCGTTTGTATATAAACGTTTGGGCGGCGAAGCACGGCATATCGTCCACGGACTGCGCAGTAGATTTACTAAAGAAGGGAACGTGCCCTACATGCGCCGGTTAGGTTCTCGCTTTCGGTATTTCTCTTACTTCGTCATAGAGAGACTCATTAGTATGCTCTTGACCGAGAATGACTACAGGGCATTACAGATCGGGCGTTTTCGAATGCGGGGAGAAGTCCATCACTGGATGTATGACCGTTATTCCCTGGCGCAGCTTTTAAAGCAGGCAGGCTTTCATGACCCTCAATCTGTTGGGCCGACGGAGAGCCAGATTGAGGATTGGACAGATTACCATCTTGACACTGAACCTGATGGCACGGTCTACAAGCCAGACTCCTTGTACATGGAAGCATTCAAGCCTTAGCCGATCCATTTGGGAGCCCTAACCTAAGGACTAATCATATGCATGTAGTCATTCTTTCCGATCATGAGACGACGGGCGGGGCGGCAATTTCGGGGAGTCGCCTTGCTGATGGTTTGTGCGCATTAGGACACCGGGTTACGCGCCTGGTCAATACGCCGGATGGACACGAGCACTCCTGGACTACAAAGTCGTTGGCCCCAAGGTATCGGCAATTTCTATTACTCAGTGTCGCACAACATGTTCTGGGTGGCGGTCAGTATGACCGTTTGGCCTCACTCAATGCCAGGCATCTCCTTGATCGTGCGTTAGGCGAATTGCGCCCTGATGTGATCAACGTGCACAACCTGCACGGCGCTGGTTGGGATCCCGAGTTATTGCGCTTTTGCTGCCGCCATGCTCTAACTGTCTGGACGTTGCATGATATGTGGAGCTTCACCGGCAGATGTGCCTATGCTTACGATTGTCGTAAGTTCATTGTTGGTTGCAACGATTCTTGCCCAACGCATGGAGAGTATCCGGCCCTGGCTCGTGAGCGTATCGCCTACGTCTGGAAACAGCGACAACGGATCCTTGCTGAACATCCGAACCTGGTGGCGGTGTGCCCGTCTCGGTGGTTGGCGCAAGAGGCGCTTGCCGGGTCATGGTCGAATCATCGAGTTGAGGTGATCCCTTATGGCCTGGCTCTAAAGGCCTACCGTCCAATCGATAGAGACCTTGCCCGGAGAGCCTTGGGTATTGAAACGCCTGGTCCGGTATTACTCACCGTTGCCGAGAGGCTGACCGACCGCCGCAAGGGCGGAGGCATCTTGATTGAAGCGATGCAACATATTTTGTCGCGACCATTGACCTGGGTTACGATGGGTCATGGCAGGCCTTCTATTCATGTCGATGGTCTTCACATACATCATCTTGACTACGTTGATCATGAGCGCACAAAGGTGTTGGCCTACAGCGCGGCTGATGTGTTTGTTCATCCGGCTCCGGTAGACAACCTGCCCAACACGGTAATGGAAGCTATTGCTTGCGGTGCTCCAGTGGTGGGCTTCGGCACAGGGGGCGTGCCGGATATGGTACGTCCCGGTCAAACCGGCTGGCTCTCTGAAGAGACCACAGCACAAGCATTGGCAACAACAATAGAGAAGGCTCTTGCAGACATCTGTCAAGGGTCGGATTTGCGAACTTCGTGCCGAACTGTTGCAGAGACCGAATATGGGTTGGACTTGCAGGCACGGAGGTACTTAGAGCTTTTTGAATCGATGTGGTGATTGCCCAAGATGAGTTTTCCATCTTCAGGCTATATCCGGGCTTCTCAAAAGCAAAAGGGCTGCAAATTCAGCTGGGTAAGGAGTTCGTCCATCATTTATGTTGCACGGATTCTGAGAGAAACCTGCACATGGGCATCAAGCCGTCACTGTGTTGCGGTTGAAGAGGAACGGTTATCCTTCATCTTGTTGCAAGCCCGCTCAGATTGTGGGGTAACCGTTCCTCTTCAACCGCTGGATCCAACAAAACGTTGTCATTTCAACATATAAACTCTTTGAGAAAGTCAGATAGACCCCATTTTTTCCAACCTTCCAACCTTCCAATCTGCCAACATACACCAAGGTTTTTATGCGCTGTCCAAGTCTGAGTGAACTTCCCCCAGCCCCATCCGGCAAAACCGGCTGGCCATGGACCGAAGAAAGTCAACAGCTTCCTTGCACTATGCCGGACGGCAGGTCGTGGCCGAAAATCAGCATCATAACGCCGTCGTACAATCAGGGTCGGTTCATTGAGGAAACCATTCGCTCGGTCATACTCCAAGGTTACCCGAACCTTGAATACATCATCATAGACGGGGACTCGAGTGATCACTCACTGGAAATCATCAAGAAATATGAACCGTGGCTCACCTACTGGGTCTCTGAGTCAGACCGGGGCCAAGCCCACGCAATCAATAAGGGATTCGACATGGCTACTGGTGAGGTTGTGGCCTGGCTCAATTCAGACGATGTCTACTGCGAGGATGCCACCGCAAAGGTCATGATGGAATTTTGCAGAAATCTGTCAGTGGACATAGTATACGGTAACTGTGATTGGATTAGTGAGAATGGTAACCTGGTTCAATGTCAGACTCAGGGGCCAGGAGATTTTGCTTTCATGGAATTGATAAAATGGAATGCTGTTTCACAACCTGCAGTTTTCTTGAGAAAAAATTTCCTTGATACAGTAGGGCTACTTGATGAATGGCTTCGTTTTGCAATGGACTACGAGCTATGGATAAGATGTTCAAAAAGGTCCGATGCTAAACACCTCCCATCAACTCTTGCACGATTTAGAGTTCACCGTGATTCCAAAACTTTTGATATATTTTCTTATTCGCCTGAAAGTTTGATGATTATTCTAAAATATGGAGGAGAAAAAGCTTTTGTAACAGCATTTGGGCTTCGTTGCCTGAAACTTGCCAAAATGAAAGAACGAAGTCTTGAAGAGGTTTACGCACATTTAAAAGGCCAGATTGTTAAGATGTCAANNACGTGGCTATATTGTTGTGCCGGTGTCCTTTGTGGAGAAGGCATGCTTTGAAGGATATTTGCATGGGTATTTACTGGAAGGACACCAACTGGCTCTCAAAGATACCAAAATGGCATTGAGAAACCTGTCTCATGTTTTTCTTAAGTGCCCCGCCCTATTACTTAGACGAGTGGCCGCGGCGGCTGCTCTTAGATCGATATTGGGGAGGCGCTTGTGGCATTCGTTCGAGAGTATTGTCAAGCGCTTTTTGTAGCCGATCCTACAGCCTTTCTCTCAGCAACCTCAAAGTCCCAGCTTACTTCATTAGTGTTTCCACCGTTTGGTTTTTCGGTAACCTTAGGATGTTCATAGCTGATCTTATGATAGAAAGATCTTCGTATCCCTCCAGTCTGCGCTTCACTTGCTAATGGATAGGATGCGCAGTTCAAAGGAGACTGACTTGCATATGAAGATGGATCCTAAGGTAAGTGTGATTATTCCCCTGTTCAATGCAAGACAATATGTTCGAGGTGCCATTGACAGTGTCTTGAGTCAGACTTATCGAAATATTGAAATCATCGTAGTCGATGATGGCTCTACCGATAATCCAGAAATTGTATTAGAGAAATACAGCGATAGAATCAAGTTTATTAGACTAGAGGAAAACAAAGGGCCCTCCATTGCTCGCAACATAGGGATAAGAACTTCCACAGGGGAGTATTTAGTATTTCTGGATGCTGATGATTATGTTTCTACAGAAAAGATAGAAATGGAAATCGAAGTCCTGGAGAAACACCCAGAAACAGGATGGGTGTACGAAAGCTCTTTAACGTTTGATGAGGATGGGCGCGTTTTTAGGGAGCTACCACAGAAGTTTCTTCAACCAAACGAAGATCCGCCTCAAGGAAAGATTTTTCATAGGCTTATCTTGCGAAATCTTATGGTAGTCAATGCTGTCATGATTAAGAGAGGAGTGTTGGACGTCGGAACATTTGATGAGTCTCTAAGAGGTTTTGAGGACTGGGATTTATGGCTAAGAGTGTCTGCCAAATATGAGGTTAAGTACATAGATAAGGCTTTGGCTTTTGTAAGAGTTCATCCTGACAGTTCACAGAGAAATGTCATAAGGTTTTGGTCGGATAAGCTCCGAGTTATAGACAAGATATCTCGTTTGTATCCAAGTTTGACAGATCCATATAGGAATGAAATAATCAAGGTGCTTGCCGAAGCATATTACTATGTCGGGTTGGGATATTATCATAAAGATGAATTTAGGGAATCTGCTTCTCAATTTCTGAAGGCCATTTGGGCTTATCCTTTTCAAAGAAGGGTATACTTTGATTTGACATTGGCGATCCTAAAGTTTTTAAGAATTCCTGTTCAGTAGCCTCGTGAAGATCTCAGTTCTAACACCGGATTTGTCTGATAGTTGTCTTGCAGGCTTTGTTATTAGCAAGAATACTGCCTACGGCGGTACGAAGTGGAAATCGTCGAACCAATGTTTGGACCTTCCATTTGGGAACCCATTCAATGCGAGTTTTGATATATCAGCGTGAAGGGTGGTCTATTCCCTAAACTCATCCGTCAGATTTTTTGAATGCTATGAGGCTGTCCGAGAATAGAACTCTTGCAATGAAAAATGTAATCTATTTTGTTTTCCGGAAACACCAGGCAGAGCTTGAAGAATATAGCCTGTTTTGGGGTTGTCTTAAAAGACAAGTTAAAAACATCTTTCAGAATGTGGACCCGCGAGACAATATTGAGACAGCAGAAGACTATTCGAGAAACTTCAATAAGGTTTTCTGCATTGGATTGCATAAAACCGGAACAAGGTCTTTGCATGAATTGTTTCTGAATCTTGGACTAAGATCAACACACAATACTTGCTGGGACAAAGGAAGCCTTTTTAAATTCGTCTATTGGCATTATGACTGCTTTTCCGATGGAGGGGGACATTTTTGGAACAGCGAGTTAGAGTTTGGAGGCAATCACAGAGTCAGGCTGCTTGATACTTCATATCCATGCAGCAAGTTTATTTTGACTGCAAGAAATCTCGATTCCTGGCTCATTAGCAAGATGATACACGCAGGATGGACACCTGAAACAGAAATGATAGAAAAGATCCCTCAGAGGTTGGAACATGATCACTGGAAGTTAAAGTCGATAGATGTGATTATTCAATGGATAATTAACAGAAATAAGTATCACCAAAGGGTTCTCGACTACTTTGGGGACAGACCCAATGATCTATTGATTATCAACCTATCCAAGGACAAAAACTGTGTTCAAAATGTATTGACTTTCCTGGGGATACAGAGGCGTCCGCCGGCGATGCCGTGGGAGGGCAGATCGGATACGGATAAATCGCATTACAAGGAGATTGTCAAAAAGGCTTTCTTGAAAATGGGTTTGCGTGAGTCAGCGTGGAGCAAAGACATATAAATTCAATCGTAAGGTTATGAAAATCTCGGTTTTGACACCCAATTTATCCAATAACTCCCTTGGCAGGGCCTGGATGTTGGCAAAAATACTTCAAAGACATTACGAAGTGGAAATGATTGGGCCAATGTTCGGATCTTCGATTTGGGAGCCGGTTGAATCTGAGTTTTCGTATATCAGCGTGAAGGGTCGTTTATTTCCCCAATTTATTCCCGAGGTTTACAGAATGCTGCGGAGAATAAAAGGGGATGTGATATATGCAAGCAAACCGCTCTTTACAAGTTTTGACATTGGGCTCATGAAGAAATTTTTTGCCAGGAAACCTCTTGTTCTGGACGTAGATGACTGGGAATTGCCAATGTGTTTCAGGTACCATGGAAGAAAAAATATTTTGTATCCCAATTCTTATTGGAGCACGCTCTTAAATGAGAGATTGACCCATATGGCAGATGCAATTACCGTGTCTAATCGCTTCTTGCAGAGAAGGTTTGGAGGAACCATTATCTATCATGCCAGGGACACTGAATATCTTGATCCTCTCAAGTATGACGGCATGAGTTTAAAGGAGAAATTTGGGGTGGCCGGCAACAAGATTGTTGCTTTTTTGGGTACGCCCCGTCCCCACAAAGGTCTTGAAGATTTGATTAGGGCAATAGTAACGCTTCAGGATAAGCAAGTCATTCTGATGATCATGGGTTTGGACAAAAGTAGAGATGCCCAGAACGTTCGAAGTATGATTGAAGCATTGCTGCCAAAGGAACAAGTTCTGGATTTGGGAATTCAACCGATTCATGAGTTGCCCAAATTCCTATCCCTTACTGATCTTGTGGTCATTCCTCAAAGAAAGACTCCTGAATCAATTGGCCAGATACCGGCCAGGGTCTTCGATGCCATGGCCATGGCAAAACCGATTATTGCCACAAGGATTTCGGACCTGCCGGAAATTCTTGATGGTTGTGGATGGGTTGTGGAACCTGAGAACCCGAGGCAACTTGCTCAGGCTATTGCAAAGGTTTTTGATAATTATGAAGAGGCTCGGTCTATTGGCGAAAGAGCAAGGGTCAAGTGCATAACACAATATAGTTATGATGCGGTGGAGAAAGTGTTGGATAGGGCTTTCAATCGGTTTCAGTAACAACCCGCTGATAATTATTGGCGACCACAAACAAAACAAAAAGCCGAATTACCCCGTGGATTAATCCCCTGGAAAGTAATTCGGCTTTTTTGTTTTTTTCTTTGCTCCACCCCTTATCCTCAAAGGGTGTTTCTATGGTTGCTGTAACTCCCACTTAATGGCATCGGCAAGAACCTCACCATTGGCATCGTCGCTCAGCATCACACAGCCCGATGTTCCCTCATCAAAACCCCACGTTCCCAAATAGTTCCACTGACCACCATCAACGAAAAGAATTGTGATGAGATTGTCATAGGATTCAATGAAAAAAATGAGCACTCAGGTCGGGCAGGGCCATCGAGCCTCAAATCAACTCAAAACCAGCAAAAAAGCCGAGTTACGCCAGGATTTTCCCTGGAAAGCAACTCGGCCTTGCCTTATGCCTGTCCATCCTCGGCTCTGCCACTGCGTCAGGCAGACAGCCGACCTTGTAAACTTGTGACGATAAGTAGAGGCAAAGATTAGTAGCTTATCTACGCTGACTTTTTCTTGGATGATTGAAAAATGGAGTGCCGGACAGAGTGTCTTTGGCCACTCGCACCACGAGACCCCCGTCCCTATCGCATGTTCCGGTCTCCACATAGAGAGTCTCATTGGAAACTCTAATCACGCCGTTGATCTCACAACCGGAGGAAATGGTCAACCGTCCTCCAGTGATCCGGGACCTTCCACCCATATGGTCTACGTATGTACCTCTAACGATTCTCCCCGATTTTATTCTTACTTCGCACTCCTCCCAACAGTGGTGACCGAAAGCATCCGTAGTACCCAACCTTATGCTCCACGTTCCTTCCAAGTCCTCCTGCTCACAGATCCCTGGCCTCTCCAGATAGTCGTGGTTCCAGATGCACTTTCCCTTTAAACTTTTCTGATCACAGGTCCCGGTTGTTGACACACCCAAGATCGTCATGGTTAAAGCCAACACAATACAGATTCGCCACATCACTGCCTCCTTTTGTGGTTATTCCAGTTCCCACTTAATGGCATCGGCAAGAACCTCACCATTGGCATCGTCGCTCAGCATCACGCAGCCCGATGTTCCGGCAGCAAAGTTCCAGGTTCCCAAATAGTTCCACTGACCACCATCAACTGTCTGGTCCTTCCTTACCTCAGCCGGACTTCCGGTTCCATTATGATAAATGGTGTATGGGGCATCGGTGGCCCTGGTACTCCACTCAGTCCACCAGGCATAGACATCGTAATCACCGTGCTCAGTTATATCAGGTCTCCAGGTGGCTGTACTGGTTCCGTCGCCTGCCGCCTTGTACCGAACATTATCTCCATATTGCTGGGGACTTCC
>LGVF01351947.1_pt1 | contig 11725 bp, 8 predicted proteins | sample 469901 | NCBI WGS metagenome assembly LGVF01 (sample SAMN03893561, study PRJNA290197) | marine sediment metagenome | material: sediment; isolation source: combined push core samples #3730, #5133, and #5579 collected at Hydrate Ridge | place: Pacific Ocean: Hydrate Ridge | reverse complement strand
CATTTTTGCCCAATATCCTCAGCTACTTTCCCTTGCCGAGGGGTCTTAAACTAGCGCCATTCAGGACAGTATATCCAATTTCTGAAAATATAATACACTGCCCCCGGAACTCGTTCTTGTGACTGGTTTGCTCCATTTGGCTGAAAGTCGCGTATTCCAGTTTTGGGTTCATCGGCAGATTCACCAGCCAATAATGCCATCATTTTATTGAACAATTAAATAACGTCCCTAGAGGCCTTTCGAATAAGAAATCACTCTACTTCGACTTAATGTTTAAAATCTTACCAATGAAACCTTTAAAGAAAAAATCATCATAGAATTTCTGACCATATCCTTCAGTGTTGTAAAATCCACGGGTGATGTAAATCATTACAATGAAATAAGAAAACAAGATACTATAAGGGGCGATAATCAAAAAGGTCATCCAAGAGCTAAGGCATGCTATTACGATTCCTCCCCCGACAATGAATGAATATCGCAAGAATATCTCTGGCCCATAACTCTCTGGAACATGCGTTCTCCAGACGAATCCTGCTGCATCTGTTTTTACTTTAATAGTATACCGGGTTACCTCGTTAATTTCTAATCTAAATATATGGCACACCAATAAGACAATTATTAACAACAACCCAATAAATGAGAATAGGAGGCTAAATACGCTGAGGACGGGAATTTTTAATTCCAGATTGATGTTTAATAAAAATAAAATCAAACAACCTGGTATTGCTGACAATACACAGAAGGTCAACATGTTTATCCATCTGATGATAATATCTAAAAACCAATGTTTGCATGTGCCAAGTAAGTACTTATTCCACCGGGACATATCTATATATCCATTATAAATAGAGGACATAACAGATAGAAACAAATAAATAATTAGGAATATGGGCAGGGATACAGATATATCCATAGACATTGCCTTCTGTAGAAATACTATTTCAGTCATTTTTTATCCTCATTTTGAAAATTAAGACAAGGTTCCCGAAAGGCACGTCTTTTGATGCCGAACGATGTGATAACCGGCGTCGACGAACAGCTTCAAGCACCACCAAGATCTTTGGGAAGCACCTGCATCTTTCGGCCGGTTGATTAGATGGTGTAGTGGTTCAATAACCCCGGACAAGATAAATCTGAATAAATTAGACAGGAACTATTTTCATTGGCAGACTTTCGGTTGTCAACCTAAAACCCTCCCTGCCCCTTCCGCCCCCCAAGGGAAAGTTGCTATAATGACAGCAACTTTTCACCATCCACCCAGTAAACAGCACTCGGAGCCCACCCATGAACCCAGCCAACCTGTCCGGCCCGATCCTGATCGTCGAGGACGACCGCAACACCGCGGCGCTGGTGACGACCTATCTGCAACGGGAAGGTTTCACCACCCTGGAGGTGCACGACGGGGCGCAAGCCTTGGAGGTAGCCCGACGGGAAAAGCCGGGCTTTGTGATTCTGGATGTGATGCTGCCGGGGATGGACGGCTGGGAGATCTGCCGCGAGCTGCGCAAGGTGTCGGAAGTGCCGATTCTGATGCTGACCGCGCGAGAAGAAGAGATCGACCGGGTGCTGGGGCTGTCGCTGGGGGCTGACGATTACGTGGTCAAACCTTTCAGCCCCCGTGAGCTGGTGGAGCGGGTAAAAGCCATCCTGCGCCGAATGCGGCCCGTCGCATCGATAAACACAGAAGTTCTTCAGCACGACGGCCTGACCCTCGACCCTGAAAAACATAGAGTAACGGTGGACGGCGAGACGATGGCTTTGACCGCCGTGGAATACAAACTGCTCTACGCCCTGATGCGCTCGCCAGGGCGCGTGCAAAGCCGCGAGGAACTGCTCAACCGACTTTATGACCATGGGGAAACAGTAATCGACCGGGTGGTGGATGTGCACATCGGCAAGCTGCGCCAGAAAATAGCTGATGACCCCAATGAGCCCCGCTACATTCACACGGTGCGTGGTTTCGGCTATCGGTTCGCCGACGAGGAAGGGTGAGGCCATGAAAGAGCCGATCAAACAGCGCCTGCTTTGGAAACTGTTGCTAGTCAACGTGGTGCCGGTGATCGCCGTGGTGGTACTGACCATCTGGCTGGCTATTGACCGACTGGCGGCTAACTACTTCATGGTGCTGATGGATGACTACATGATCGAGCCGGTGGAAACCCATCGAGCCTTTCTTACCGCCATAAATTATTACCTGCTCTGGGCCAGTCTGGCCGGTCTACTGCTTGCGCTGCTGCTCAGTTATCTGCTTACTCGCAGAGTGCTGCGCCCCCTGTCGCAGATGGTGACGGCGACCCGCGAGGTGGCCGCAGGTAACTTCGCCACCCGAATCGAGATCAAGGTCAACGACGAAGTAGGAGAATTGGGCAGCGCTTTTAACTGCATGGCCGACAGCCTGGAACGGGTTGAGAAGCTGCGTAAGACGATGGTCGCTGATGTTGCCCATGAATTGCGTACCCCCCTGACCAACCTGCGCGGCTACCTGGAAGGCCTCAGCGACGGTATTTTGCCGCCGGAGAAACAGACCTTTGTTATGTTGCAAAAGGAGAACCTGCGCTTGGTGCATCTGGTAGAGGATCTGCAGCAACTGGCCAAGGCCGACGCAGCCGACGCCTATCTCAACAGGCGGGATTTGGATGTGGGCGACTTGATCGGTGAAATGTTGGCCCTCTATCGACCCAACTTTGAAGAGAAAGAAATCTCTATCTCCTGCACCATTCCTCCACAAGCAACGCGCATTAACGGCGACCACGACAAGCTGCTGCAGGCGGTCCGCAACCTGTTGGAGAACGCATGGAAGTACACACCCACTGGAGGCCGTCTGACTGTGAGCAGCGTGGATAGCGCCGCAGGGATCAAAGTAGCCTTTGCAAATAACGGCGCCCCCATCGCTGCCGACGACCTTCCTTTGATCTTTGAGCGGTTCTACCGCACCGACGCTTCTCGCTCCCGCGAAGCTGGTGGCGCCGGCCTCGGTCTGGCCATCGTTAAACAGATTATCGAAGCCCACGGCGGCAAGGTCGGCGCCGAGAGCGACGCCTCGCGGACCTGTATCTGGTTCTGGTTGCCGGGGAAGGGACGTGAAGCATGACGCGTAATGAGTAGTCGGCATCAGCAGCTACGCCTTACGCCCGCCCCTGCCTTTCGTCTCCATCCAACTTTGCGGTACAATATCCTCAATGCTTTACTGAATCTTTACCGGGCCTTGTCCGCCCCTTTACCTGCTTGCGCTATGGTGCAGATAACCACAACACAAGCCAAGGAGGTTCATCGATGGCACACGGAACGAAAACCCTACTGACCCTGCTCTCGGCTCTGCTGCTCGGTCTGCCACTGGGCGTAGGCATCGCAAGCGCAGAACAGATCCGAATTTTTTCCGTCGAACAAGGGGAGTACCTCATGAGCGACAAAGTCGTCAAAAGCGATGCGGAATGGAAAGCGCAACTCGATCCCATGCAGTACCATGTGTTGCGCGAAGAAGGCACAGAGCGCGCCTTTAGTGGTCAATACAATGACCACCACGAAGCGGGTATCTACCGCTGCGCCGGCTGCGGCCTTGAACTGTTCCGCTCTGATACCAAGTTCAAATCAGGCACCGGCTGGCCGAGTTTCTATGCTCCGATCGCTGCGGAGAATGTGAAGCTGAAAAAGGACCGAAAATTCTTTATCGTGCGCACCGAAGTGGTCTGTCCCCGCTGCGGCGGCCATCTTGGCCATGTGTTTGATGACGGTCCGGCACCTACCGGCAAGCGTTATTGCATAAATTCCGCTGCCCTCGACTTCACCGCCAAGCAGTAATGCGCAGCCAGCAAGGAGACGACCATGAAACGACTTGCACTTCTGGGATTGACTCTGCTGGCCGCTGGGCTGGTAACTGTTGTGGCTGCAGACAAAAAGGACGGGGATATGACAGAAACTAAACGGACGGCGGCCGTAGTGGCCCACACGGAATTGGCAATCTTTGCCGGGGGCTGTTTCTGGTGCATGGAGTCCCCCTTTGAAAAGCTGGCGGGGGTACTATCGGTGACCTCCGGCTATACTGGCGGGCAGAAACTTAACCCGACCTACCACGAAGTCTCCGCGGGCGGTACCGGCCATACTGAAGCGGTCGAAATCGTCTTTGATCCTTCCCAAATCAGTTATCCACAGCTACTTGAGACCCTGTGGATGAACATCGATCCGACGGACGGCAACGGCCAGTTTGTAGACCGGGGAAACCAGTACCGTTCGGGGGTTTTTTACCTAAACGAAGAACAGCGACTGTTGGCCGAAGCGTCGAAACAGGCCCTGGAAGACTCTGGGCGCTTCGATAAACCGATTGTCACTGAGATCGTGGCGGCCTCAACCTTTTATCCGGCCGAGGACTATCACCAGGATTACTATAAGAAAAACCCGCTGCGCTACAAGTTTTACCGCTACAACTCAGGCCGGGATCGCTTTCTGGACGAGGAATGGGGCGAAGAACGGCACAACGAATAAGCTTAGCCACGACTGACAATAGCATCAAGGCCCGTCCCCACGAATGCGGAGACGGGCCTTATTTTTACCGGGTGTGGAGGTGGCTAATTTGACTGCCTAAAATTTAGGCAAACAGGTAATTCCTTCGAAAAATCAATGGACACCACCGGTCCCTTTCAGTCTATGAGGGGGGTTTTGCACAGCCTCCGTGGATAGAACAGGGCTAACCTGCTCGGCCTGCCAACGGTTGCCCCAGTCCCCCTATGCGAACCGGTCTCGCCCTGGCCTGCCGTTGTGGATAACCCGGGCATTCGGGGGGCGCAGAACAGCTTCAAACCGGTTTCGGTGTCGGCTGTTTTATTGAAGCCGGAAGCGCAACGGTCTGGTCCTTGCCCCTCCTTTTCGACTCGTAGAGGGCGCTGTCGACCCGCATCATGAGATGATCCAGGGTCTCGCCTTCTTCATAGGTTGCCACGCCGCAACTGATGGTCACCGCCGCCGAGTCACCACCGAAGCCGGCCAGCAATTGCTGGCTGCGAACCTCGGTCCGTAGCCGTTCCGCCACCTGCCGGGCCTGGCCTAGCTCGTTGTGAAGCAAAAGGACGAATTCATCGCCGCCCCAGCGGACTACTAGGTCGTTCTGGCGGATATGGCCGCCGGCGAGGTTGACGATCTCTTTCAGCACGTGATCGCCGGCCATATGCCCGAACTGATCGTTGACGGCCTTGAAATCGTCAATATCGAATAGAATAACGGAAAAGGGCGCCCCCTGCCGCTTGCTCAGGTAGCAAGCCATCTCGAAACGACGGTCAAACTCCCGCCGGTTGCAGGCCCCGGTCAGCTTGTCGATGGTGGCCATCTCCTCGAGCTGGCCCTGAAAGCGGTTGAGGATATAGACGGTAATGGCGAGGATGGCGCAAATAATCAAGCCATCGATAGCAAAATTTTTATACAGGTTACGGCGAAGGCCGGCCAAGGCCTGGGTCTCGTCCTGCTCAACGAACAAAAACCACTCAAATTCAGGGAGGTAGCGGGAGGTTAGCAGAATATGCCGGCCGTCTCGCCAGAAGTCGAAGGAACCACTGTCCGATTTGACGTTCAGTACTCGCTCTCCCAGCTCCCCCAGCCCTTCCAGAGCGGAGATATTCACCCGATCAACCAGGCTCTGGTCCTTGTGCACCTTGATCAGGCCGTGCTGGTCGACCAAATAGATGTCCCGCCCGTAGCGCTGCCGGTAGGATTTAAGGAGATTGGCCACCATTTCCATATTGAGTCCGACACCGGTCACACCGAGCAGCTGGCCCTCGTAGTCGTTAAGTCGGTGATTGATAAAGATGGGCAGGCTATTCTCCGCCGCCTCGTTGGTGTCCACCACCAGATCATATGGCTTATTCAGGGCCTTAAAGTCGTAATACCAGATGTCGTGAGCATCTTCCGGGCTGATCTTTTTTTGAATGCCGTTGAAGTGATAGTAGCGCCCGGTGCGCTCGGAGACGAAAAAGGTCGAGGAAAAGCCGTATTTTTCCTCGATCTCCTGCAGATAGCGAAGGATCTTATCCTCCTCCCGCTCACCGCCGAGGGCCCAGTCCTTGAGAAAGGTATCGTTAGCCATCAGCGACGAGATGAAGATCGGCCGCATCAGGTCAGATTGAATTTCAGAATAGATATTGTCGCGGGTCAGGGGTAGCGCATGGTCGACGATACCCTTGCGCACCGTGCGGCTGGAGGCCAGGTAGTTATTGATGTTGGTCAGAACAAAACCAACAATGAGGATAATACTTACCGACAGAATCAATTTTGTTTTCAGGGTCATGCGTCGCATTTAATTCTCTCGGCTGAACAAGCAGAGTCAGCGTTAAAGCAACCCAGGTCAACAATAAGAACTTGCGCCTGCAACTGCCGACATATCGGGTCATAAAATATTCAGCGTTTTTTCTTAAGCTTCCCCTTTAGATATTTTTTACTGCCTTGCTTGATGTCATAATATTTAACCGCCAACCGCCAAAACGAAGAAAACGGTCTGCCCCAATGCTCGCAATAACACTGAATCAACAGTTCGCGATCCGGCCAGTCAAGCTTATAGCAGATCCGTATCAGATCTAAAATACGCAAACGCCCAACAAGAGCCTTCTTCTCCAATTTGGCTCGGCCGATATCAATCAGGTAAGGGGTAATTTTACCGTCCTCATCCTGGGTGAGCATGAGGTTACCCACGGAAAGATCCCGATGCAGGATGCCGGCATTGTGCATATTGCAAATAAAGCCAGTCAACAGATCAAACCACTTCTGTTTATCTAGCCCCCGGTACTCTGTTTGCCCTTGCCGAAAAGCGTTGCACACCTGGCGTGAGGAAAAAGCCCCGGGGATAAATTGACAGATATAGTAGCTGTCCCTGACCCCGCTATTGTGGTGACGCTCATAAAAGGCCACTGGCAAGGGCGTGCTGATGCCCTTCTGCAACATCCTGGAGGCGGTATTCCAGTGGCGCAGCCCCTTACTTGGCTTGAAGAGATAAAGCAGGCGCTTGCTGCCCCGCGGGCGATTGAACTTGACCGTCAGCTGCCGCTTCTCATCGAGAGGATGGGCGATATTCCACAGCCGGTTGCGGCGATCCCGCAGCACCGCCAGTTCGGCTTTCTGCACCACTTCATCCGGAGCCAATCGGTCGCCCAGCGTCGAGGAAGGCAACTCGTCGGTGGTGGTAAAAGCGCCGCGCCAGTGGTGGTTCTCCCAGGGCAAGGCCTGCACCTTGGGCATGGCAACGTAAATGATATCTGTTTTGCTCTTTTTCAACACGGATCGGCGCTCCGGTAATTGTTGGCTGGTCAGCCGCGGAAAATCGATAAAAAGCGGCCGTTCGTTGATCGCCACAGGTGAATCGACGATTTTGCCGCAAGCATGGGTAAAAATAGCGCCGGCCAGTTGCTCCGCGCTGTACAGCCCATCTAGCCGAAAGGCCTGGCTGTCACGGCACCAACAAACATGAAACACCTCATTGTCGGCGCCGGTAAAGGCAAAAAAACTGACCCCGTTGACGTCACTGAAGGCCCAGTCGCAGTGGGCACTGCGCAGGCGCTGGGCAACATGACCTAGAGCAAAAAATGCCGGAGTCACAGTAAAGTTGTCGACATCACCACGGACTCGTTTGTAAAAGCTTGAATGATCGATGGTGGGATAGTCCTCGGCCAGATCATCGATCAAACCATCACGCCCGCAGATCATCGGTCCCCAGTAGACCCGGCTCAGGGAACCGCTGGTTGCGGCCAACAGCAGGTAGCGGGCCAGGTAGTCAACCTTCTTATCCTGCGGATAGAGGGACCAGCGGCGCAGCCGTTTGGTCGACCAGAACTTACAGGTCGAAAAAGTCTTCTGGCAGCCGGCCTTTTTTCCCAAAGACTGCAAAATATGCGCTTTTTTGACCAGATTGAGTTTTAGCAGGTTAGTCGCCCAACGCCCTAGAACACGATGGTCATAGGCCTCAGGTTCGATAACCCGTTCGACAAACAAGTTGTTGGTATGAATATCGGGAGCCCGTGAAATACGCCGCATGGCAGACAAAATGGCGGCGTTGTAAACCGGCTCAAAATCTTGAATATTTGGTCCGGCCAGAATGACGGTATGATCTTTCGCTGCCTCGCAGGCGATCACCCAGGCCTGCAGATAGCTGCGAGGACCAAAGCCAGACCACTTCTTGCGATTGGGGGTGCTTCCGATTTCGAAAACCTCCACCCGCTGGGCATAGCGGCTGAACACCTCGGCAACAAAGGTCCGCCATTGCTCCTGCACTCCCTTGTCCGCCAGCATCTTTTTGGCCATGTCCAAGGGCGGGAGAACCACTAGAGAAACCTCAAATTTCTCATCAAGGAGTTTATCAAGAAATCTGGTCGCCGGGCCGTCAAAGCTACAGTAACTGAATCCCATCCGCACATTATTGATGCCGAGCTCCCGAAGGCGGTCCAAGACATAATCATCGCAACGCTCGTCCTCGGAAGAAGCGATATTTATACCGAAAAAGTCTTCAGGAATTCGCAGGGGAGCCTTCGATTTATGACTCAAATAGCCCCAGGTGAACGGCGAGAGCAGGCCGGTGATGATATCCCCTAAGGCGAGGGGCAAACAATAACGGCGTTGAAGTAATTTATTCAAAACAAAATCTGACCTATCAAAAAGACGTTTAAGTTCGAATATGCGATCAGTCGCAGTATCGCCAGCAGATAAAGTACACGCTCTGATGGCTAGAAATTTCTACTAAAGGAAAGACACCAAAACAACCTGTGTTTCTTACACCAGCCCTTGTATTGCTGTCAAATCGAGAGGTGGATAACTACTATCTTCAGCTGACAAAAGATGCAGAGGAAGAGGACCCGTAAATCAGGGAACATATTCAAACCCATCAACCAAAAACCATTGTTCATTTTGTCTTCTGGACCGTCAACTTACTGTAGCAACACGACCTATTTCAGTATCATTCCACCAGTTCCTGCCGCACCTTGTTAAGCGTTCCTCCTGCCAGCAGGCTATCTCGCTGGCGTTTAGGTACGTCCAGCAAGGCGATGACCTCGTCACCGTTCAACTGCACAGGAATTTCCGTATCGCCCCGTTCGACGCGCTGTCGCACTTCACCGATTTCAAGCACCATGCCCTCTGCCAGCCGGTCGTAATCGGCCTGATTCTTAAAAATCAATGGCAGAACACCGAAATTGCACAGATTGGCCTGGTGGATGCGGGCGAAACTTTTGGCCAACTTGACCCGGACACCAAGATAACGGGGCGCCAAAGCGGCGTGTTCGCGACTGGAACCTTGACCGTAGTTATCTCCGCCGACCACTGCCACATCGCCCAACTCGCGACAGCGGGCATGAAATTCGGGATCAAGCTGATAGAAGACAAATTCGCTGATCGCCTCAATATTGGAGCGCAAAGGCAATACTTTGTTGCCGGCAGGCATAATACCATCGGTAGAAATATTGTCGCCGACCTTAATTGCCACGGTCAGCCGCAAAGTCTCGGGCAGGGGATCAAATTCGGGAAAGGGTTTAATGTTGGGACCGCGCACCACCTCGGTAAGGCGCAATTCCTCACGGGGATAGACTACCGATGAGCGGTCTATAAGCCGCTTCGCCGGCTCTTCAATCTGTGGGTAGGCCAGCTGCTGGCTCAGTTCCCGGGGATCGGTGATGACCCCGGTCAGAGCGGCAGCCACCGCCGTCTCAGGAGAGCATAGGTAGACTTGGTCACCCTTGGTGCCAGAGCGGCCGGGAAAGTTGCGGGGAAAGGTACGCAAACTGACCTGCCCGGTGCCGGGCGCCTGGCCCATGCCGATGCAGCCGAGACAGCCGGACTGGTGAATTTTGGCCCCGGACATCATCAACGGAAGAATGCCGCCAGCCTCGGCAATGTTTTCCAGCACCTGGCGGCTACCGGGATTGATGTGCAGATCGGTCTCCGGGGCGCTGTGGCGTCCTTCGAGGATGCGCACCACCCGCAACAGATCCTTATAGCCGCTGTTGGCGCTAGAGCCGACTATCACCTGATCGACCTTCGTTCCGGCCACCGCGGCCACCGCCACCACCTTGCCCGGCGAGGAAGGGCAGGCGATGAGGGGCTCAACCGTGGAAAGATCGATCTCGTCATATTCATCGTAACTGGCGCCCCCATCGGCGGCCAGGGGCTGCCAGGCCTCTTCTCGCCCCTGAGCGGCCAGATAGGCTCGGGTCTGCTCGTCGGAAGGGAATAGAGAACTGGTGGCGCCGAGTTCAGTGCCCATGTTGCCGATCGCCGCCCGATCCTCGACGGACAGGGTGGCGACTCCGGGGCCATAGTATTCCACCACCTTACCAACGCAGCCCTTGACATCGTAGCGACGCAACATCTCAAGGATGACATCCTTGGCGCTCACCCAGTCGGGCAATTTACCCGTCAGCCGAACTCCCAAAACGTTTGGACAGGGCAGATAATAAGGCCGTCCGGCCATGGCCAGAGCCACATCGAGCCCGCCGGCGCCCATGGCCAACATGGACAAGCCGGCAGCGGCCGGGGTGTGACTGTCGGCGCCAAGCAGGGTCAAACTGGGGCGGCCGAAATTTTCCAGATGCACTTGGTGGGAGATGCCGTTGCCGGGCCGGCTGAAATGGATGCCGTAGCGGGCGCAGGCGCTCTGCAGGTAGCGGTGATCATCTGCATTGCGGAAGTCTGTCTGCAACAGGTTATGATCGACATACTGGGCAGCTAGATCGACCCGCACTCGTTCTAAACCAAGGGCCTCGAATTCGAGGAGTGCCATGGTGCCGGTAGCATCCTGCAGCAGGGTCTGATCGATACGGATGGCAATCTCTGCCCCGGAATCAAGAGTTCCTTCCAGGAGATGAGCGGCAACAATTTTTTCGGTCAGGTTGTGAGCCATGACAACTCCCTTTATCGGGCAATAGTTACAGTGGCAAAACGATACAACAGACGGAAAAATTAAGGGCCGCTTGCATTCCCGGCCCCCTTCTGTTAAGTAAAAAGCGCTTTAATTATACATCAATGGAGGAATTAAGATGAGCGCATTCTTCGCCACCCTGGAAACCATCCTGCAAGAGACCTTTCTCGGCATTAGCTTGAGCCGCTTTGCCGGCGCCTTCTTGGTGCTGATCGCGGCACTGATAATGAAAAAGGTCTTCGCCCACCTGTTTGTCAAAGTGATTTTCCCCCTGGCAACCCGCACCAAAAGCCGCTACGACGATCTCTTTTTACAGAGCATCCGAAAACCGGCGGAATTTCTGCTAGTCATCATCGGGATGTTCATTGCCCTGCAGATACTGCAACTGCCAACCGAACCCGCCAACCTGCGGCGCGGCGCCTACGGTCTGTTCAAGGGCCTGGTGACCTTTGACATTGCCTGGGCGCTGTTCAACCTGGTGTCGCTCCTCGAAGCCTCTCTCGCCGGCTGGGTAAGTAAGACTGAATCGACCCTCGACGACCACCTGCTGCCTTTCATCCGCAAGAGCGTGCGGACCTTCATCGTCTTTTTGGCCTTGATCATGACCATTCAGAATCTCGGCTATTCCATCTCCGGCCTGCTCGCCTCCCTCGGTATCGGCGGTCTGGCGGTGGCCCTGGCGGCCAAAGACACCTTGTCCAACATCTTCGGTTCGATGATGATTATTCTCGACCGGCCCTTTCACATCGGTGACTGGATCAAGACAGGCGACATGGAGGGTACCGTCGAGGAGATTGGTTTTCGCTCGACCAAGATCCGCACCTTTGCCAAGACCCTGATCACGGT
>LGVF01102206.1_pt1 | contig 11726 bp, 7 predicted proteins | sample 469901 | NCBI WGS metagenome assembly LGVF01 (sample SAMN03893561, study PRJNA290197) | marine sediment metagenome | material: sediment; isolation source: combined push core samples #3730, #5133, and #5579 collected at Hydrate Ridge | place: Pacific Ocean: Hydrate Ridge | reverse complement strand
GTTGGGTTGAGCATTTCTTTTTTGATGCTCTTTGGACTGTTAGTAAATAATTTAGCGCTTGCTATTGGTTATGAAACACCTTTAGCAACTATCCCTCTTTTAACTTTGTTTAATCTTGTATTCATTGTATTGACAATCGTTGGTTACAAAACGAATGAAAAATCAGTTTTGTCTCTACCAGATCTTAATTTAAGCACTTCAGACAAGGCATTTTTGATCGTTCCAATTTTATTTCCGGTTTTAAGCATATTCGGAATGCACGTTATGAATACAACTGCTAATAATATCATTTTGATTCTTTTGTTTGTCTTAATTTCGGTTTACGTTGTTTCCGTTTGTCTTTTCAATCAGAATTTTTCAGAGAGGCTTTATCCTGTTGCGATATTTTCAATCGGTATATCACTTTTGCTTTTGATGGCTTTGAGATCAAATCATCTTATAGGTGTTGATATACATAAGGAATATTATTTCTTCCAGACAACATGGAATAACATGCATTGGAGTGTGCTTGGATATTCTACACTTAATGCGTGTCTTAGCATTTCTTTGTTGCCAACGATATATCAATCCATCTTAAACATGAACAGTGAATTTCTATTCAGAATTCTTTATTCATTGATATTTTCAGCCTTTCCGCTAGCGATATATGTTTTATCAAAAAAATATGTTAGTAGTTCTTATGCGTTTCTCGCATCATGTTTTTCCATGTTTCAGGTATATTTTCTAACGATTGAACTCAATCCACGTACTAGTTTAGCACTACTTTTCTTTGTACTTGCGATAATGACGCTGTTCGATGACAAAATTGACCCGCTGAAAAAGAGGATATTATTTATCGTGTTTATGGTATCCTGTATGGTATCTCACTATTCAACTACGTACATCTTCTTCTTTATCCTGCTTGCGACTTTTATAGGAACAGAGATACTATCGAAGCAAAATACCGCAAAAAAAGTCGTGAGTTTTACGATTGTAATCTTATTCTTTGGCATGATCTTCCTTTGGTACTCTCAGGTAACGGAGACTGCATTTAACGCAGGTGTGGGATTCATCAAAAATACGCTTAGCAATTTGAATGAGTTCTTCGTGTTGGAGTCGAGGAGCAGTGCTATAGCATCATTGATAGGGCGCGGTAGTGTGCAAAAAGGTGCCCTATATGTGTTAGAGTTCGTGCTTACATGGCTGAGCTTTGCATTTATCGGCATTGGGATCATCACCGTGTTAAGAAGATACAAGGAGATGGTGATTTCAGAACAGAGCGTTAAAAAACCGGATTTTTTAAAGCAAAAGTTTGAAGTTGAATATCTAATGATAGCGTTGGCTTGTGCTGGCTTGCTCGTTATTATGGTTATACTTCCTTATATTTCAGTTAAGTATAGTCTTATGAGATTATATGCAGTTACAATCACCATTTTATCTGTGTTTTTTGTGATTGGTGGGATAACTATATCAAAACACATTTCCAGTTTTACAAAACACTTTCTTTTAGAAAAAGAACCTGTACCAAGAAAACAAAATTCTTTTGGTAAAGTTATTCATTTTAAGAAAAGGTTTGTGCGAAAAGAAAAACAAAAAAGTTTTGACAAAATAAGCAACCTTCAGAGAAATAAAGGGGAAAAAAGTTCGCAGGCGTATTTTATTATATTATTGGTATTAATCCCTTATTTTCTTTGTGTTTCTGATGTTGCATATAATATAGCAGGTGTTCCACGCATGATTTTATTAAACTCAGAAGGAGAGCAGTATGATAAGTTGTATGTCCACGATCAAGAGAGTTATGGTGCAAAGTGGATAAATAAATCTGTCAACCACAAAATAAATAAGGTATATGGTGATGCGTATAGCAATATGAGATTGCGGAGTCAAAGCGGGATCCGCTCATTAGGATATGCTAAGTCACTTATAGAAGATAAAAAAGACATTAAAAATGGGTATATCTATTTAAGGTACACTGGTGTTGTTGATAAGAAATTAATGGATGCTGATTTTCAATGGCATAACATGACGGAGTATTCTCATCTTTTCGTTGAAAAAAACAAGATTTATAACAACGGTGGTTCGGAAGTATATACTTGCTTATAAAATCAAAAACAAGGTGGACATACGTGATCCACAAATTCTGCTACTACCTCTTATTCAAAATCGTTGAACTTAGCTCTAATAACGACTCAACACATTTATCCCATGTATATTCTTCTTCACAAATTCTTCTTGAATTAAATCCCAGTTTATCTCTCAAGTCATCGTCAAAAATTAATGTTTCTATTTTATTTGCCAAATCATTTGTAGAATACGGGTCTGCCAAATATCCGGTTTTACCTTCCCGTATTATCTCATCGCATGCAACGAGTATATTCGGATAATCCTGCCTTAATCCAATACATGGCACTCCAGACGCCATCGCCTCTAAGAATACCTGCCCAAAACCTTCGTATGTTGAAGGAAGAATAAAAACATCGGCTATTGAGTAAAATCTTCTTACATCTCTCCTGTTACCTACAAATCGTGTTTTGTTTGTGAGTTTTAATCGTTTAACCATGAGTTCCAAATATGGTCTTTCCTGACCATCACCAACAATAACTAAATAGGTATTGTTGCTGGTTATTTTACTAAAAGCTTTAATTAACATCGCCAGATTCTTCTCGTGCGAGAGCCTACCCACAGTCAAAATAATTCTGTTGTTATTCGGTAAACTCAGTTCCTTCAAAAGGCTGTTATCTTTCTTAGAGGGTTTAAAAATTTCTAAGTCAACTCCCGGCGGTATCACTTTAAATTTTTTAGCACTCAAATTATAGAAATTGCATATCTCCCTCATCCTGCTATGACTTAGAACTACTACTATATCACTCATCTCTATAGCTCTTTTTTCAATAAAATACTGTTGGGGATATATACTTTTCACATAGATCTTACTAACTACACGGGATTTTGCGTATACAATCTTGCTAAGGGATGTGGCAATTGCTGCTTGTATAAAAATAATGGGAATCCCACCTTTAAATGTTTTTCCTGATGCGTAAGCCTCGTAGAGAAATCTTGACCAAATCACATCACAATCCGCAGAATTATGCTCAAGGAACTTTTGAAGTTTCTTTACGTAGTAAATTGGATTTATCGGTGCAAAAGGAATCAGAGGAAGCAGATAAGACGGGTGTCTTATTAGTTTTATATCTTCATAAACCCCCTTTGTGGATAAATCTGGTTGATGTTGTGAGCATAGAATCGTTGGTTCATGTCCCATTTTGAGCAATGCTTTTGAGGCGTAGTATAGGTAATTCTCAATGCCACCGGTTGAGGGATAGAAAGTTATGTTTTGCAGTTGGATTTTCATTTTACACCTTTACAACCTTTTTAATCGCATTCTTAATCCCATGAGGTAAAACACGAGCCAATAATTCTTTTAATTGATTTATTGATAGATAAAGCAGTGCAATGTTTACCTTTTTTATTGCGAAAAATAAGGTCTGACTTTGGAAAGGTCTAATTCCAAAGATTAAAACAGAACGCTTACACTCCCAGTATAAATAGTTTTTAGAACTAGAATAGAAATTTGAGAATTTAGAAGGTTTATACGAAAAATCCTTTTCTACCTTTCTCGTCAAAAATTCAAACATATGTGCATTCCAACCCATAACAGGCGCTATATCTTCCCAAACTTCGTTCTTATCACTATTTTTATAGCGATATCCTATGAAATTAGAAAAACCCCCCGTAAGAAGTTGCTTTTTGTGAATAGTAGTTACAGCATCTTGATAGTCAAACGTTTCACCAGTCAATTTCTCCGCATCATCAAACGCCTTCAAAATTATTCCCGCACCAGCAACAAATTGGGGGTATTTAAGTAGTTTTCCCTCTAAAATAGCATGATAAAAAAGCTTTGTTTCAGGATCAATCAAATTAGTTAAATGATAGGCTGCGTTTTTCATCATTTCCAAATATCTATGATCTTTTGTTAAATAGTATAAATCATCAAGGCCACGCATCGCAAGAGCAGTATAAATTGAGATCAAAATTCGGGGTTGAACGTGGGAATAATTAACCCCACCATCTTCTAAATCAGATGATTTGATCTGCTCTGTTAACATCCACTCTCCGACTCTAATGGCATAGTCTTGGTATTTTTTTTCATCCGAAAGCTTTGATAGCTTAATAAGACTTTCGACCGCGACACTATTCATATTTACTACAAACCTAATTACATCTGGTGTGTAATAGTCAATTTCACTGAATTTGAATGCGCCAAAGTCCTCATCCCACAAAACCCTGATTATATATCGGTCAATATTTTCTTTTACAATCTTCAAATATTTCCAAGCTATTTCATCATTATTACCTCCATCACTGAGAACTTTTACCAAATCCAGCAAAGCACAATTCGCTAGTGAGTTATGAACTAACGAACTGAACCTATCATCTTCAAAACCAGCGTAAATATATCTTCCGGTTTTATGAAGCCTGTTGCACTGTAAATCCGCGGCTTGAATCGCTTCTTGTAACCATCTGTCATCTTTTGTTTTCTGGTATAAATTCAGATAGCCATTAATGATTGGGCCTTGTGACCATGGTGTATCGTGGATCTTAAGCATACGTTTAAAACCAAACCTATGGACCACATAGCCATTATAAGCTCCTTTTTTTGTTTTCCATGTTTGGAGCCATGATATTTGTTTTGAAAGTGCTTCTGATATTATTTGTTTATCCATTCTAATCCCCACTAATTTTTATGCTTTTGCCATTCTTTTTAACTGATTCCATAATAGCATCAACAACCGCCATGTTACCCATGGCTTCTTTTACTCCAACTTCAGGTTCTTTATTATTTATTATACATTCTCCAAACTCTTTAATTTGCTTTTCTAATGTATTTATGGGTTTTGTTTTTATTCTCTTTTTTTTCCCATTTTTCTGTAAATAAAGTCTTATATCATCAACAATTAAATTACCTTCTGTGCCATAGACACGCATTGTAAACGCGGGCTCACTTAAGTAGTTTGTACCCAAATACCCAAGTATTCCTGATTCGAAAGAAAAGACAGATAAAACCGTATCAGGCACCCCGGACCTAAAATATTCAGTTTTTAGATAAGATTTAACTTCTGCAATTTCTCCAAATAAATAGCGTAAAGCATCAATATGATGAATGCCAAGTTGTGACAGTGGACCACTCGGACATGTATCTACATTTAAGCGCCAACTTGTTTCCCTCCCGTCACCAATAGGTTGTGAGTTGTTTGCTTCAATCATTATTACTTCCCCAATTTCTCCAGTATCTATGAGTCTTTTCATCATTCGAAATTCTGACCTTCTGCGTACATTATGTCCCACAGATATAATTACATTTTTAGCTTTTCCTGCTCGAAACACTTTTTTTGCCTCTTCAATCGTGTTCGCGATTGGCTTTTCTACAAAAACATGCTTTCCTTGTTTTATCGCATTGATACATTGTTCGTAATGTAAAAAATTCGGAGTTACAATAACAACAGCTTGGAGACCATCATCAGTCAGTAATTCATCTAATGATTCTGCCTCCACGCATCCGAAAGATGAACAGACAGATTGTAGAAGTTCTTTATTCCTATCAAAACAAACTCTCAACTCAAAAATGTCGCTTCCTCGTAGAATGTCCACATATTGCCTGCCCCATCCACCAACACCCACCAGTCCTACGGATATCTCACCCTTTCGTGGCCAATGTTTTATATATTTTATGCCATTTCTCACAAACTTAAAATTATCCATAGGTTACAAAAACTCCCTTCTTTTTAAAAGAATTTGCTCTGCTTTTCTTATAGCTAGAAATGGCAATCTGCTCCAAAATTTCTGGTAAATGTAGTGTCCTTTTTCAATCATTAGTTGCGGATTTTTTTCATAGAATTCAATATTGCCCCGTATTTTCATAAGTTCACTAAAGTAGAGTTTAGAATACCATTTTGTAGTAAGGGTCTTCTTATGGTATTGCACATTCCACTTTGGAGTGTTGTAGTCTCGCTGTTTCAAGTAGTCAATGAATAAGTGACATCTTTCCTTTTTGGCGGTATTCATAAATGATAATGTAGTATTTCTCCAGGCTATTTCTTCACTCAACTGCTCCAAGTGAAGTGTATCGGCCTGTTTCATCCGTTGCAATAACTCTTCGCCTTTACTCGTCCTCGAAATCATAAGATTTTTTCTTTGCCAACCTCCAATATCGCCAACTGATAAGTCAGAATACACTGCGGACCAGTCTGCACATAAATGGCACCGCAATAAAGAATAAAATGTGACATCAATATTGTGCTCGTCTCTGAAAGGTATTTCTCTCGTGTTTCCATTCTTTAGCTCTACTGTAAAATTTCCAGGTATTCCTCCATTCCGCCAGCCAACAATCTTCTTTACCCTATTTTTGTCTAATCCCATATAACTAAGGAGACCATTTATACAATCTGGTGTATAAGTATATCCACAAAAGAATCCAATTTTAACAACTATTTTATTCTTTAGACTTTTAATCTTGTCCTCTGCTTGTTTTAGGGCAGCTAATTGGCATGGAAGTCCAATTATCGCAAATCTTTCATTTGAATTTATGATCTCTTTCAATAGACTGCTAATAGAGACTTGAACGTATTTTGACTGTTTCGCTCTAAGGATTTCATCAATATCATCCGTAAGTTTGGTGTACGCTAAACCCCTGTTTAAATCATCGGTATTTTGCACCACACTAACTTTGTCTACTTTATTATTTTCAATCAGATATTTTAATATTTCTGTTGCAACACCACCCGCAGACGCAGATTCTCTTAAATCTTTATCCAATGTAAAGCCGGAATATAAGTTTTTATAGTAGCCCATATCTCTATGAAATATCTGGTTCTGTTCATATTTATTATAAACTTCATACCCGTAACCGGGACATACAGAAGTGCATAATCCACACTCTGTACATGCTTCCTGATTGAAAGTGTCGGGGTGGTATGAGTATGGATTTTCTGTTTGGATTGCTTTTACGGGACAAATCCCCTCACATACGCCACATCCACTACAAAGACCTTGTTTTATCACTTCATTACGTAGTTTTTCTATATCCTTCATTTAATCAACCTCCGGTATATAAAACAAACAAGCTTAAATCCCGGTAACGCACTTGGAAATCTGTACAGATATCCCCCCACTTTTTCCATTAGCCATGGCGAACGGGCTATTTTTTTTTTGATAATTTGATGTCGTAGCAAGAATATTACGCGGAATTGAAACGTTGCCAAAATTTTTTCCATTTTACTTCCCGGGAACGAAATGTCAAAATTAGGAACTGTTTTTCCTTTTTTCTTCAAATATTCGATAACATAAGACGGTTTTTTCCTTTTAGTATTTACTATACCGCCAATAGTACCACGTAATGCCTTCTGTTCGTTTATTTTATAGAAAGTTATATTCCCTGCTTTTCGTGCGGATTTTAGCAATTCATCCCCTCTTTTCGTTCGACATATAATAACATCTTCATCCTTACCCGCTGCATGCACATCACCTACTACTAGGTCCGCTAATTCATTATTTCCATCAACACATAAAAAACACCTCTTTAGAGAATAAAATGGGACACAGAAATCCAACCATTCGTATAAATATTTTCTCCTGATTTCTCCTGTACATTTGTTTTCGAAACTAAAATAACCAGGATATGCCTCATCTCTCCAACCAATCAATTCCCAATCATCAAAATCAGCTTCGTTTATTTTCAAACTTTTCTTTACCTGCTCTATGGAATCGTAAGTTTGGATATAACCGCAAAATAACCCAATTTTGTATTTTATTTTATCCCTAAGTTTTTTAATTTGCTTTTCTGCCAGACATTGTCCCGCAATCTGACATGGTGTTCCCACTAAAGCATAAGTCAAATTTGATTTCATAATCTCCCTTAATACTATGTTTAGTGGAACTGGACAATACTTAGATTGTTGTGCTTTTTCTATTTCACTGACGTCATCAGTTATTTTTACGACAGGTTTACTATTTTCAAGTTGCACCACAACAACTTTATCTACCTTTTTTTCAGTTATTAAAAATTTTAATAGTTCTGTTGCCACCCCACCAGATGCGCCATTTCGTCTAATCCCGCCGTCATTTGAATATCCATGAGCAAAATATTCATAAAATCCTTGTTCATCACTAAACTTCAAACCTTTTTCGGGATTTCTTCCTGCCATTTCCCTCATATTATAACCTTTGCCAGGGCAAACTTTAGCGCAGAGTTCACATTCAATGCAATCGCATCCAGTCATCCTCAGGGGATAATATGTATCGTATAATTTAAAATCTATTGTACTATTTGGGCATACTCCAACACATGTTCCGCAACCACTGCAGAGTTGCTTGCTTATTACGTTTTCAATGACCCAACCAAAATCGTCACTATTTTTCGAATCCTTCTTCATTTCGTTTCACCCCTCTACTTCTGAAATAATAAGCTTAAATTTACCTCCACGAGTTCTTGGAATCGAATCCACAAATTCTATCTTAATTTCAATTGCATTTCCGACTTGTGTTCTTAATTTATTCAAAAATTTTTTAGTATCCTCGTCAGAATAACCTTTTCTTCTAACCATATTAATAATTATTTTATCGATTGTCTTTTGAATAAATTGGTATTCTCTAATATTGAATATAGTCATTCCAATTTGATTAAGTCCGCCCCCACTAACTCGTCTGCCGTCAGGTGTGATAATAATGTCATCTTTTCGCCCTTCTAAATTGTCAAGCAAAATAGACTCTCTTCCACAAGAACATATTCGTAAACTAATTTGACCCAAATCATTAGTCCTGTATCTAATTAAAGGCATAGCATAGTTCTCAAGATTGGTACCTATTATTTCTCCCGTTTCATCAAAGATTTGTTCATCGTTGTCATCAATAACTTCCACTAAGCACTTTTCCATATCAATATGCATCCCTTGGTGTTCTTCACACTCAACTGCCGTTGCTACCTCTTCACCCAACCCGTACCTGTCAAAAACTTTACACCCAAAGACATCTTCGATACTCTCTCTGTACTTTGAGTATAATGTATCTGAAGACGTTAAAACAGCATCAACTTTAATATCATCAATTCCATTTTCATGGATGTAAGACGCCAATATATAGACACCGCTTGCATAACCTTGAATATACTTTGGTTTGAATTTTTTCATTTTTTGAACATATTTTTTAAGCACTTTTTCCCTCATATTCGAACTGGCAAATTTTAATTGATTACGAAAAGGGTAATATATACCAAAAAAATCACTCCCATCGCTACCCTCGGGAAAATCGTATCGCCCGATATAAACATATTTATCTTTTATTACATTACAACCAGCAAATTTTTTCCATCTTGCGTAGGCTGCCTGTACTGCAATATAGCAGCGTTTGTCCCAATAAAACTTTAAGGGGGTTCCTGTCGAACCACCTGTTTCGTGGACGATTAAATCTTCTTTTTTCATACCATCAGCAATCAAATCGTCAAAATGGTTTCTAATGTCTTCTTTAGTTAATACCGGTATTTTCACTAAATCATCAAAACAGTTAATATTCTCTGGTGTTATGCCAATTTGTTGAAATGTATTTCTATAAAATCGAACATTTTTATATGCGTAATCTAATAACTTTTTGAATTTTTCCCATTGTAATTTTTCAAGTTCTTCTCTGGATGCATATTCTGTTTTGCAAAAATCATGTTGATACCTGCGAAAAGACCGCCCACCTCCGAAAGTGAGGGGCCGAATGGTATTTGCGTATATTCCACCCAAGGGATATTGTAAATCCTCAGGAATGTTTTTGTGTACCACTTTCAACATCTTTTTGATTGGCGTCGTAATTGACATACTTAATCCTCCTTATTTCTATATCTTGCAAATAAATGTTTCAATATAAAATTTATATCTTTCTTTGAGTAATCTGCAAAAAATAGGAAAAAGATTAAACACCCCAAAAATAGAGCAGTAAGAACGGCTATATTTTGAGTGGGTATGTAGAAATATAAAATTGAAGCAATCACTGCTGTGATTATGCCAACTTTATAGGATTTTGGTATTTCAATACCAATATTTAATATTTTAGTAACAATAAGAATCAAACCAACCTGAGCCAAAGTCACACCTGCTCCCCTACCAATTGCAAGACCTAAAATCCCATAGTCCGAGATCAAAGCAAGCATTAATATAAACTGAAAGCCAACCTGTATAATAGAATTTACTAAATATATTCCTGTTCTACCCTTTGCAACTACTAAAGAAGAATTAACTCCCCCCATCGGGATAAAAGCATAAAACATACCAAATACAGCAAGCACCAAATGATTCTGCACATACTCCGCCCCAAACAGTCCCATTATCTGCTTTGAGAAGAAGATACAAAGAAGAGCAGCGGGAACGACCATCAACGTATTATACCTAACAACTTCTCGATACCCTTTTTGAATCAATCCAATCTCATTCGAAGCAAAAAGATTTGAGAAAGAGGGTAATAAAACACTTCCTAACAACACTGGAATAAAACGTATCAACATAGCAGTTTGCAAAGCGGCATAATACAACCCAAGTTCATGAATGTCAAAGTAGCGGAGAATAAATAATTGATCTACTTTATCATAGGCAAAAACTAAGATGGTCGAAAGATGGACAAATAATGCAAAACCCCAAAATTTTTGGGGAAGATAAAACTTGAATCTATTCCGTTTATTTGAACTTCTAATCCTCATTTTCTTTATTGTTAAAAAAAATGCTAATAAAGCCAATATCGAATAGAAGAAGAGAAAGACCCCTATAATAATTGTCCATAAATGTTCACGGAAAAAATCTTTGTTAAGAATAAATAAAATAGAAAATACAATAAAAAATCCAAAAATAGGTATCTTTCGGATTATAACAGAAGTTTTGATCTCCATCAATCCATTTAAGGTATAGTCAAAGAGAGAATACAAGATGATGATCGGTATGAGGATAATAAAGTAGTTTAACGTATCCACTGGAATCTCTTGGCCAAAGATTAACTCTAAAACATGAGGATAAAAATAGATCAATCCAATAGCAAATAAGGCAATTACAAAGACGATGAAAAGATTGCTTGCCAAAAAAGAAACTTGTTCATCTTTATCTATCGCTGGAAGGTATTTAATAATCACAGTACCGCCTCCAAAGAGGATGAATGTTGTCACAGAAAGAATGAAGATATTTAATAAGCCGTAGATGCCCAACGCTTCAGGTGAAATGCGTCCTAATATGATATTTGTAACGTATCCTATTGGCAGTGCTACTATTGATAAAATAACGGTCCATTTTGCGCCTGATACGGATTTTTGTATTATTTCATCGGTGTTCATTTCATCCTCAGATTAAAGTATTTCATACAAAAAAACTTTGCTTCTTGATTGTTGAACAACTTGCACTCTACTGTTAGCCGTTAATCCCGTTTTTTCTCTGATTTTGTCAGGTAACGATAAGAATCCATCCTGCAAAACCGCTGCACTATATTTAATGGCTTTCATTTCTTCTACATATATTCGTAACTATAATATTCTCCGATATAAAGCATTTTAAACGCGGAAATCAGAATAGACAACAATGCACGTATGTACAAGATATTATACGGTATTTACTTGCTAACGTTTTATCACGTGCAACATCTCTAACCGTCAACTGACGCAGCCCCAAATCAGCAAAAACGCCAAAGATCCCGGTGAAAGCAAGCGCAAACGATAGAATACCAAAACCTGCTGC
>LGVF01677253.1_pt2 | contig 11738 bp, 11 predicted proteins | sample 469901 | NCBI WGS metagenome assembly LGVF01 (sample SAMN03893561, study PRJNA290197) | marine sediment metagenome | material: sediment; isolation source: combined push core samples #3730, #5133, and #5579 collected at Hydrate Ridge | place: Pacific Ocean: Hydrate Ridge | reverse complement strand
TGCAAAGGGCATCCACACCGTATCCATTAAAACAGTTTTTTCTTCTTGTATTAAATACGAATTGTATGTCGATCCATGATTTGTCGTAAATTCATCCCCATGAAATTTTTTTAATTCCCAATCCACCTTACCAACCCATGACACATTACTTTTTACTAATTTTTTCATTGTTTTCCCTTTCATATTTTTATTTAATTGATACCGGAGCTTTAATCACAATTAATTCAAGTGGTTCCTTATTTAAATTTCCAAGATTCATTTTGGTTTGAAAAGAAATCTTTAGAATATCTCCTTTTTTATCCTCCTTTTTCTCTTGTTCATCTAATTGAATTGATAATTTCCTCTTATCACTGTCATATAAACAGTTGCATTAGAATAATGTTCAGTCATTTCCTGATCTTCTTTGAAAATCATATATATGGTTGGGGTATCAAAAGTAATTTTGATACGATTTACACACAAGATCTTGACTGAAAGCGCGTTTTAAAATCAATATATTGTATGCTAAATGGCGTAATTTGAGTTTTGACACCCTAACCATGTATATAATTAATATTTTTATCTTGAATTACTTTTTCATTTTCTAAAACTAAGTTATACTTCTGCTCAATCATTTTCTTTTCCCTTCAATTATTTTTTAAATCAACTCCACTCATCTCTGACATATTTATATCTATCTACCCGATTAAGATATAAATATGCTTTGATTAAAAAATTCAATATTTTCTTAAGATATTTCTAAACTCAAACATAAAAAAAAGAGACTATTAAGTCTCTCAGTTTGACGACAAACTCCCGTCCTGACTAATTGTTAATCTGTTGTGTGCTGACAGTTCGGACAGGCTACCGCCTGTTCGCCCTGAGGCACAGGGTCTGCCCCCTAGGGTGCAACATGATGTAAACTAATTGTCAGGACTACTTTAGCTTTGTCTAAAATCCAAGTGACCCTTAAGTCTCTTGTGAATTATTTCTTACTAAAAACGATCCTTAAAAACGCCCTCGTTTTTTATCGTTTAACGCACATCTCCCGTTATAATGAAAATAGGATTCGCTGCTTTTAATAATGTTAATCCTCCAATTTCATCTCCTCGACTAATCCCAACTTGAATTAATTCAACATCATCAAAATGTATTTTCATCAATTTTACAGCTTCAGCTGTATTCTCAATGGTTACAAAATTAGCAATAACGCGACCACCCGATACTACTTTTTGTTGGCACCAATCAAGTAAGCTTGCCATATTTCCACCCGATCCACCGATAATCACACGATTAACAAAGGGTTTAATTTCACTTAAGCTATTGGGTGCCTTTCCTTTAATAATTGTTACATTATCTGCTTCAAAACGGGCTTTATTCTTTTTTATCAATTCGATCGCTGCTTCTTTGGCTTCAATAGCATAGACAATTCCTGGTTTTGCTGCATAAGCTGCTTCCATTGTAATCCCACCTGTCCCTGCACCAATATCCACAACCACATCACCTTGTTGAATATTTAGTAATGAAATTGTTAAAATACGAATTTCGCGTTTGGTCATTGGGGCCTTACCGCGACAATATGCATCATCTTTATAACCTGCTATATTACTCATTGATAATCACCACGACTGCTAATCCTTTCTCTTTATAATCTAAGGCTTCCTTTACTGTTAATCGAGTAATTTTTTCGTGAGGATATGATAACTCTTCACCCACATAAACGATCCGTTTCTCTTCCCTTGCTTCAATTAATGTTTTTGCAATAAATTGGGTATTATTCACTTTATCTGTTAATAATCCTAATTTTTCATTGTTTTTTATTGCGAGGCTTAAGTCGGGATCTCGTCCATGTAAACTCATTAATTTTGCATCTTCCCATGAAATGTTTAATTTTGAAAAAAAGTATTGAAGACTGCTAATACCCGGAATGCAAATAATATCCTTTTCTGGGATAACCTTCTTTGCATAGGATAATAAACTATGAAATCCACAATCTCCCGAAACAACGAGCGCTGTTCTTTTTTCTTGATATATCTCTGAAACTTCTTTCATTAATTGGCTTAGTGTTTTTTCTTTTCCAATATACAACATTTTTTTCCCTTGGATATCAAAACTTTCGGCATGACGTGTTCCACATAGGATCACCTCAGCCATTTCAATTTCTTTTTTTGCAATGGGTAAAATATAATCTGGGTTCCCTGGACCTAGTCCAATGATTTTTAATGGGTACATACTATCTGCCTCATTTCCTCTGCGCCTTTACTCTCACCTAAAAAACCCTGAATTTTTGTAAAAAGAATCACTTCAATCTCGATTGATCCAAAAACACGTTCCATTGCTTTTTTCTTTATGATCTCTGCTAAGTCATTAAAATAATCAGGATTATTCTCAGCCTTAATAATATCCACCGCTTCATCTGTCGTCTTTGATGCCATTATTTTTATCATCGTTTCCTTCGATCCTCCGGCGATTCCATAATAAGCCGTTAAGATCTCCATCCGCCCATCCGCCATCTTACTATGGGTATTAAATATACCACCTGCAACTTTAACAAATTTTCCTAAATGTCCGATCATTAATATTTTCTTAATCCCTAAGCGTTCCGCTTCATCAAGCATAAATCCAATAAAATTACTCGTTTTTATTAATATCGTCTGATTTAACTCCAATGTTTTTGAAAAATCTTTTCCATAGTTACCAGGCACAAAAATAACGTCTTCATGACCTTTTTCTTTTAACACATTAAGCTCTAATCTCATCGTTGCTTTTAACGCATCTTCGCTCATGGGTTCCACAATACCCGATGTCCCCACAATTGATAATCCTCCAACAATACCAAGCTTAGGATTAAAGGTACGTTTGGCCAACGCTTCTCCTTGAGGGATTGAAATTTCAACAATCCATCCCTTTGGTAAATTTTCGCTACCTTTTTCGATATATTTTGTAATTGTTTTTTGAATTTCTCTTGTTATCATTTCTCTTGGAACAGGATTAATTGCCGGTTCTCCTGGTAAAATACTCAATCCTACTGAAGTCACTGTCCCAACACCTTTACCGCCAACAAATAAAACCCCTTCGTGATCCGATGGTTTAATTTTAGAAAATATCTTTATCCCATGGGTAATATCGGGATCATCGCCTGCATCTTTAATGACTGAACAACTTGCTTCATTTTCATTAAATACCGTATCATGGATCATTAAATCAAGAGACCATCCCTTTGGTGTATCAATCATAATTGATTCTTTTATTTCCTGACTAAGATACATCTCTAAGGCTGCTTTTGTCCCCGCTGTTGCACAGGATCCTGTTGTATAACCATACCTCAATTTTTTGCCATTTTTTTCTATGGTTTTATTTAACATAATATCTCCTCCAATTATAAAAGGGGATAATTCTTTTTAATAAGTAACGTTGATAAATATGGAATTTTTCCCTTTAATACTTCAATATCACGGACAATTTTTTGCGTTCCCATTCCAATATTTGAAACCAAAACAAATGCTTTTTCTAAACCTCTTTTTTCCAATTCTTCTGCCATTAATTGATTATTTGCCGATATTTTCATCACAACAATATTTTGATGGGCATCTAATATTTGTCTAATTTCTTCAATTGGCTGAGTCATTGCAACAATTCCTAATGACTCTTCTCCTTGTGTCAGAGGAATATTTAATTGCGCCGCTAAATTACAAAATGAAGGTACGCCTGATATTGTCTTTACTGGGATCTTTCTTTCTAATAAATATTCCATCACATAAGAATAGGTGCTAAAAACCATCGGATCACCAAGGGTTATAAATGCAACATCTTTCCCCTCATTGATAAGAATTTCAATTGCATCTGCATTCTCTTTCCACTGTTTTTTCAATGTTTCGCGTTCTTGACTTAACGAAATCATTGGAAAATTCATTTCTAATACCTTGTTTTTATTTGGAATATGTTCCTTAACAATTCGGTATGCGACACTTGATTCGCCTGCTTTTTTGACCGGAGTAATCACAACATCGCATGTATTTAAAATTTTTGCTGCTTTTACTGTTAATAAATCTGGATCTCCTGGTCCTACACCAATTCCATAAAATATTCCTTTATTTATTTCTGTCATTTTTTTTACCATTCTCTTCCTAATTGATATAACATTGCATTTAATATTGCAGCTACAACAGGACTTCCACCTTTTCGACCATTAATTCTAATAATAGGACTATTAATTTGATTCAATGCTTCTTTAGACTCCGCTGCGCCAACAAAACCAATCGGTGCGCCAATAATTAATGCTGGATTAACAACCCCTGCTTGAACTTTTTCAATTAAAGTATACAATGCTGTTGGTGCATTCCCAATCGCAAAAATCCCAACGTTATTATCTTTTATCGCTTTTTCCATGCTAACAGTTGAACGGGTCACTCCACGTTCCTTCGCTTCTAATACAACATCTGGATCATGAACATAATTTACAATTTCAATCCCATGCATTCCAAGGGCCTTCTTATTTACCGCTACCTGAATCATCCGTGTATCGGCATAAATTTTCTTTCCTTGTTTTAATGCTTCTAAACCACTTCCATAACCATTGTTTAATATTTCTAATAAATCTGCATATTCAAAATCAGCGGTGGTATGAATGATCCGTTTCACCATTGGTGCAATCAATTCTGGAAAAACCTTATTTCCCAATTCTTCAGTAATAATTTCAAAACTACGCTCTTCAATCTTTTGAGGATTATTAATATATTCCATCTTTTTCTCTCTTTCTTTTCTCAACTTTTAAATTCTTCAACCGTAATGTCTGATCCACCAGGAATCAAACGGTTATTATATATATTTAAATACGCATTCTTTGGGATCACCCTTTTGAATTCATCAAAAAAGGCCTCTTTCTGAAAGCATTCTTTTTGATACATCAATCCGATCACCGTTCCACTATGACCGATTATTGTCCCTAAACTTCCATGTTTTTTCCCTAGGGTCGTTATCTTTTCCAAATATGTTTTTTTAAGACGCTTTTGATTTAAAAACGCACTACGTGTACACGCTTCGCCAATCGCCTTTAAATCATTATTTTTTAGCCCTTTATCAAACAGCATCACAATTTCAAAAAATACATCTAAATCTTTTTTCGAATAATCATCTTGAGTTTCATTGAAGGTTAACGTATCTATCCCACCATAAAAATCGATAATTAACAAATCTGCTTCAACAAAACCTTCAAATTTTCTGAGTACTTCACCATTGATATGATTAAACAAATTTAACTCTTTAAACATTAAATTATCAGACGGTTCAATTTTTGTACAGAGTTTACCAATATCATTCATCGATAGATTTAAATTAAAATAGGATGATAATCCAAGAGCCATTCCTGCTAAATCTGCGGTACTACTGGCCATTCCCTTTTCCAAGGGAATATCCGTTTCCATACTAATAAAGATATGCTCTTTTTCCTTCTGCGATATCTGATAACGATTGAAAATTTCATTCACTATCCCGCAACTTTTAGATTTTAATGTTTGACTATTTCCCGGTCCTTCTTTTATACAAATCGTTGAATAACGATCAATGGGTGACGAAACCAAACATGGATTATTATCAAACCATCCTTGAATAAATTCTCCACAGGTTCCGGGGGTTTTTATTTTCACTTGTCTCACGCGTCTTCACCTTTATGCTTTAAAACAAAATCTAATAATTTTTCTAAGAACAATGGATTACTATAAAAATGTATATGTGGATAGCCAGCTAGGGTATTATTTTCCCAATAACCACATGACCAGTTTTTATTTTTCTTAGAAATATGATACAGTGTTTGAAATTCTTGATTCATTTTTACTAAACTATGATGAAATTCATGTCCTTTTATTTTGACTATTTCTTTTCCAAATTGAACGTCAATTACCACATATCCAAAACGCTGAAGACGATTTGTCATGGTTGCTTCGCCATCAAAAAAACCAATTCCCTTATTCTTTTCGCCACTTAGCAACGTCATGGATTGCGTTAAAAACATTAATCCGCCACATTCTGCAAAACAAGGCAATCCTATTTCTAATTTCTCTCTGATCTCTTTATTCAAACTGTTATTCTTCGCAAGCTCTTGTCCAAATATTTCAGGAAATCCGCCCCCAATATACAAGCCATCTAAATTTTCGGGTAAATGTTTATCTTTTAGGGGACTAAAGTAAACCACTTCCGTCCCTGCTTTTTCTAATGCTGTAAAATTATCCTGATAATAAAAATTAAAAGCTTGGTCGTATGGCACTCCAATACGAAGACCTCTATATTTTTTTTTGTATTTTTCAAAAGGATCACAATAGCTACTCTTCTTTTCAGAATGACGACTCAATTCCAATAACTGATCTAAATCAATATGTGCTTCTGCTAATTCTCCTGCCTTATTCACTTTTTCCCTAAAATTCGATAATTCTTCAACTGGAACCAACCCCAAATGCCGACTATCCATCACAATCTCAGGATTATTTGGAAAATATCCAAGACAGGTCACATTATTATACGATTCAATCATTTCTTTTAATAATTGATAATGGGATTCCGATGAAATACGATTAATAATAACGCCCACTATTTTAGTTTTTAAATCAAAATCAATATATCCTTTTACCAATGCTGCAGCACTTTTTGCCATCCCACGGCCATCAATAATCAATATAACGGGTGCATCGATCGTTTTTGCCAGATAGGCGCTACTTCCAATATCTGATTCTAATCCTCGTCCATCATATAGCCCCATAACCCCTTCTAAAATTCCAAGATCATCTTTATTCAATCGTCGATTAAACAAACCTTGTATACTTGTTTGATCTAACATCCAAGTATCTAAATTGATTGATGGTTCTCCCGTAACAAATCGATGAAACATCGGATCAATATAGTCAGGACCCGTTTTAAAAGGCTTAACTGTTATCCCTCTTTTTTTAAAGGCAGCCATGATTCCCATCGTTACTGTTGTTTTTCCAATATTACTGCTTATCCCTGCCAACATAAAATAATTCATGGTTTTACCTCTCTATTCTATCCTAATCACAAATGATAGACGCTTATTACTTGTCTAATGATTAATCATCGTCCATTTTTTTACCGCTTTTAAAAATTCATGATCATCATTTATTTCGATTAATTCTCTTTTGTTTTTAATTTTATTAACACAGGTCTCTAATAAACCTTTTGTAAAATCATTATTAACCCAATTATTATTTAGATAAATTTTACACTTTAAGGACTCGATTCCAACCAAATTATTTATATTTCCGAGTCCAAAAGGCAGGTCTGAAATATAAACAATATCACATTCTGACATCATCCTCAAATTTTCTTTTTGCTTATCTAAACTAATATTTGTAAAAGGATTTTCTTCAATCATGTGAATTTTCAATGCCTCACATATCATCCAATCATCACTTCCTTGGTTAATAACCCCTGCTGATACATTATGCCCCATTGCCTCTAATCCCTCTAAAACCTGTAATGCATTATTTCCACCACAAATCACATGGACGCGAATCTTGCGATACATTTCATGTGATTTAATGACTCTTAATGGAATAATCTCAGGTTTACCAAATAATTTATTTTCTTGAATAAGCATTTTCATATCATACACTTTTTTTAAATTCTCTTCATTAATGACTTGGCTTGGCGTCCCATCTACAATGACTTCACCATTATTCATTAAAATCAAGCGGTTACAATAGCGTGCTGCTAAATTTATATCATGTAAAACAGCAATCACTGTCATTGACTTTTTTAAATTCAAATCTCGAATTAATTCCATAATTTCAATTTGATGATGAATATCCAATGCTGATGTTGGCTCATCTAATAATATAATTTCAGGTTCTTGAGCAATCGCCCGTGCAATAATAACCCGTTGTTTTTCTCCACCACTTAAAGTATTATAGAGTCGTTTTTTAAACTGCAACGTTTTCGTGCCTTCCATTGCTTCCATCACAATGCGATAATCATTTTTCGATTCTTTTGATTTATATGATAAATAGGGGTTTCTTCCCATTAGCACAATATCTTCAACTGTAAAATCATAATCAATATCAAAAGATTGAGGTACCACTGCAACCTTTTGGGCACGTTCTCTGTGAGAATACGTGATATTATTTACCCCATCTAATTGTATTTCTCCTGACTTTATCTCTAATAATCCAGATAAACATTTTAACAATGTCGATTTTCCTGTTCCATTTGGACCGATTAAGCCAATAAACTCCCCTTGACAAATGGTTGCATTGAATCCACATAAAATATTCTTATCGGTATATCCTGCAACCACATCTTTAAAATCTAACATGATTTTTGGCATCAATCGTTCCATATTAAGAACCTCCTTTTTTTCGTTTCTTTAATAAATACACAAAAAAAGGACCACCAAAAGCTGCCGTAATAATCCCTACTGGAATTTCTTGAGACGCAACAGTTCGAGATAATGTATCGCAAAAAATTAAAAATGCACCACCAAAAAATAAAGAAAAAGGAACCAATGTCCGATGTTTTGGCCCCGTAACCATTCTTACAATATGGGGAATAATCAACCCTACAAATCCAATGATTCCTGTTACCGATACAACTGCTGCTGTAATAATTGATGACGAGAACAAAACTTTCTTTTTTAGTCTTTCTGTATTCACTCCAAGTTGCGTTGCTGTTTCTTCTCCCAATAACATAATATCCAATTCTCTTACTGAAGTTAACATAATAAGTGTTCCAATTATTATGTAAGGCAATACAATCAACACCTGTTTCCACCCTTTACCATTTAAACTTCCCATCGTCCAAAACATAATTTGAGTCATGCTATTTTTATTATAAATCATTATTAGCGACATCATTGCGCCCAGAGACTGACCAATTGCAATCCCACTTAATAGTAAGGTTCCAACTGGAACAACTCGCCCAACTCTCGATATTTGATAAACAATAATAATTGTCAAAAACGCTCCTACAAATGCCAAAATTGCAATCGCATTTTGACCTAAAAAATTTCCTGAAAAGTTTAATACAATTCCGATTGATGCACCTAATGCCGCACCAGATGAAACTCCCAATATATAGGGATCCGCCATCGGATTTTTAAAAATCCCTTGATACGCTGCCCCACAAATGGCCAAAGCACCGCCCGTTAAAAAAGCAAGAATCACCCGTGGTAACCGAACGTTCCAAATAATAACGGCTGCGCCCTCACTAATGTTTTTCATTCCTAAATCGATATGAAAAATTTGATTGATTAATATTTTATTTGCATCTACAAATGAAATCGATGTAACACCCATTAATGTACAAAAATAGATAATTCCAAGGCAAATAATAATGGAAATTACTATCCTATATTTCGCTATAATATTTTTCATATTCACTCCATTATTTTTTTAAATGTTCTCCCCTAGACTCACTCATTATAGAAAACCTAGGGGCGAACATTTGTCGCCCCTAAGTTTAACTTATTTGAAAATATCGGGATATACATCATGTGCTAATAAAGCCATTCCTTCGACAATACGAGGTCCTGGTCTTTGAACTAAATCACTTTCTGGTGTAAGAAATGCATAATATCCGATTGCATTATCTTTTACAGCCGTTATCGCTTCAAATCCTGGAACTGCTTTCACTTCTTCTGGTGTACTATATAATGAAATATATACATCTGGATTGCTTGCAATAATCTCTTCTGTTGTTAACTGAGGCCAAGGTGTATTGGAATCAGACGCAATGTTTTTGGCATTGATATTTTCTAATATTGAATTTAACATTGAACCTTGTCCAGCACTAAAAAAATCACCTACATCAATAAATACCGATTTTTGAACCTCAGCTGTTTTTGCTTGCTCAATAATATCTTGTCGATCAGTCGCCATTTTTTCAACAACTATTGCCGTTTGATCATTTGCATTGGTTACTTCTCCGGTCATAATAATATTATTCATGATTCCTTCAACACTAGCTGGCGCAAAAACAAGTATCTTTGCACCTGTTACTTCAAGTTGTTGATATATTTCATCCGATACAAACTCAGATGCAAGAATTAAATCAGGTTCTAATTGAATGATTTTTTCTAAATTCGGTGCATTATAATCTCCAATGCTTGCTACTGTTAATGCCTCTTCTGGATAATTACAATATTCTGTCCGTCCTACTAGTTTATCGCCTTGACCAATCGCAAAGATTGTTTCTGTATTTGCTGGTGATAACGAAATGATTCTTTGGGGTTCTTTTTCAATGGTTACAACATTTCCCAAATCATCAGTTACTGTAATTGGATACTGAGTTTCACCACTCTTTACATCAATCCCACTCACAGCTTCAGATGTGCTTTTTTGTTGACATCCTGTAAATAAACAAAGCATTCCAATACACAAACAAACAATTAATATTACATTTCTTTTTTTCATTTTTCTCCCCTTTTTTTATTTTTTCAAAAAATAAATCCAGTTCCAAATAGGAACTGGATTATAAACAAATGTTTAATCCGATTCTTCCCACCGAAGACGTTATTCATTCATGAGTGTCCTGACTTTTGTGTATTCTTTATTCTTCCTTCCCATTTTAAAAATAGTGGTTTCTAAGAATAATGTCAACAATTACAGTAGCGGGGGCTGTAGAGGTATTTCACCTCTTTCCTCATTTTTTATATAATTTAATTAATTCGAAGTGTACCATAAATCACTTTGAATTTCAATTGATTATTTTTATGGATTCTCATTAAATCAAACTGTTCTTAGCCTTATAATCATCAATATTCAAGCTTTTTAAGACCGTTTTTGCAAAATCTTCAGGTTTCTTTTTTTGCCAAAAATCGTTGGCAATAACTTCATATGAAATCGTTTTAATTTCTGGGACCGATAAAATTTCTTCTAGCACCCTATCTAAGGGAATTTTTCCTTCTCTCGGAATCCAGTGACGATCACAATTAAAATCATTATCCGATAAATGCAACGCTTTAATACGATCTTTATAGTTCATTAAAATTCTTCCTGAATTTGCTTCTTCTAAAAAATCATGGGAACTATCATAACACATTCCGAAATGTGGTGTATTAATTTCTTCTAATAAATAAATTAACAAATATTGCCGTGATACATTCTCAACTGCAATATCAACCCCATATTTTTCACCCGACTCTGCCAATTCTGAAAAAAAAGCTTTTCCTTTATCTAAATTTGGTTCAAAGGATTCCAGATCACAGGTATGCATAACTGCCGCTGGAATATCAAATTCAGCGCAATCTTTTATATAATCTTTAAACATTTTTAATTTTGGCTGTATTTCAATCCGTGACGCTTCCCATATATCATTATAACCAATAAATGGAAGATGCATATTGGTTATTTCAAGTCCTTGTTTTCTTACAATCTCAGGAAAATCTTCTTTTCTAACCTTAAACGGTTCATCCTCATCTTCCCACGAAATCATTGCAGCATCAAATCCTGCATCTGCAATAATTTTAATGCGTTCCTCAAAAGGCATAAAATAACCAAACCACGAAAACATACTATATTTCATATCTTTGCTCCGTTCTGTTCATTTTCTTCTTTATGTTATACATTATCTTTTAAACAACCTCATGATACTCTATTCCCACCAAAATAATAAAGAATTAGTCATCCTTAATAAAATACGATATAATACTTCTGTAAGACTCAACACTTTGATGCCTTAGAATCAAATGATCATGTACATTTGATATTGGATATTCAACGTATACTACCCACTACTCTTTATACAATGGCTTCAAT
>LGVF01000775.1_pt1 | contig 11740 bp, 13 predicted proteins | sample 469901 | NCBI WGS metagenome assembly LGVF01 (sample SAMN03893561, study PRJNA290197) | marine sediment metagenome | material: sediment; isolation source: combined push core samples #3730, #5133, and #5579 collected at Hydrate Ridge | place: Pacific Ocean: Hydrate Ridge | reverse complement strand
GTTTTTATGAAGCCGCAGAGGAACGATTTAAGTTTAATAATTGTAATGTTGAAAGGATGCTATGTTCTAATATGACATTAGCTAATGAGGATTGGTTTAACTTCATAAAAAAACACAATTATGCAATATCAACATCATTAGATGGTGATATATTTATCACGGATGAAATATGTGGCAAAGGTACATTTGGAAAAATCATTAAATCGTTTTCAAGAATGCGAGAATTGGATATAGGATTTGGCGTAATATGTGTAATCTCAAAACATACATGTTTACATGCTGATGAAATTTATCCTTTTTTCAAACATGCTTTACCTAAGATTAAAATTAATATAGTTACTCCCAACACATTCCAGAAAGAAACCACCGCCGCCTTTATCAAGATTTTTGATGATTGGTTTGAAGATAAAAATAAAATACAAGTTGACCCTTTTGATGATATGGTCAATTTCGTAGAAGGGGAACAGTTCGAGAAAAGATGTTATGTGGATTGCAATAAGTTTGTTGTGTGCGTAGATTCATTTGGCGATGTTTACCCGTGCGAATCTTTTGTTATTGATGATGACACATCAGAATATATATTAGGAAACGTTAACGAACAAACATGGCAGGAAATATGGAACGGAGAAAAAAGAAAAGCATTCTTGGAAAACCAAGCGGTTTTATCTGATGAATGTTTTTGTTGTCGATATCTTGAATATTGTGGCGGCGGTTGTAATGCTGATTCCATGCTTTACGGTTCAAAAGACGTAAGAGAAGCATCTTGCTGTGAGGTTATAAAGCCGCTTATGGATCACATAGCAAATAGGATAGGTGTATCATGACATTGGATATACAATCAGGATTGGTGTTATATTTACCACTTGATGATGATTCGGGGTCATCATACACAAAGGATCTATCACCATATTCAAATACAGGAGAGCTTAACTATATCTCTAATCCAAACTGGGTAGACGGAATAAGTGGAAAATGCCTTTTATTGGATGGAGTGCAAGAGCACGTACGGTGTGGTACAGATTCAAGCTTGTTAGTTGCTCAAACTGGCTGGACAGTTTCGATGTGGATATCTCCTCATACTGCTCAGGGGACAACACCCAACAGAAATGCATTATACATAGCCGGTGCTTCTGCGTGGTGGATTTTATTAAATAACAGAAATGTTTTACTACAACAGATGGCAAGCCCATATTCTGAAATCTCATCATATACTGATAATATCCAAAATAATGTATGGTATCATGTAGGGGTAACAAGTAACGGTGACGAAAAAAAGATATACGTCAATGGTGTACTTGTGAAAACAGGAAATTTGACAGTCCCAACCGCCACATATGGCCGGGTTGCGTATGCATACACCGGAACTGATATGTTTGATGGAAAGGTTGACGAGATACGGGTTTATAATCGCTATTTAAATGCATCTGAAATGCATTATCTGTATAAAAATCCATCTGGAACTAACATTAATCTGGTATCTGCTCTGTTGATGATCACGGACAATGACGGAGATGTCCATGCAATCACGGAACACATTGAGGATTTGGCAGTAAATTTATCAATGTCTTATGCATCTGATACTTTTAATTGTACATTAGCTAATTATGATGATGATTATGATTTCATTGGATTTGGTTGTGAGATTGAAATATATTTGGGGGTGGGTGGATATAATACAAAACGATTGACAGGAATCATAACAGAAGCCGTATATACTCTTGATGATGGCCTTGTTGGGGGAAGAATAGAACTATCAGGCGAAGACGTGGGGTATAGATCAAATAATGTGTATGTATTCTGTATTATCGAAGAAGAAAAGGAAATATCAGATATCCTTAAAATTGTTCTTGAAACTGTTGATTATTCAACCGGAAAATCAATATTGGAATTGGTCGATATCGATAACGATTATACATACATAGAATCAAGTGATTACACATCAGAAAAAACTACTTTTGCGTGGGTGCCACTCACAACCGTAATAAAAGAACTCGCCTATTATGCTGGATTTGAATGGTATATAGATGTAAACAAAAAGTTGCATTTCTTTGATCAATATGATACTGCTGTATCTGCTACGATTACTGATGTTGATTTGTGCGATAATCCACGCATAAGTGCATACGAAAAAACAATAAACCGGGCTATGGTTTTCGGTGGTTTTGGTGATAAAGTAGACCAAACCGGAGAGGATCAGGACGGATTTGTTACTGTCACCGATACGGTATCAAAATCAACATCGTTCATACCAGACAACAGCCTATTATCATCCATATGGATATGGACTGAATTAGTATCAGGCAGTACATCTGATTTGATTATGAAAATCAAAGATTCTGCTTCGGAAGTTGTTACGGGCGGAACAAAAACAGTATACATGAGTGACATCATCGACGGTGGATACACACAATTTAACTTTGATACTTTTGTTGAGTTGAGTGTTGGGAGAGCATACACAATATACCTATACGGAACAACAACAGCAGGCGTTGATATTGGTGTTGCAGCCGATCCACCAAACAGGATTCATTATATCACACATTTCCCATTCCGGGTTGCATCGGTTTCCAATGATATAGATTCATATGATAGATATGGATTGTATACAGAACCATTCGTTGATCAACTAATCGAAGATCCAACCCTCGCAGCACAGAAAAGCTATTCTATGCTCAATGGCGACCCTAAAAAAATGGCTGATGTTTCGGTTCATGATGATAGTATAACAGTGGGAGATGTCGTTACATTAACTCTTACAACGCCCGGCATTAAGATTAATAGAGATATGAAGGTTATGAACTCCTCATTAAAACTCAAAAAACCATTTCTCATAAATAAATTGGAGCTGAAAGAAGAATGAAATTAGGACTTAAATATTATATTAAGGACATTGAATCAAGAGTAAAACGATTAGAAGAAAAGATAACCCTTAAACTTGCTGTTGTTGCCAATGTAATTGATTTCAGTGAAAAGTGTGGCGTTACCGATACTTATGAAATATATTCAAGAACTCCTAACAATACCTTTTATGTTGGATATAGCTTGCTAGGCACTGATGAGATAGGTGATTTGAGAAGTGCCCCGTCTTTACTGTATTCAGGCAGTTAAATAAATATAAATAATATAAATTGAATATGATAACGATGATGATGATTATGGCGGTGTTACAATTTCTTTAGGTACAGAACAAGGTGTCACAGATTTGTGCAGTTGTACAGATTCAGCATTAATAAACCGCCAGCTAGTCAAAGCAAGGGCAGAGCTTATTGAAATTCTATCAAAGAAAGGCACAACCGCCCCAGCAACAAGCATAACTCTTGACACAGCAGTTGAGTTTTTGGCATCGTCATTAATCGCAATGCAGCCAGGCGCACTTAACCCAATATCCGATTTCAAGACAGAAGATTATTCAAGATCGGATTGGGGGAGTGGATCGCAGGCAGAAGCATATAGAAAAAGTGCATTTGACATAATAGACGACTATGTTTCAGACAATGCAACCGCATCAATACCACAAACTTATATAGTTGGTTCCGATGGTGTCAGAATTGGAGAATATGAGGAGTTGGATTAATCATGTCTCGCAATTCAAAAATAGATCGGGAATTGGTGGGTTCCAGTGTGTTAAGTTTAACTGCTGAAGGGAGAACAGCGAATCAAGTAACAGCAGCTATCAAAGACAAAACCGGTGTTAGTATCAGTAAGTACCAAGTTCATCGATATGTACAAAAGTATAACAAAACACCATTTGACATACCAAAACCAATTATAAACGCGGCAGTCACACCAGACCCGAGAACAAAAGCACTTGGGATGCTGGTTGCTTCTACGTTGGGTTATCCAGACCAAAGGGACGTTGAAACCGCAGGTATAGAATATTATGGCCGATATTCGGTTAATACCACCAATGTATTTGATGAGTATTATGCGATTGCGAGGGGCGGTATATCGGGTCAAGTGACAAGAGCATTTATTAATATAGCTCTGAAAATGACTAATGGTATCCGATTAGTAACCGACGAAGCAAAACAAGATTCATTAGATGAACTTATGGATTTCATTAAATTTAAATCACTTTCACAAAACATAGCAAGATCGTTGCCTGAAATGGGCAATGTTGTTACTTTGCTATATGATACTAATAATACCCTTACTGTTCCTGAAATATCACCAATGAGTTACTTAACGTTTCTTACTGAAAAAGAAACCATAGGCGACACAGATTCAGATTTGTTGATTCATGGAAAAGTAGATAGAATAGTTCACGATGAAGCCGGGGACAATCAGATTGTATATGAACGGGATCGCGTCGCCTTGTTTAGGTTGTGGTCTGATGCTAATTATTTCATGGATATTTTAGGTAGAAATACATTTGGGGTTTACGGCGCTTCAATGATTCCAGAAGTACAGACCCCATTAAAATCAATGATGAATGCATCTTATTATTATGATGAGTTCATAAAACGTTATGGGATGGGCAGGATGCATAAAGATTATTCATTAATTGCAGAACTATTGAAATCTGGAATGATGAATGAAGAAGAATCAAGAGAATACCTCCAAAAAGAAGCAGGAGCGCAACAGAAAATAAAAGCAAACGAGGATATAATATCTACTGGTATGACCGCTTCGATGATTGAAACTAAGCAAGGATTAAACATTGTAACATACTTAGAATTCAGAGAAAAACAGATTGATAGGGCACTTTTGCAATCGGATGTATCAGCGGGTAGGGTGGGATCACAGTTTACTAATTCTGGCAGTGAAGTATCTAAACAAGAACTTTCTACATTGCAATCGTTGCGTGACACGTTCTTTGATACTTTGCTTAATGAAGTAGTTGCTCCGTATTTGCCCAGTTATGGCTTAGATATAAAAAATATATCAATCGTAGCAGAACCGCTCGGTTTAATCCATGTCAACCACCGGGATCTTATAGAAATGGAAGCAACAGGCAACATAACACAAGCTGAATTAAGGCAAAGGGTAGGATTCCCCGAAGATAAACCGGAGGTAAAATTATGATGGTAAATGATTTTTTGAACATGGTTCGTGATGCAATGTATGGTAATACAGTTACGTGGCCTACTCATATTGGAATTGGCACGTCATCAACAGCAGCAACAGCAACAGATACAACACTGGGAACGGAAGTATACCCATACGGAAGCCAAAGAGCGGAGATAAGTTACAAAACCAAATCGAACCCCAAAAAAGTAGTATATCATTTGTCGATATTACCCGCACAGGCAAACGGGGAAAGCTTAAAAGAAGTTGCGGCCTTCAATGCTGGAACCGGTGGGACAATGGCAAACAGATTCGTTCACAATGCTATAAACAAAACCTCTTCGTTTGAATTGGTATACCAGATTACTATTGAATTGTCGGACGTGTAATAATGGCTATGTCCTTTGCGAATGGTGATGTGTTTTATCACGTCAGATTAAACAATATGGTTAATGCAGCAAAAGACAATGGAGTACTTAGTGGGCTTGCTGTGACTGCTCAGACGTTGCCAGGACAAACACTTGACGTTGCGTTGGGACAATGCCACGTTGATAATGAAACGTATGTAGAATCAGCACCCACAACTGTCGTGATAGGGGCAGGACACGCTACATTGCCACGGTTGGACCTTGTATGTTATGACACTTCGGCCGGGGCAGCAGCAGTGACACCGGGCACAGCAGCAAGCGTGCCACAACCACCCGACATACCGGCAGGCGATATCTTATTAGCATTAATCAGCGTTCCTGCGCTGGATACTACAATTTCAAGCGGGCAGATAACAGATGAAATAATAATAGTAAGACCCGTTGGATTTGTGTATGTATATAGTAGTAATGAAATCACGGCCGAAAACGGCGAAGTATCACACAATAGCACGTCATACACAAAAATGAAAGAATTTGATCCGATACCAGATGATATATTCAGTAACGATTCTGTTTTGTCAATTATGTTTACGTTGAAATCTCAAGCAGGTTTCGTGACTGTATATGGCAGGATTTATCGGAATGGTGTGGCAGTTGGCACCGAGCAAAGCACAGTAAATACTAATTATGTCCCATACTATGAAACTATATCAGGTTGGTCTGCCGGAGATTTGATACAATTGTACACAAGAACAACAAACAGCAGTTATTCGGTATATGCAAATAATTTTATTGTGAGGGGAGACCTTGGTTTTAAGAGTGTTTATAGTTGGTGATATTGTGGTTATGGATTATTCAAGTGGAGATAAGACGTATCATGTTGAACAAAACAGCATGATTGAATCTAATGGGATGAATGGGGTAATGACTGGCTTAACCATCACCGCTCAAGGTTCTCCCAGCATGGTTCTTGATGTTGCTGCTGGAGAATGCCACGTTGATAATGAAGTATACACAGAAACAGCTACAACAAATGTAACGATAGGAACCGCGCATGCTACATATGCGAGAATTGATTTAGTTTGTTATGATGTGTCTGCCTCTGCTGCTGCGGTGGTTGAAGGCGATGCAGGAACATTACCACAACCACCAGATATACCAGACGGCGATCTCTTATTGGCATTAATCAATGTTCCTGCTATAGATACTACAATTTCAAACGATCAAATAACAGACGAAAGGATTTTCATAAAACCGGTTGGGATATACATAACAGCAAGCGACGTTCTGATGAATTCTGATGATACAGAAGAATACAAATATGCTTTAGAATACGAAGTACAAAAAGAGTTTGATCCACTGTTGCTGAACTTACATAGCAATGATTCAGAATTTAGAATTAAATTTGATTTGAAAACAAGTGCTGTTAGTAATAGTGTACATGCTCGGATATATAGAAACGGTGTTGCCGTTGGGACAGTAAGAACAACATCATCGGCCACGTACACCACGTACTCAGAGGATATATCCGGATGGTCTGAAGACGATTTGATACAATTATATACATTAGGCTCAATGGGTATTCAGCCATATGTTAGAAACTTCCAAGTGTATGGTGATATTGAATACAAAAGCGTCTATAGTTGGTGATTTCGAATGACAATGAATGTTAAAAACGGCGATAAGATGTATCATGTTGAGCTTAACAATCGGCTTGAAGCGTATAAAAGAAATGGTGTGCTCGACGGTTTAATGGTATACGAACGCAGCACACCAAGTTTTACGCTCAATATATCAGCAGGGAAATGTTATGTTGACAATGAAGTATATGACGAACCTATATTCACGGTCGTTGTAATAGCTGCCGCACATGCTACACTACCGCGATTGGATATTGTTTGTTATGACACGTCATATGGGGGAGCAGCAGACACAATAGGAACGCCGTCAGCAACACCAATACCGCCAGACATACCAGCAGGAGATATCTTGCTTGCTATAATCGAAGTTCCACCCGCACACACAACGATTGAGAATTGCCATATAAAAGACAAACGGATTATAATTAAACCAACTGGATTAAAATACGAAGCAAGCGACAGCATTCTTACGTATGATGATACAGAATCAACATATGATAATACTTCATATGCTATTGAAAAAGAACTTGATCCTGTCCCAGACGATGTATTTGAAGACGAATCCGAATTTAAGATAAAATTTGATATCAAAACAGCAAACGTGGCAACAACTGTTTATGGTCGAATATATAGAAATGGTGTGGCAGTTGGCACCGAGCAAAGTACAACAAGTACTGCATATGTCACAAAATCAGAGGATATATCCGGGTGGTCCGCAGGCGACTTGATACAACTGTACACAAAAACCGGAACATCCGGGGTAATAGTGTATGTTGAACATTTCAGAGTATATGGCGACATTGAGTACATTAATGTTTATGATTGGTAAATATCGTTACCCATAGCGATATACTTTTTTATATATACTTATAGTGTTATAAGTTAGTTCATGCAGTTAATAAACTATTCTTCCAATAAATTTAAGGTTGCATCTGATAGAACCGAGGGGATTCCAGATCATGCAGTTGAGATTAAGGGAGATCTAATGGAGATTAACATACAAAACTTGAATGAATGGGGTATACAGTCTTCAAATGTTGACGAAATACTAAGTTCTGGTATTGGAATACCAATCCGGATGTGTAATAGTATTGATCCACACGAATGTGATTTCAATGAAGACCACATGGCCGACGTTGGATATGTCACAAAAATGTGGAAAGACGGAGACTGGATAAAGGCTCGGGCTGCTATAACAGACAAGACCGCAAGCCAGAAGATAGACGATGGCACATGGATGAGGGGTGATTATGGTAGCTGGAGCGTGTCAGGATATCCCGGCAGCGAATTAGATGACAACAATCTTTTAAATAAATACTTACCAGCATCAATATCATTCATAATACCACCCAACAAACCTGCATACGAAGGCAGCAAGTTTGAACTTGTGGCAGCAGCAGTAAAGAAAAACAAATTACAATCAGAACATGATAAACAAAATACAATAGGTGATAATATGGCCGAGAATGACGGAGAAGATGGCAAGACCGAAATAAAAGAGGAAGGTAAGCCAAAGACCGAAGAAACAAAGACCAAATCCGAAACCGAGATGACCATTAAAAACGAGCCGTCTACTAAGGAAATGGATAAGGCAACAATGTATAGTCAAGATGAATTTGATAAGAAACTATCTGAATCATTGGAAACACAGAAAGCAGAGTATAATGAACAGATGGGTAAAATGCAACAGGAAATGGCACAGATGACTCCAAACGGAGATCTTGAATCAATGCTATCCGCAGCCAAAAAGGAAACTGTTGAGGCAACACTTGATCAGATCAAACGGGACAAACTGTCAAATGATTATGGTGATATGGTAGCGGCTTCTAAAGTGCTAGGTGCTCCATTCACGAAAGATGGTAAGCTCGATGAAGCTGAACTTGCAACACGAATCAACGAAATCAAACAGTTAAGTGCGTCAGTGATTGAAAACATGATCACAGACGGTAAAGCCATGGTTGCAGCAATGCCGCCCGGTAACACTGCTTTTGATGAGGCAAAGATAAAGACCGATGCAGTCGAAATCGGGATAAGTTCAAAATTCACTGTTGGAGACTGTAAAGGAGGAACTAAATAATGTCATATATGAGTATGGTACGTCCTACCAATCGCATAGTTGCAGCAGGAACCCCGCCAATTATCACAGAGGCACGGGTGGAAGTCGCTACAAACATGTATGCTGGTAGGCTTGTTGAAAAGGGAACAAACGAGGATGATGTGATAGTAGCATCGGCGGTTGATGGTAATTTTGCGGGATGGCTGGGTTATGAAGACACGGCACCAGCATATAGACCGACCACACCAGGCACGATTTATAATGCAGATGATAACGCCGCTGTGTTAAGTGGCGGCGGGTTTGTGATTCTCACGCCTGCTACAGGTGCATTGGCATCAAGGGGTTTATATGTGAAATGGGCATCTGGTGGCGGTGTGACTGCTGCTGCTGTTGCTGATGCTGCATGGCGTATTGGTGTGACTGAGGATGCTGCTTCTGGTGGATATGTCCTTGTAAGGAGTTTGATTTGAATGGCTGATACAACATTATATTCGTTTTCAAAGAAAATAGATGAAAAGCTGGTTGAACCACTAAGAAGAACGCTGGTTGGTAGGAAACTTGTAGAAGTGACTCCACCCGCTGGCTTTGGTGTTTCTGCCGTTGAATGGTCAACAATTACTGAAATGTCGGAAGGCATGGTATCGTATGCGTTTACGTCTGGGGCTGACGGTTTTAATGCCAGTCCAACCACAAGTAAGGTCCCCGTATACTGGAAGGATTATACTATCGATAGAAGGTTATACGAGGGATTCCTTGTAAAGGGCTTTGATCCTGATGCATCTGCTGCTTTGTCTGCTGCTTATGTGGCTGCAAAAGTAGAAGACTCCGCTATCATCAAAGGTGTCGCAAATGCAGCGGGTACGTATGATATTAATGGGCTGTATGAAGGCGCAGGAAATGATTATTCTACCACAAAGGATTTTGCAACAGCCGGAAATGCTACAGATGCGGTAGCTGGTGCATATGATCTGCTTGCTGGTGATGAAATGCCGGTAGGCGAAGGTGTACCTTACAATTTGGTGCTCGCTAGAACCCAGTACATGGAATTGTTGAGTGTTAGGAATGCTAATGGTATTAGAGAAATGCCAGAGGTTAAGGAAATGTTGAATGGTGGAAATATCATAATGTCGAATGCGATGACTGCTACTACCGGAATGTTGCTTCCAACATCTGAGGTAATAGAGCCATATGTTGATTTCTACCTTACAGCAGACTGGCAAACAGAGCACGGTGTAAGTTCAGAACATCCAAACACAGGCGATCTTTACGGGCGTGTGTTTTCGGCTGGTATTCTGAGAATAAAACACAACGTTGCGATTTGCAAACTATCAGACATTTAAATATTTGGGGGTTCATCCTCCATTTATTAATTTTTATGACGAAAGTACGCATACTTGTTAGTCAATTGAGGACTAATGACGGATTATATAGAAAAGGTGAAATAGTTGATTTTGGTGATGATAAGGTAAAATGCCTTGGTTCATCTGTTATACTAATCGACCAATCGCCTACCAAAAACAAGCAATCTGTTAACCCAGCAATTGAACCAGAACATCGCAGAGACCCAAATGACACACCACCAAAAGACGATACACCACAAAAGAAAAGAAAGTATACTAAACGTAATATAGACACAAACGAAACCGAAACAGAAGAACCAAAAAGTAAAATTGATTAGGGTTTGATATGAATGGATCCAGTCAAAAACTTTGGTTTTGTAACGGTTTCTACTGGTTATGATGCCAGTGCTATTTCTATAGTGCTTAGTTCGGGGCATGGGCTTTTACTTCCTGATCCTGTTGTTGATGGTGCGTATAATCTGCCTTGGTATGACAGTACAAATTATAATAATCCAGCCGAAGATCCAAATGTTGAGATCGTGAGGGTTACCGGCCCATCCGGAATAGGGGACACAAAAACAATAGTAAGAGCGCAGGAAGGGACATCTGCCACAACTAAGAATACCGCAGACTCGACTTATAAAATGTTCAGTGGTGCCACTGCAAAAACTATAACAGACATACAAGATTTAACATTCCCAGCAGATCAGATTGAAGTTAGTACGATCGGAACTCCTACATATGATGATATGCAGGATTTCATGAATTTGAAATCATCTGGAATAATAACAGGTGGTATAATCTCTGACTCTGGATCTGGACAAATAGATGTATCAGCGGGAGCAGGTATTATCAAAATATCTGATACTGTGATGTCTGAAACCAAATCATTTGATTGGTCTTTAACTGAAAATATAGTATTAACCGATGCACTGGTAAGTTATGTTTATATTGATTACAATGTCGGCAGTCCGATTGTAGCAGTAACCACAGACAGAACCACAATTGAGCAATATAGACAATTCACATTAGGCCGGGTTTGCCGAAACGGAACTGAAGTTAAAATTATCAATTCGGGGACACAAATTACCGACCACGATAGAGAAACACATGAAAGATTAATACACAGAGGCATTCAACATGCAGAGGGGGCGGTTGTATCAGAAACAGGAACACGGAATATAGCATCAACAGCAGGTGTACTATACTTAGGAAACAATCAACTCCTTACAATATCTCAAGATACATCAGGAACGGACTTGATGATACGCTGGTATCATTCGGGTGGAACCTGGACAAGTTCAACCAATGCGCAAATTGATAATACTT
>LGVF01015742.1_pt1 | contig 11746 bp, 11 predicted proteins | sample 469901 | NCBI WGS metagenome assembly LGVF01 (sample SAMN03893561, study PRJNA290197) | marine sediment metagenome | material: sediment; isolation source: combined push core samples #3730, #5133, and #5579 collected at Hydrate Ridge | place: Pacific Ocean: Hydrate Ridge | reverse complement strand
GGCATGGGGCCGTCAGCCGCCGACACTACCAGAATGCCGCCGTCCATCTGCGCCGCACCGGTGATCATGTTCTTGACGTAGTCGGCATGGCCGGGGCAGTCAACGTGGGCATAGTGACGGTTTACAGTCTCATATTCGACGTGAGCGGTGGCGATGGTGATGCCGCGCTCACGCTCTTCGGGAGCGTTATCGATCTGATCGAAGGCCTTGTACTCGCCCGTACCGCCAGCAGCCATAACCTTGGTAATAGCGGCAGTCAGTGTGGTCTTGCCGTGGTCGACGTGACCGATGGTGCCGATATTGACGTGGGGTTTTGTTCTTTCAAATTTTTCTTTTGACATTGCGTCAACCTCCCTTGTTTTCATCTTTTTTGTTGTGACGTAGGTGGGGCCGCCAGAGCATTGACCGGGGCCGGCAAAAATTGCTCCAAAGCAAAACGTCCAGCAACGGAATCTCTGAAAATGGAGCCCACAATCGGAGTTGAACCGATGACCTCATCCTTACCAAGGATGCGCTCTACCAACTGAGCTATGTGGGCTTATTCGAGATCACGCTTACTGGATTCGCTGCTTTTTCTAAAATGGAGCGGGAAACGGGACTCGAACCCGCGACCCTCAGCTTGGAAGGCTGACGCTCTAGCCAACTGAGCTATTCCCGCCCGAGAAAACGACAACCAAACCCTATGTGAAGCATTTTGGACTTGGCGACGGCTCCGGTCCCAGTACTGACGGCCTCAGCCTCCTGGTATACGGCCACCGGCACTTTGCCCGGCAAGATTATTTGGTGGAGGGGGGAGGATTCGAACCTCCGAAGTCTACGACGTCAGATTTACAGTCTGATCCCTTTGGCCACTCGGGAACCCCTCCAAGAGAAACTTTCTAGCTATTCAATTGTTGCGCCGTGCCATGCGCAGCCTACTGGAGCTGGCGACAGGAATTGAACCCGCAACCTGCTGATTACAAGTCAGCTGCTCTACCAATTGAGCTACGCCAGCAGCACTGAATTAAGACAGACAGACTTTATACATGGTAACGGGCGACTTTGCAAGGACCATTTTTCACAAAATTGTCACATGCCAAGCAACGGCGTTGTGTATATTATGTTTTCGCCATCCCTGTCAAGCACATTCAAGCATTTTTCCCTAATTAACCAATTTCATTCACTGGAAGAAGTCAGGTTCCTCTGGCGTCCTGCCTCAAACAAAGCAACGGAGGTCGCTACCGATGCATTGAGAGACGATACTTTACCACAGAGAGGAATCGCCAGCAGCAGGTCGCAGTGGGTCCGGGTATTGGGGCGCAACCCGGTCCCCTCGCTGCCGACCACCAGGGCTAAATCGCCCCGCAGGTCCGTGGCATACAAGGAACTGGCGCCCTCTTCTCCAGCCAGACCGTAGACCCATACCCCCTCCTTACGCAAAGCATCGATGGTACGGGCCAAATTGGTTACCTGACATAGCGGAACATGCTCTAAAGCACCGGCGGAAACCTTATCGACCACCCCGGTTACCGGGCAGGCACGATCCTTGGCCACAATCACCCCATGGCACCCGGCACCGTCGGCACTGCGCAAAATCGCGCCGAGATTATGGGGGTCGGTAATTCCATCCAAAATCAAAAAAAAGGCCGGCTCTTTCGAGGCTCGCCATCGACCCAACAGCTCATCTAGTGCAAGATAGGCAAAGGGTTCGACCTCCAGCAGAGCACCCTGGTGATTACCGTGGCCCACCAGTCGGTCGAGTTCACGCCGGTCCCGGCGGCTCACCGTTATTCCGAGCCCCTCAGCTTCCCGCTGCAACCGCACTAGACGGGTCGACTTGCTGTCCCGCTGCAGAATCAAAGCCAAAGGGCGCCGCCGAGAACTGCGCAGCCCTTCGCTCACCGTATTTATACCATAGATAAGGTCAGCCATGATTGGCCTCAGTCAGCGCCTGGGCCATCTCCTCAAGAATCGCCGTTGCTGCCTCCCGCGGATCGGCTGCCTTGGCAATCGGCCGACCAACCACCAGGTAATCGGCACCGCAGGCTATAGCTTCTGCCGGTGGCGTGATTCGCTTCTGATCGTCAACACTGGCAAAGGCCGGCCGCACTCCGGGGGTAACGATCACAAAGTCATTGCCGCAGGCACGCCGGATCAAGGACACTTCCCGAGGCGAAGCCACCACACCATCTAGACCGGCCTGCTGGGCAAGCTTAGCCAAATGCGGCACCATCTCCTCCACCGGCCGGTCGATACCAACCGCACGCAATGTCTCTTGGTCACTTGAGGTCAAGATGGTCACTGCCAACAACACGGGACGTTCAATTTTTTCGGCCGCGCAGCACTCATTTACGGCAGCCACAGTTTCGCGCATCATGGTCGGCCCGCCAAGAGCATGCACGTTGACCATTTTCACTCCCAAACGGCAGGCCTCCACAGTCGCTCGGGCCACCGTGTTGGGGATATCGTGGTATTTTAGATCGAGAAAAACCTGCCCGCCTCGTTCCTGAATACGTCGAACGATATCGGGGCCACAACGGGTAAAGAGTTGTTTGCCAACCTTGAACAGACCAACCTTGTCATGCAACTGTTCCACCCAACGCTCCGCGGCGGCACAGGAATCAACATCCAAAGCAAAAATGAGCCTTTGTCTAGCGGCCTCAATCATGATTTTCTCTCCAGAATATTCTTGATCCGCCGGGGTATCTCCTGAACCCGCTGTAGCAATTCGGCGGATGCGGCGTTGCCAAGATCACGGCGGGCCGCATGGCATTCCATATAGACCAACTCAGTCAACGCTTCAGCGAGCAGCTTCTTCTTGTCCCGTTCTTCGAGACCGGCCAGATTGGCCAAAACTCGCCCCCCATCCACGGAGCCGTCATCAAGCAGTGCGACATCACGAAACACGTAAGAAAAAGGAGAAGGAACAGCCCGCAGAAAATTACGTAATTCATCGCTGAAACGAGGGTTATTCTCGGCAATGCGGCGGTAGAGCAGGACCAACACACCGTTGAACACCTTCAGCATCTCGCCGATGTCGCCACCGACAGTAAAGGTCGGTGCGTCTTCCATGCGCACCAAGCCCTTGCCTATCAGCTGGTGCAGCAGACGTAAACCCTCGAGCTCAGCCACGCCACTACGCCGCAATACCGACTTGACGTTGAGTCGGCCGCGGCCGATGACCTCAAGCAGAGCACCTTCAGGCTCGCTGAGACTGCCGGGCTCTTTATCCGTCGGCATGGGGATGGCTTCCAAGGAACGAATCTGGCGCATGAAAAGGGCTCGCTCATCGATGCGACGCAGCCCTTCCATGATGAGGTTCTGGGTACTGGCTGAGAGCCGTACCGCCTGATCCTCTTCAACCTCCTTTTCCTGATAATAAAAGCTGCCTTCCGTGGCTAAAAACAGATTATAAATGCTCACCTCGACCTGATAGCGACTGGCGAGCCAGAGGTCCTTAGCGGTAACAATCTTCTTTTCCACCAGACACTTACCAATTTGGGCCTGACTTCCCGCCAACTGACGGGCCTTGTGCAGAGCATCTCGGTCGAGCTTACCTTGGTCGTAAAGGATTTCACAAAGGTGCTCTTCGGCAAAGGTGCTAGTAGCAAAAACGATCTCGCCCAGCTTGAAATAAATCTCCTTACGACCACCTTTCAACTCCAGGCACAACACCCCTGTCTTGCGAAACATATTAAAAAAGGACATCAAATCGACCAGAGCGATATCACCCAGTCGGCCGGCTAGTTGCACCTTGTTTTCGGGATCGATTAGCAGCAGATGACCAGGGCTATGCGAGGCAAGCTCCAAGGGACGGCCACCGAGTTCTTTCGCTGCATAAAAGGGCAGAGCCAATCGACCGCTGCTATCGATACTGGATTGCTTCATGACTGTTCCTTTCACCCCATGTCCCGCAGGGACTGCGCATCGTCATCGGACCAAGGCTTGACGAACCTGTTCGGCAAGGCGTTGAGCCGCCTCCGCCAGGGGCAGCATGGTCCGCTCACCATCGCTGCGCCGCTGTAGTTCCACCATTTCCTCCTTGAGCCCGCGGGACCCCACCGTCAACCGCAGGGGAATACCGAGCAAATCGGCATCCTTGAACTTGCTGCCCGCTCGCTCGTCCCGATCGTCCAGCAGCACCTCGATGCCGGCCTGCTGTAGCGCCTGGTAGAGATCTTCCGAGGCCTGCAAGACCGCTTCATCCTTAGTGTTGACCACGGTGATCAAAACCTGGAAGGGAGCGATGGGCAGCGGAAAAACTATACCATTATCGTCGTGGTTCTGCTCGATGGCCGATGCCACCGTACGACCGATACCTATGCCGTAGCAGCCCATGAAAAGCATTCGATCCTTGCCCTGATCATCGAGAACCGTGGCACCCAGCGCTTCGGAATATTTAGTGCCGAGTTTGAAGATGTGGCCGACCTCGATGCCCCGCCAACTCTCCAGCTGACCTGCGCAACGAGGACAGGGATCACCAGCCACGCTTAGTCGCAGGTCGGCAAAGGTCTCTACGGTAAAGTCCCGCCGCAGATTAACCCCCATGTAGTGGCTGTCAACAACGTTGGCGCCAACGATGAAGTCGGCCATGGCCGCCACTTCATGGTCGGCCAACAAACGCAGCTTGAGGCCGACAGGACCGGCAAAACCGCTTGGCGCGCCGGTAACCTGCAGCACCACCTCTTCGCTGGCCAGAGTCACCTCGTTGCAATCGAGCAGACGACAGAGCTTGATGTCGTTCAGCTCCCGGTCACCACGCAGCAGCACCGCGACCGTCTGACCATCATCGGTCTGCAGAATCAGGGTTTTGACTAATTGCTGGGGCGTGAGATCGAGAAAATCCGTCACTTCCGCCACCGACTTCTGGCCGGGCGTAGCTACCTGCTGCAGATCCGCAGTCGGCTCCGGTGTCGCTGTGGCCGTTGCGACCAGTTCGGCCTTCTCCACATTGGCGGCATACTCGCAGCTGTCACATGAAACGATGGCATCCTCGCCCGACTCGGCTAGGACCATAAATTCGTGGGAGGAAGAACCACCGATATTACCGGTGTCGGCTTCCACCGCCCGAAACTTCAGGCCGCAGCGTTCAAAGATTCGCCGATAGGCCTGAAACATCTTTTCGTAGGCGATATCCGCCCCGGCCTCATCGAGGTCAAAAGAGTAGGCATCCTTCATAATGAATTCACGGCCGCGCATCAAGCCGAAACGGGGCCGAATCTCATCGCGAAACTTGGTCTGAATCTGATACAGATTAAGAGGTAACTGCCGGTAGGAGCGCACCGTATTTCGCACCACATCGGTAACTACTTCCTCATGGGTGGGTCCCAGACAGAATTCGGTGTCCTTGCGATCCTTGAGGCGCAACAATTCCTTGCCATACTGCTCCCAGCGCTGCGATTCCTGCCACAGCTCGGCCGGAACAACCATCGGCATGAGCAGTTCCAGGGCTCCGGCCCGTTCCATTTCCTGGCGGACGATCTCTTCTACCTTGCGCACGGCGCGCAACCCGAAAGGCAGATAGTTATAGATACCGGCAGCGACCTTGCGGATCATGCCGGCCCGCAGCATGAGCTGATGGCTGATAATCTCGGCGTCGGCCGGGGTTTCCTTAAGAGTAGCGAGAAGGTATTGAGAATAACGCATGGAGTACACCTCTGACTTAGCAGATTTCAGAACGCAGGAACAGTAAGACGGCCGCGTCGAATATAAACAAAACAAGGCACCGAGTGCCTTTACGGGCCAGAAATTAGCCTATTTTTGGCCAGAATGCAAGCAAACTCGCTCTCTTGTAGACCTGTCAGGGCCGCTCCCAGTAAGCGCTGCAGGCATCCGTGGACATTTTACCCCCAATGAACTAATCTGCTGGTCATAAACACCGACTAGCTCGTGTCCATCCGGAAACTCTGAATGGACACAGTGTAGTTTTCATATGGGAACGAGTAATTTTCCCCAAGGCCAAGAAAATCAAGCACTTGCGCGGAGGGTCTCTGTTTAGACCGCACCATTTCGCAGGACAGCTGAATGGGACAGCCTCCGGCTGCCGAATGGCAAGGGCCATGGACGGCCCGAGTCACAAGCAAGTGTGCGGATTGACGCCGAGCTTGGGGGAAAGGACTGTTTCCGGCTTAAAACTAGCTCTCTTTCTGGAGTCTTGCCATGGATCCATTGCTTAATTCCACTACCTTTACCCGATTGGTGGCCGCCGGCACCCCCCTACTATTGATCGCCACCAGTAACGAACAGCGCAGCGAATCGTTGTTGGGCCGCTCCCTGCAACAGAGCTTTAAGGATATGCCAGAGCCCTGTGCATGGACCTGCACCAACGGCTTCCCCGGCCAACAAGACACCAACGATCCACTCCAGGCCCTGTCCTGGGCTGTCCGCCAAGAAGGGCGCGGCATCTACATCTTCAAGGACCTGCATTGGTTCTGGCAGGACAACCCCTCTATTCAGCGTTTACTAAAAGACTTTGCCGGCCAGCGCCGGGCCCCTGGCAAGATGTTGGTGCTGCTCTGCCCAAAAACAGACATTCCCGAAGAGCTACAGCCCTGCTTCACCATTTTGCGCCACCCTCTGCCCGACCGAGCCGAAATTCGCGGTTATCTGCAAGCCCACCGCGACAAGGACCCGACGCTAGGTCGCATGATCACCAGCGACGACGATCTGAACCGTCTGACTCTAGCCGCCCAGGGCCTCGGCCTGCGCGATATCGACGGAGCCCTACGCCTGGCCCGGGTCACTCCAGATGCTGGCGCTGAAGCGATCCGCACCGCCCTATTCCAGGACAAGAAACAACTGTTGGCCCGCACCGGGATCATGGAATTCGTCGACAACGAGCTTGATCCAGACCAGGTCGGCGGCATGGAAAATCTCAAACACTGGATGGATAAACGGGAGCAGGCCTTTGGCGCTGAAAAACTGGCCTCGGGCAACAACCTGCCCAAGGGAGTCCTGATGATGGGCATCAGCGGCTGCGGCAAGAGCCTGTTCGTCAAGGCCATCGCTGCCCGCTGGCAGTTGCCCCTGGTGCGCCTCGACATGGCTACCGTCTACGAAGGGACCTACGGCTCGCCGGAAAGCAGCCTTCGTCAAGCCTGCACCTTAGCTGAAGCCCTCTCCCCCTGCGTACTGTGGATCGACGAGATCGAAGCCGGCATCTCCAACCAGGGCTTCAAGTCAGAAGGCGGCGCGGCGTCCCGTGTGCTCGGCTACTTTCTCACGTGGATGCAGGAGAAACGCACACCGGTGTTTGTGGCCGCCACGGCTAACGCCATCGAATTGCTGCCGGCCGAAATGCTGCGCAAAGGCCGCTTCGACGAGATCTTCTATATCGCTCTACCCAGCGTCGAAGAACGGGAAGAAATCTTCAACATCCACCTGCAGAAGCGAGATTTCCAGCCGACAGCCTTCTCACCATCGATGCTGGCCCATTCAACCAAAGGCTTTTCCGGCGCCGAGATCGAACAGGCGGTGACCGGTGCCTCCTTTGAAGCCCTGGCTCAAGGGCGACCCATGAGCCAACAGGACATTATGGAGACCATCGGTCGCACAGTGCCCCTGTCTATAACAATGGCCGAGCAGATCAAAAAGATCGAGGCCTGGGCCTTCAAACGGGCGGTACCGGCCAGCAAGCACGGCAGACGCTAACTCGTTTTCATCCGGAAAGGCTCTTTTCCTATATGAAAACTGCACTGTGTCCATCCAAAGTTTCCGGATGGACCCTAGCTCCATCGGCAAAGGAAACGACCATGTCCCTGCATTGTTCCCACCGCGCCAGCAGCGTGACCCCCTTTCTGGCCATGGAGGTCATGGAACGGGCCCAAGCTCTGGAAGCGACCGGCCGCGACATTATCTACCTCTGCCTTGGCGAGCCCGACCTGCCAACCCCGGCCCCCATTGTCCGCCAAGCCGTTACAGCTATCGAGCAGGGAAAAACCCGCTACACCCATTCCCTGGGTGATCGAGCGATCCGTCAAGCCATTGCCGACCACTACCAAACGCGCTACCAGGTACTCGTCGATCCCGATTGCATCCTGGTTTCGGCCGGCACCAGCCCACTGATGCTGCTGTTGTTTTCCATGCTCCTCGACGAAGGTGACGAGGTGATCCTCAGCGATCCGGGCTACGCCTGTTACCCGGACTTCATTCGCTTTGCCGGCGGCGTGCCGAGACTACTTCGAACCTTCGAAGAAGACGGGTTTCAGCCTAGACCGACAGACGTTCGCGCCCTGATAAACAAGCGGACTCGAGCGGTGTTGGTCAACTCTCCGTCCAATCCGACCGGCAGCTTGCTCTCGAAAGACTGGCTGAAACAACTGGCCCAACTTCCGGTGCCACTGGTATCGGATGAAATCTATCACGGCCTGACCTATGCGGGGGAAGAGCACAGCGCTCTGGAGTTCAGCGGTCAGGCCTTCGTCCTCGGCGGTTTTTCCAAAGCCTATGCCATGACCGGTTGGCGGCTGGGCTATCTGATCGCGCCGCCTGAAGCCATGCGCACCCTGCAGACCCTTCACCAGAATTTCATGATCTGCGCTAGCAGTTTCGTCCAGCAGGCCGGCATCAGTGCCCTACAGGACTGCCAAACCGACCTTGACCGCATGCGAGCCATTTACGATAAGCGCCGACTGTTTCTGTTGAAGGGGTTGCAGGAACTGGGACTGACCATCAAAAGCCAACCCGCCGGGGCCTTTTACGTTCTAGCTGACACCCGCCACATCTGCGCTGACTCCCTGCAACTGGCTATGGAAATCCTTGAACAGACCGGCGTCGCCCTGACCCCGGGTATCGATTTTGGCGCCGGAGCCGAGGGCTATCTACGTTTTTCCTATGCGAACTCCCTGGAACAGCTCGCTGCCGCATTGCAGCGCCTGGGCCCCTTTCTAAAAACCTACGACCACCATTCAGCATCTTAAAGGAAACGGGCGGTCTCGATTCTCCGAGGCCGCCCGTTTCCTTTTATCGTTCAGCAGATATCTGCACCACACTGGATACTAAATAGAGTCCCAGCGTCAGTCGATCATAATAACATCGACCGGGCACACATCGTCGCAGATGCCGCAGTCGGTGCATAGATCCTGATCGATCACATGGATATCACCTTTTTCGCTGATGGCATCCACCGGACAGATATCGTCGCAGGCCCCACAGTTGATGCATTCTTCAGTGATGTAATGAGTTCCCATGTCAGCACCTCCTTGTATGGTTGGCTTTGGCTGAAGGACAGGATGGCTACCATCATAACGAGGCCCTTCGAAATGTCCAGCTCAGGCCGTAATTTTTCGAATCCTATCGAATCCACAGCCAGCTGATATAATGCATAGGCCTAAAAGTCTTAGCCTATCGCGAAGGGAGGGCCGCATGTTCCCCATCATCAGCAACAACCTCATCGCCCCCAACCTTCACCGGCTGGTCATTCGAGCACCGCGTATCGCTCGAGCCTGCCTGCCTGGCCAGTTCGTTATTGTCCACGCCGACCAGCAAGCCGAACGCATTCCCTTGACCATTGCCGACGCCGATATCGACCAGGGCACCGTCACTCTCTATGTCCAGGCGGTTGGATATTCGACCTGCCGCCTGGTGGCCTTACCGACCGGCAGCTCCCTCCGCGACCTAGCCGGCCCTCTTGGCCATCCGACTGAAATTACCCGTTGGGGTCGGGTCGCCTGTATCGGCGGCGGGGTGGGCACAGCGGTCCTTTACCCGCTGGCCAAAGCTTTGGCCGAAGTCGGCAACCAGGTCATCAGCATCATCAGCATCATCAGCATCATCAGCATCATCGGCGGCCGCAGCGCCGAGCTCATCATCCTGGCAGACGAACTGGCGCAATTTTCCACCGAAGTACTCATTGCCACCGAAGACGGCAGCCGTGGCAAGCAGGGTTTTGTCACCCATGTCCTACAGGAGCTCATAACTGACCCCCGTTCGGTGCCTCAAGCCATCTATGCCGTCGGCCCGGTGCCGATGATGAAGGCCGTTAGCGACCTGACCCGCCCCCACCAAATTCCCACCATTGTCAGCCTCAATCCGATCATGATCGATGGCACCGGCATGTGCGGTGGCTGCCGAGTGCTGGTTGGCGGCAAGCTTAAGTTTGCCTGCGTCGACGGACCGGAGTTCGACGGCCACTTGGTTGACTTTGACCTGTTGGCCGACAGGCTTTCCACCTATCGCACCGCAGAATGCCAGATGCTGCAGCAGTTGGCCGAAAAGGACCGCCCTACCCAGCGCAAGGCATAACCGCATCCTCCAGCCCCAAATAATAGGGTCATTTCCAGAGAAGGAAATGACCCTATTCCAACAGGAGCTAAGTTTCTATTTTACGAGCTGGCCAGCTCCACTCTACTCTAGTGGATGCCACCCCGGTGGCCGGCATGACCCGTCTCACGACGCTGCGGAGAACGCTCCGACAGTCGGGCACCGGCGGACACGGGGGCCATTTTTTCCCCGTCACACAGTACCTCGGCATCACACTCGCTCCAGCAGACATCGCCCTTGCACACCTTGGTTACGGTGAATTCGATGTCATATTCACCCGCTTTGCCGATCAGGACATCACCATCTTGCAGTCTCATTGTCGTTCTCCTTTCCGCTACGAAAAGTGGCTTTTGCCACCTAGTTAATTATAGCGCCAAAGACAACCATCGACAACTCAACCCACCAAAAAAACAACAAGAACCTGGCCATTTACTGCCGGACTTGCCCAGGCGAAATGCGTCAAGGATACTGGCTATAAAGAGGGATTTTCAACCTTCTCCCGACGATTTCAACTGTACAGTTGCCGCCACGATCCGACGATAGGCGATGGGGCTGCCACAAGGACACCCACGCGGCTACCGTCTAGCCCTCGGTGCGAATTTGGCCTGGCACGTTGCCGTCATGGGACCGATGTTGGCCAGCGAAAACCGCCAGGATCAGTAGCCCCAGACCGAGTCTGAACAGCGCAAGAGAACGTCGGAACATGGGCTGCAACTCCCGCACCGTGAACTGTTGCAGATAATGGAGGTCGTTGCGAATGCTCTATTGAACCCGCTGTTTGTTCGCGACGCTAGCCGGGGTGGTCAGATTGATGCGGATAGCAAAAACGTGGTGGCCAAGCTCCTGGGCGCAACCGATCAGGTAGTCGACAAATTGGGGATCAAAATCCTTTTTCAGATAAGACGCCCTGCGGTCAAAACGGTCAAACAGGTCCTCCACTGACCGCATCGACACGTCGACCACCAGCTGTCGGCTATCGTTCATTTTGTAACGGTCGATGATACTTTGCTTTATTAGCCCTCAAGAAGAAGAGGCCTATTGCTCAAGTGCATGACGCCGATTATTAAAAGTTTGCGGCTCAGGGAGCTCAGGTCAAGGGGACGCGGAGATTTATTTCACCGCGCCAGCTTATCCGCCGAGGGGGGTAACCGGGCTGGGCACGGTATCCTCCGAGTCGATAACTTCGCCCTGATGAAAGAGCCACAGGGTGCCGGGGCGCATAGCCACCCAGGCTTCATTATCGGTCAAGGGCTGAGTAGCAATGATCGCCACTCGGTCTTCGGGCGAAGTGACCTGGCTGAAATCAATGGTGATATCTTCATCTTTAAGATGGGCCTCAGCAAAAGGCGCGCAGCGGACAAGGTAGTTCAGCTCCGTAGAACAGTGCGCCACCAAACAGTCACCGTTGGACAGCAGATAGTTGAAAATGCCACTACCGGCCAGAAGCAATGTCAATTCCTGCAGCGCTTCGAACAATTCATCGCGCGGCGGCAGGTTGACACCAAAA
>LGVF01339986.1_pt1 | contig 11749 bp, 9 predicted proteins | sample 469901 | NCBI WGS metagenome assembly LGVF01 (sample SAMN03893561, study PRJNA290197) | marine sediment metagenome | material: sediment; isolation source: combined push core samples #3730, #5133, and #5579 collected at Hydrate Ridge | place: Pacific Ocean: Hydrate Ridge | reverse complement strand
TATAAACGAGTCCATTAAAAGTTGATATGCAGTTCGTTATGCATCCATTTCCAACCAGTAAACGACATGGGCAATTTATTTTATTTACATAAAAATAACTATATCATCACCCACCAGATAGATAGTGGCGGATATGCAGGCGTTTATGCCATCCGCTATCCTGGTACGAATAAACGTTATGCTCTCAAACGTTTTTTCAACAGATATCATGTCCGAACGTTTCTCAACGAAACGAATGCACTGACGGCACTGGAAAACAATCCGCACACACCCTCTCTTGTGGATGCCGGGTTTAACGATGGTCACCTTGAGATCATAACAGAACACGTAGATGGCGATCGTCTGGACAGATATACCCAACAACATGGTCCGTTATCAGAAAAAAAAGCGCTATCCTTATTTAATCAACTTTTGCAATGCCTGAAAGGTGCCCATAGCAAAGACATTCTTCACAAAGATATAAAACCGTCAAATATACTGCTGACAAAAGAAAGCGTTTACCTTATTGACTGGGGAGTATCTGAACTCAAAGGAAGCGGCAGGTGCGAGTCCATTAGAACCAACCATGAATATGTGGCCCCTGAATGTTTTCATGGCTGGCAGGACTATTCAACTGATTTGTACAGCCTTGGCCTCCTTCTTTTCGAAGCGGTATCCGGCAAAAGCCCTTACCAGTTTTCAAAAATTCCTTCTCATTTCTATCGTTGCCTTGCCCATTGCCTTGAGCCGCTTGATCTGGATTCGATCACTTCTGAAAAAATCAATATTCTTGTGCAAGCATTAACACACAAAGATCCACAAAAAAGGCTTGTGGCCTATTCAGCACAAGATATTTTGAAGGGATCATTGCCCACCTTACCCGCAACATTACCCTCCATCCCACTTTCTCCTGACCAAAATGACGAAAAATACCTTCTGCTAGCTGCGGATGCCGAAATCCCATATGCCCAGCATACTTTAGCAACACAACTTTTCAGCCAAAAAAAAGACAATATGGCAATGTCTATGCTGACAAAAGCAGCTGAACAAGGATACACCAAATCACAATACACACTCGCCCAACGGCTTGAACAGGGCATGCCTTCTGAAAAAGATGTGACCAAGGCCTTGCACTTTTATAAAAAGGCCGCCGAACATGGTAATGCACCTGCACAAAACAAGTTAGGAACTCTGTACAGGGATGGCATCTACCACGACAAGGATCTTAAAAAAGCGCAGTACTGGTTACACCAAGCTGCTTTAAAAGGTAACTCCAAGGCCCAAAACAACCTCGGCCTCCTCTTTGAAAAACAGCTAAACGATCAAGCTCAAGCTCTTGCATGGTACCAAGCGGGAGCAATACGCGGCAATACAAGAGCACAAAACAACCTTGGTCGATGCCTGCAAAAAGGTATTGGCACTGCTATCGATAAAGCCAAAGCCTATTATTGGTATAATCTTGCTGCCAAAGCTGGAAACCAACGTGCTGCAGAACTCCTCCACACGCTACTCAAAGAAATAACCACAACCGGGTGATTTGGCCCCGCATCCTATCAACTGACTACTTACTTTAATTTTGAGTAGTTGTTTCCACGCTACAAGTCACATTGCGTTCTCGCTAAAAATATACTATTTACATAATATTAGACAATTTAAATTTGTTCCACATGCCCATAGCAAGAAAACAAAACAAACTAACTTTCACTGACAAATACCAACTCCCATACTGTAGTTTCGGAGATTGACGCATGCAGACTCTCTTTCTTCAAGCCAAGACAGCAATTCTGGCAACGATATTCACCCTAACTTCTTTCTCTACATCACAGGCAGAATCACTACAAGAAGCCGTCCAGTACATGCTGGTTTCCAATCCCGACATTTTAGCAATCCGACATAACAAACTTGCCAGGGAACAGGAAGTGAAGCAGGCACGCTCAGGATATTTTCCAGAGCTTAACCTCAAGGCAGGTACCGGTAAGGATGAGGTCTACGAGCCATTTGAAGATACACTTTCCCCTTATGAGCTTACCTTAGGCCTCCGACAGAATGTTTTTGCAGGCTTATCTACAAAAAATGAGGTAGCCCGCCAAGAAGCCAGAGTCCGCTCAGAAGCGTATCTTTTGCAGGCAACATCTGAAAATTTCTCTCTTCGTGCCGCAGAGGTATATTTTCAAGTCTTAAGACATAACGACCTGCTGGCGCTGGCAAAAGAAAACCTGATCATTCACCAACGAATAGCTGACCAGATAGAGCTTCGCAGTCAATCAGGAATCAGTAGAAAATCAGATATCGATCAAGCCCAGAGCCGTTTGCTACTGGCCGAGTCCAACCTTATTCTTGCCAAAACCAATCTTTTGGATGCAGAAACGAACTACCAGGCTGTCATTGGTCACATGCCCCAAAAGCTCACTATGCCAGAATCTTTTGACGACCTCCTGCCGGAATCAAAGGAACTGGCCTCGCATCAGGCAGTGTCCGCTCATCCACAATTGAAATCTGCAAAAGCTGACCTTGAAGCCCGACATGCACAGGATGAAGTAGCAAAAAGTCCCTTTATGCCCATCATTGACCTGGAGGTCGATCGAATCTGGACTGATGATATTGGCTATACTTATGACACCCGAGATAATCTTATTGGAATGGTAAGATTGCGGTATAATTTTTTCCAAGGCTGGAACGATACCGCCCGCAAGGCAGAAACCATTGAACTCATTAATGAAGCAAGGGAAATCCGTAATCATACTCAGCGTCAGGTTGTAGAAAGTATACGTTTATCCTGGATGGCCTACCAAGCCGCCATAAAACGGATCGAGTATCAAAAGCTAAGAGTTACGGCAACTCAGAATACAGCTGCAGCTTACACCGAGCAGTGGAATATTGGCTCAAGAACCTTGCTTGATGTACTGGACTCCGAAGCAGAACGTATTGATGCCCAACAGGACCATGTCAATGCTGTATATGACAGACACTATTCACAATACCGTATACTCAATGGAATGGGCACGTTGGTACACGCCCTGCATCTTGAATGGCCTAAAGAAAGTTTTGTTGACCAAGAAGAGGGTACAAACAACTAAGCGTACACTTCAAAAAAGGTATCGACAGTATTGGTGATGCTGCTGGGAGCTGATTTCTATTGTACGAATACATAATCACCGCATTCTGCCGCAGCATCACTTCCCGCGCCTCTCTTATCCTGATAACTGTACTCAGCTTCATTCATGTTTCTCCTGTGAACACACAGGAAAAACTTTTTCTTTCCGAAAACCTGCTACAACAGGTTGAACGACAACACGGCGCCAGCTCACGGGTCCGTCTCCTGGAGTGGCTTGATCTTATGCAGCACGTTTCTTTGCAGGATGAGAAAAAAATGCTCCGCAAGGTTAACCTCTTTTTCAACCGCATGCGTTTTGTTCCCGATCATATCCAATGGAAGCAATCTGATTACTGGGCTACCCCAGTCGAGTTTCTTGCCAGTGGAGCCGGTGACTGTGAAGACTTTTCCATTGCCAAATATATCACCCTCAAAACCATTGGCATACCAGAAGAAAAATTGGCTATCACCTATGTGAAGGCCATTAAACTCAATCAAGCCCATATGGTTTGCACATACTACGAGTACCCGGGAGCCGAACCGCTGGTTCTCGACAACCTGACACCATCCATTTTACCCGCATCAAAAAGACCAGATCTCTATCCTGTATACACCTTTAATGGTTCCAGTCTCTGGATTGCCAAACAAAGGGGTAAGGGAAAAAATATCGGCCATAGCAGCAGGCTCAAGAAATGGCAAAGTGTAATGCGTCGAATGACCCAAGAATTCAATTAAGTGCGTGAAAAAAATGACTCTCTATCGCCAACTCCTCATATTCAGTTTTACAATCCTCTGCTTCCTCTTTGCGGGAATATGGTTCACAAAGCTCAATTCCACCAAATCTTTTCTCATTGACCAGCTTGAGTCTCACGCTCAAGATACTGCCACCTCACTCGGTCTTTCCATATCTACCCATTTTAAAATGATGGATACCCCGGCAATGGAAGCAATGATTGATGCCATTTTTGACCGAGGTTATTACCAACAAATTCTTTTAAAAGACCTCCAAGGCGATACGGTTGTCACGCGACAAACAACAGTAGAACTTGAGTATATCCCCCATTGGTTTACTGAATTCATAACCCTAACAACACCCAATACTACTGCGCAGATAATGGATGGCTGGCAGCAAGTTGGCTCCATAGAGGTAATGAGTCATCCTGGGTATGCCTATCAGGCATTATGGGATTCGGGAACATCGACGGCACTCTGGTTTGGCATCTCCTTTGCAGGTATCATTATCATTGGCGGAATAGGACTTCGCCTCATCTTAAAGCCATTAACTTTAGTTGAAAAACAGGCTTTGGCTATCTGCAACAAACAGTATATTACTCAAAAAGATCTCCCCCGAACCAGGGAGTTGTCAAGAGTTGTCTCGGCAATGAACCAGATGACTAAAAAAGTACAAGCACTCTTTGCAGAGCAGACCAAAATAGCAGATCAACTACGAAATAAAGCCTATATCGATCCATTAACAGGCGTTGGCAATCGTCGGTATTTGGAAGGACAAGTAGACAGCCGCATAAGCCGCAAGCAACAACCTGCTGAAGGTTGTTTACTCATGATACATATCAACGCTCTAGAGCTAACAAACAGAAAAAATGGATATGCAAAAGGAGACAAGCTTTTATGCACGGCAGCGGAGCTCATGGCACAACATTCCGCCACCATTGAAAATGCTGTTTTAGCGCGATTAAACGGTGCAGACTTTGCACTTCTCCTTCCAGCCTTAGACAGACACTCCGCAGAAGAAATCGCAAAAACAATACGTCAGAAAATGCAGCAGCTCACGTATGGCGATCACGTTCAGAAAAATGATCCAGCTGCCATTGGCGGATATTATTATCGCAAGGAAATTGAGTTTGCTCACCTTCTAGCCGGAGCTGACGAGGCTCTTCGGCAAGCCCAATCGCTGAATCGAGGATCGATTGTCATCCGTGAAATAGACCCAGAGCGCCCAACGATACCTTCAGGAAAGACTCAATGGCTTACTATGTTAAAAGATGCACTTTCAGAAAACCGCTTTACCCTGTATGCCCAACCAACCCTTAAAAGCACCAACACAGACGAAACGCTTTATGTGGAAATACTTTCTCGCCTGCAAGAAAAAACAGGCACTGAACACAGGGCAGGAATGTTTGTACCTCTTGCTGAACGCACACAACAGATACACAAGCTCGACAAAATAATAATCGAAAAAGTACTCAGCAATACATCCCTGCTCAAACAAAAGGCAAGGATAGCAATTAATCTTTCCCCTATTTCCCTTGCTAACAGCGAATTTTACAACTGGCTCTTACAAACCCTTGAACAAAGACTGAAGACAACGGAACTACCGCTTAATTTTGAATTTTCAGAAAACATGCTACCACAGTATCAGGACAGCATAAAAAACTTCTCCGAAAAGGTGCAACGGATGGGGCATTTTGTAGGAATTGACCATTTCGGAAAAGGCCTCCTCCAGTTTGGCTACCTTAAATCACTCCGCCCTAATTATGTAAAAATTGACAGAGCATTTACCAATGAGCTTACGGACAAGGACAGTGACAGCTACTTTTTTATAAACTCACTCTGTAACGTAGCTCATAGCCTTGACATCCTCATCATTGCAGAAGGGGTAGAAAGCAAAGAGCAACTTGCGTTGTTGCAGGAAATAAATCTGGATGCGTATCAGGGGTACTTCTTCAAGCACCCTTATCGGCTGGAATCTTAACTTAAGATTCAACTTACACTGACGGTGGGCAGCAAACCGCACACATCAGAGAACATGATCAATAAGTAGAGAACCAGGCTGTATCTTCACTCGCGCCTTTTTACGGGAAAGAAGTTTAGCCTGGGCAGAAACCGGCAGTTCCGTCAGCATGATGAGACCTTTTTTGACAAGAAGCTCCACCAAGTCATCAACAACCCGGATCATATCCTGGTCAGACAGGGCCATAACCTGCTCTTGGGTATCCCCTTTTGACTCGGCCAGGAACTCCATTACCTCATCATCGATACTCTGTTTTTCTTCCGATGCAGGAGTCTGTTGCAAACGATGGATAGAAACTATTTTCCCTTGATTGTCTCTTTCAACATACAACATCATATGTCCTCATTTCCCGCGTAGACGTTGCTACAAAAGGAAAAAAATAATAGTCTTATTCAAAAATAAAATTTCTGCTAAAGTTATCGATAGTGTAGCACCTTTTTTGCTATTCACAAACGAGTGCTTTACAAGTCAAAACAAACTCAACCAACGTGTCCCACATATAACTGATTGTTTTTTATAGATTATCGCTAGACAATTCTCAGAGACCCCTCTATTCTAAAAAGAGGCGAGCATCCGTTTAGCTCAACAATAGTCACAATCGAAAAAGTTGGCCTAGCACAAAGCGATCAAGTCTTTTTTACGCCAGAATCAATTTACAGTACCTAATTGAGGGTTCAATGGACGACACTTGGCAGGTTCCCTGTAACAGCAACACGCTTAACGACCCGTTATTGGACTGTTTGCTCATTGTTGCCAAACATCATAAGCGTGATATATCTGTAGAAGCACTTCGCTCCGGTTTACCCCTGAACAACAACGTTCTTACTGTCGAAAATTTTCCCCGGGCAGCTACCCGTGCCGACCTCTCAACCAGACTCCTTAAACAGCCACTACAAAAGCTACCGGAGCTCTCTCTTCCTGCAATCCTTCTTCTTAAGCCCTATAATGCATGTATTGTCACCCAGGTAGATTACGACAACCAACTCCTCCATATCATTTTTCCAGAAACAGGTGAGGGAGAAAAAGCGGTTTCTTTCCAGGAACTGGAAAAAGTCTACAGCGGATACACCTTTTTCCTCCAGCCCAAATACAGGCATGTAGAAACTAATATTGCCGATAGAACTGGAAACACTAAAAACTGGTTTTGGGGGCCGATATTTTCTTCCCGGAAAATTTACCGAGATGTTTTTATCGCCTCCTTTTTGATCAATCTTTTCGCTCTTGTTACCCCCTTTTTCATTCTCAACATATACGACAGGGTCATCCCCAATAGCGCCCTTGACACGCTCTGGGTTTTGTCTTCCGGGGTAATAATCATTTATGTGTTCGAACTTATCATCCGGGGGCTTAGAGGTTACTTTGTTGATGAAGCCGGTAAAAAAGCGAACCTGCTTATATCAGCTGCACTCTTCAAGAAGGTACTCGGTCTTAAAATGGAAGCGGCGCCCAAGGCAACGGGGTCATTTGCCAAGAAGCTACAGCAATTTGAAAACATTCGAGACTTTATAACATCGTTTTCAATTACAACACTTATTGACGTTCCTTTTGTTTTTCTCGGACTTTTTGCGTTGTGGTACCTTGGCGGCAACATAGTCTGGATCCATGTGGTGGGCATAACCATCCTGGTGAGCTACGCTGCACTTATCCAACTACCGTTAAAAAAGGCTATCCAAAACACATTTAAGGCCTCCGCTCAAAAAAATGCTGTTCTCATCGAAGGCCTCAATGGACTGGAAACCATAAAATTGCTCGGCGCAGAGAGTCAACTGCAGCATTCCTGGGAAGAATCAGTCAGTTTTATTGCAAAATGGAGTGCACGAGCCCGCTTTTTATCAACCTCGGTTAGCCATGTTTCTATTTTTGTACAACATGCTGTTCTTGTGGCTGTTGTCATAGCAGGTGTTTATCTTATCTCAACCAATCAGCTCACCAAGGGTGGCCTTATCGCCTGCGTCATTCTTTCCCGGAGGACCATCTCCCCGATGTCCCAGGTCGCTAACCTGGCAACAAGGTTCCACAAGGCAAAAGAGTCACTCCTTGACCTTAACCACCTTATGAATCTACCGGTTGAAAGACCAGAGGGAAAAAACTTCCTCAACAAATCCCACATTGAAGGCTCCATTGAATGCCGCGACCTCTCTTTCACTTATCCCTTTCAAGAAAACGAAATTCTGTGCAAACTTAACCTGCAAATACAACCAAAAGAACGTGTGGCTATAATCGGCCCTACCGGATCAGGTAAAACAACACTGCTAAAAATTCTACTGGGGCTCTATGAGCCATCTTCAGGAATGATCGGCATAGATGGGATAGACATACGGCAAATTGACCCAGCTGAACTTCGTAGATTTATCGGTTTCGTCCCCCAAGACATTACCTTGTTCAGAGGGAGCATAAGGGACAACATCCTCCTCGGAACAAGGGGGATTGACGACAATCAATTCCAGAAAGCGATTGAACAGGCAGGGGTTATAAAATTCACCCAAAAACACCCGAAAGGCCTGGATATAGACGTGGGTGAACGGGGAAAAAACCTTTCTGGTGGACAACGTCAAAGTGTTGCTCTAGCCAGGGCTATCATCCACGAGCCACCGTTCTTTATTTTTGACGAGCCAAGTAAATCTCTCGACAACAAAACAGAAATGCGACTCAAGGAAAACTTGCAGACCCTTCTGCATAACAAAACCCTGTTAGTTGTTACCCACAGGGCCTCACTCCTTGACCTTGTAGATAGAATAATAGTCCTTGATAATGGAAAAATTGTTGCCGATGCACCCAGAGATCGAATCATCCAAGATCTGCAATCAGGCGCGTTAAGTATCTAAAAACACATTGATGGACACTATGGCTAGATCCAAGAAAAAACAATCATCCACCCTCTTCCACTCAAAAGCAGCATCTGAGCTGGATCTTGTTACAGATATTCGTACAAGCATACTTATTCAGTCGCCTAAAGGGGGCCGTTTCATCCTCTGGGCAGTTGTTTTACTTTGCATCGCCTTTTCATGGTGGGCTGCTATTTCTGAAGTAGAAGAAATCACAAACGGTAAAGGACGCGTCATCCCATCGAGCTATATTCAAATTATTCAGAACCTGGAAGGTGGGATCCTCCGAGACATTCTTGTTGGTGTTGGGGATACAGTCAACAAAGGGCAAACGCTGCTACGTATTGATGCTACCCGTTACTCATCACAATTTTCAGATAACCAAAGGCAGATAGGTGCACTGGATGCAAAAATAGCCCGACTCCAGGCAAAAATATCGGACCGTGAATTCATTCCACCTGCCAATATCCCTTCTGAATACATGGATACTGTCGCTCGCGAACAAGACCTTTTCGAAACAGAAACGGAAGAGTTTAAAACTCAATTATCCATTCTGCAGGCTCAAACCAACCAAAAAGAGCAGGAACTCAAAGAACTCAAAGCGCAAACTGCACAATACAGACAAAGTAGAAATTTTCTCAAGCAAGAGCTCGGCATGACGCAACCTTTGGTGAAAAAAGGGGCCGTCTCAGAAGTTGAAATTTTGCGACTAAGGCGGGAGCTCAACAATCTTGACGGACAATTAAGAACAGCAGAACTGCAAGCCCCCATTATTCGTTCAAAATATGAGGAATCAAAACGAAAGACACATGAAATGCAGGTCTCTTTTCAAAAAGATGCAAAACTGGGGATGAACAAGGCCATTGCAAATAAAAATACGCTGCTGAGCAACGCTGTAACCATACAGGACAAGCTACTGCGTACTGACGTTAAATCGCCTGTAAAAGGGATAATAAACCAAATACTTATTAATACTGTAGGCGGGGTCATTCAACCAGGCATGGACTTGATGGAAATTGTTCCTCTCGACGATACTCTTTTGATCGAGGCAAAAATAAATCCTGCAGACATTGCTTTTCTTCACCCTGGCCAAGCAGCAATGGTTACATTTTCCGCATATGACTTTACTGTGTACGGAGGGCTTACAGGCAAATTGGAGCATATCAGTGCTGACAGTATCCCTGATGAAAATGGCGTCGGCTATTATCTGGTGTAAATTCGAACTGATCAAAATTTTTTAATTAAAGGGACAAAACAAATGCCAATCATCCCTGGCATGCTTGCCTCGGTTGACATTATGACAGGAAAAAAGACTATCCTCAATTACCTGCTCAACCCCATTCTGCGAGCTAAAAAAAATGCATTGAGAGAAAGATAATATGTTTTTAATCTTGTGCTGTTCCAATGCACCTGTAAGAGAACGATGGGAAAAAATCCTCTCCCAAAAATACACCGTCTACGAGGCTGCAAGCCTCGAGTCTCTTCGCCAACTTTCTGCGGAGTATAAAAAAGACGAAACAATTATCTTGGTTGACTCCAGTTTTTCAACATTGAAAGATCTACTGGCGGCATGGGCTGTTGACACTCACCCAAAACTATTTTTCCTCTCACCCAGCCCTAAGGAAGAAGAAGGTATATCCCTACTTCAGGGTGGGGCCGTAGGATATGCCAATTCATATATAGCGGAGGCACTCCTGTTAAAGGCGGTTGATACGATTGAAAAAGGGAAAGTATGGGTTGGGCAAAACCTTATGCTTTCTCTTATAAAACACACCGCCCAAACGAAGAAGACCCAAGGGAGGCTAGGGGCACTCCCTTTAGAAAAAATTTCTGCCAGAGAACAGGAGATCATAGAACTTATTGCCCAAGGCCTGTCAAACAAAGCTATTGCTTCCCAACTTTTCATATCCGAGAGAACGGTGAAATCTCATTTAACATCAATTTTCAAAAAAACAGGGACCAGTAGCAGGCTTCAAGTCGCCATACTCTTCGACAAATAATTTTACCGAAATGGAAGCGTGTAAATGGCACGGCAAAGAAATCCATATTTATCGTTTTAGCATAGTGTCACGAAACTCGTTGTTGCTCCTGTCTTCTCCCAAGTGAAATCCTGCACTAGAAACTAACGGATCCGCTTACTAATCCACCATTAACATTACAACAGCGAATGTCCCGATGAGTTACCAATCATGACCCTGCACCAACGAATATATACTCCAGGTCCTGTTATAATGTCCGACGAAACCCTTCGTTTAGGGGGAGAACAGGCCCCTTATTTTAGAAACAAGAACTTTTCCAAAATAATATTTGAATGTGAAGATCTTTTAATCAAATTAACCAATGCTCCCCCAAACAGCCGGGTAATTTTCCTTACTGCCTCAGGGACGGGTGCAATGGAAATGGCTGTTGCCAACTTTATATCTCCCAAAGGCTTTGCTCTGGTTGTAAATGGAGGAGGCTTTGGACAACGATTTGTAGACCTGTGCCATACATATCAAATTCAGCAAATTGAAGAAATACACCCAGGAAAAGGCAACTTAGACCACCTCGGATTTAATAATAATTTCAAACATGCTGACACACTGTTGATCAACGCTCATGAAACCACAACGGGGATACTGTATGATTTGGATGCAGTTGGAAAATTTTGCAAAAAAAACAAGCTGCTCAATATTGTTGATGCCATAAGCATGTTCGTCACGGATCCGCTAGATATGGTTAAGCAAAACATAGATATTCTTATCATAAGTTCCCACAAGGGACTTGCCCTACCGCCCGGGCTCTCCATGCTTATCGTTGCCCCACCTGCCTTAGAAAAGACCAGAGATGACTGTCCATCCCTTTATTTAAATGCACAACTTTATCTCCAAAATGGCAAACGGGGACAGACACCCTTCACACCAGCAGTTACAACTATTTTGCAACTCCACCAAAGATTGAAATACATCGAAAATGAAGGGATTAGACGGCATCAAGAGAAGGCTGAAGAACTTGCATCTTATTTCAGAAGCCAGATCAAATCACTTCCCCTAAGCCATTATACAGACTTTATGCCTAACGCAATGACCACCCTAACGCCGACCGACGGCAAGCGAGCAA
>LGVF01209240.1_pt1 | contig 11752 bp, 10 predicted proteins | sample 469901 | NCBI WGS metagenome assembly LGVF01 (sample SAMN03893561, study PRJNA290197) | marine sediment metagenome | material: sediment; isolation source: combined push core samples #3730, #5133, and #5579 collected at Hydrate Ridge | place: Pacific Ocean: Hydrate Ridge | reverse complement strand
TCACTTTTATTTAAAGCAATTACAACAGGAATTCCTGTATCAATTAATTGTGATGTGAAAAACAAAGATCGCTCAAGATTAGATGCATCTACAACATTAATAATTACATCTATTTTTTCATTCATTATAAAATTGGTAGCTTCTTTTTCATCAATTGTATAAGCATCCATACCATAAGCTCCTGGTAAGTCTACTAATATTACATCTTCATACAGATTATTATATCTACGACGTAATCTTGCTTCTCTTTTTATTACTGTTACTCCAGCCCAATTCCCAATTCTTTCATTTCTTCCTGATAACATATTAAATATTGTCGTTTTTCCACTATTAGGATTTCCAGCTATTGCTATTCTTTTCATGATTCCACCATCAATAATTCAGCAATTCCTTCGTCAATTCCAAAACGACTATCTTTTATATTAACAATATAATTGGACACAAGTTTACTCATTATCACAATTGTATCTCCTTCAGATAACCCAATATTTGATAAAAACTTATATGTATCAGACTTTCCTTTAATTTCGACAATTCGATATAAAACACCTTGTTTACCTTTTGATAATCTTATTGCCATTTAGCCACCTTCTTTCAATTCTATACAATGAATTTAACATAATATTTTGAGTTGTACAACACATTTTATAATTTTTCTAAATAGTCTTATAAATAACTTTTATAAATAAGCTTTCAAATAAAACATAGTTGTCAATATATAATAATGTTAGTAAGAATGAAGTATATTTATATTAGAAATATTCGCAGATGTTAATTTCTTATTCTATATAGGTATTATAGGTATTATAGGTATTATAGGTATAGCAGTAGGATATGGTGGTTTCTAACATTATTCCCAACATTTACAAACCAATAGTTTGGGTCTTATCAATATGGATCTAATTATGATATTGTATATCAAGCATATGGATTAGCTGCGTTATCTGGTATTTTTATTAAATACTTTGTAGGAAGTTATACTAATACGTTTATAGTATCTGCGATAGCAGGTTCTATTGGGTTGATAATTGCATTTAGTATTAAAGAGAGAAACTTACTAAAAATTAAATAAAAAAATAACTATCTGTAAAATTAGATAGTTGTTTTTTTATTTATATACTAACAAATCTCAATCCGATCTAAAACTCTGTCTTGTTGTAATGGAGTTTATAATGTTTTATAGGTTGTCTTTATGGAGTTTACCTCCTTGTCTATATGGAGCTTTGTTGTTTCTTGAAAATATAGTTGATTTTACTTATTTGCTCATAAATTTAACTACGCTTTTACTATATTGTTTAAAAACTCTCATATGATTAGTTACATATGAATTGACTCCATGCATTGTACATATCTCATAATTTTGATAATTCAAAAAATCAATTGAAGTAGATGAAAGACAAACATTTTCTGAATAGAAATCTATAGAAATCTCATTAATTACTTCACCATCATTAGCAAAAACTATGTATGAGAATGAAACACTAAGTTGAATAAGTAATTTCTTTAGTCTCTCATTCATTTCTGTAATTTTCATTCTTACAGGCAATATTTCTCTTTTGGTCTTATAGTATTTATATCCTCCAACAGAAAAAATATCATTTCTTGATTTTAGATATACACTAATATTAAATTTCTTTTTTACCTTGTTAAAATCTTTGTTATATTCCAATATAAATGTTAATCCAAATCTGTATAACTCAATAATCTCTTCAACAAATCTTATTACAGATGTTTTCTCCCCTCTGTGAAATCTAATTTTCCAATTTTCAATATCTAAATTATGTTGGTTAACCTCATTGCTACGTTGTAGTTCTTTCTTTTTAAATTTACTTCTTTCAACTTCAAGTTTTTCTTTATATACCTCTATATCATGATTGTATTTGTCAAAAACCTTATCCTCTTTTTCCTTATTTCTCAAATCGACATTATGTATACTCTCATCATTGTATTTTTCAATTCTTAACCTCTTAACCTTCAACTTAGGGAAAAATTTCTCTAACACTGTTTCTGAAGGCACTCTATTTAACTTAGGTTCTTCAAATTCTACCTGCTCTTTTTTAGGTTTTGGTAACTTAGACACAAATTTTTCTTGCTTATAACTTTTTTTATATAATTCAAAACTAAACAAATTACCTTTGCTATAAAGTGTTTCTACCAGATTATTGTAATTATTATATGTATCTATCAAATTCATAGTATTTAGTTCTGCATGTTCGTGTTGAGATGCATGATACCTTTCTTTTTGTAAACGGTCGTTTTCTCGTCTATGTTGATTTTCTATTTTTTTATATTCTCTAATAACTCCGCTAACAAATCTTCTAGACATAAATTAGTCCCCCTTATTCTCTACAGTATAATAACCATCTATAATAAACTCATTAGAACAGTTACTACATATTACTATCTTATCATTAGGTGGTTGTTTAATACTTAATGTTCCCAGATAAGGATTATTAGTTTTTGAACAGAATGGACAATCAACCATATATGGTGAATCACCATAATTGATCATTTTATTTATTAGATAAATTTTACTTATTTTTTCAGGTTTAGCTGTGGATATTAAAACATGTTTCTCCTCACAATGATGACATTTAATGTTTCTTTCCACAACTCCTACACCTTCTACATAAAAAGTAGCAAATCCCAAGTCAATTATATTTTCACAGTACGGATTTTGACATTGTGCTTCAATTCCCATATAATTCCCTTTATTATCATACTTACATACGAATTCATGTATTTCATATTTCATGTTTATCCTCCTCGTATAGTATTTGTGTAAGATTTTAATGATTTTATACATTTATAAATTCTTTTAGTCAAATGCTCTTCACTCCTTTCAACTTAAATCTTTTGAAATCATTTGATAAATATCTATCATACTTCTCTTTTGCGTATTCAACACCTTTTCTCTTACCATTAAACCAAAGAGACCTCTTTCCTTTATTCTTGCCCGTTTTATTTTGAACTGCTTCCTTTACAAATTCATCTCCTGATAATATCCATATTTTATCTAATCTTTCTGAGTAGAATACATAATAATACTTATCATGATTAACTCTATTCTCATTATGTTTCAGAGCTGCGAAAAGGGCAGCATCACCTGAAACTACAGTTTTACTTCTAGCTTTAATCTGAATTTCTATATATGAACCGTCTTCTTTTCTAATGATTGCATCAATACCATCATCATCAACCATAGGTACATATACATCTAGTCCTTCTTTTAACATTAGACCTATAATATAATATTCTATTCTTTTACCAAAGCCTGCACTATGTCTAAAAGTCCTTTTTACTTTTTTGTGTTGTAAAGATGTTTCGATAGCTTCTTCTTGTGATAGAATTTTAACAACTTCACGAATAGCAGTGTGTGTATTCACCTTATCTTTGCTTATCTCGATTCCAATATTTCTCAAATAAGCTAATGCAACTGCTCTTTGTGATGTTGGTTTTTCATTATCTATTACTCTTCTAATATGCGTGTGATCTTTTCCAACATAATATTTTACTTTATCTACTACAAAATATAAATCCATCCATATTCCTCCAATCAATATTTACAATTAATTAATACATATCTAATATCCGATTATTTCTTTACTAACAATTTTTATAGATTCTTCTTCAATATCGCTTAAGTTTAATAAATACACAATATTAAGTCTTGGATTATATATTCCAATTTTACTTACAGAATCAAAATCCTTATGAATTGATTTTTTACCCATTAGATAGTACATCAACAATTGAAGAGTATGTTTTGAAGTTGGTTTAGCCTTTGAAACCTTGAAATCCCAAAGTGTATCTTTAGTTAGAAAATCTCCATCTCCAGTACTTACTATTCTTGTATATCCACCTTCAAAAGTGAATCCATCTTTTATTATGGGCCCATAATCATCAAAAAACACTTTACTTCTATTAATCAATATTATTATATTTTCTATTGTTTTATCATCCGGGTTTATTGTTTCCACAGGTCGATATCCTGTTACATTAGATCTAAAACAAACATCAAACCCAACTAATTTACATGCTGATCTTATTGATTCGTTATCTATTCCTACTATTCTTTTAGCCAATTCCATTGCAACTGATTCTTTATTAATAATTTGTGCTCCATAAAAGGATATCCTAAATGCTTCTTCAACTGGTGTTCCTAATATAAATCTAGACATATAATCCACAGCAAGTCCAATTAGTGAAGCATGAATATTTTCCTCAGGATTTAGTTCAACGTTATCATCAATCGCTTGTTGTTCAAATATCCTTGGATTAATATATCCACCTCTTGGTTGCTTTACTTCTCTTATTCTTTGAGTTACTGATTTCATTTTTTATTCATGCTCTTTTGGATTTCCTTAGAGCATATCCCCCTTTCAAATTAAAGTTCTGCTATTTCCATATAGATCATTGTCTTATGGTCTTGAATAGAATCGTAAATAACTTCAGGTTTATCAATATCTATTTGACCTCTATTGTATAGTTCTCTTACAATTTTTTTTGCACTTTCAATTGCTATTAACTCATATAGATACTTTCTTTGTTTTTTTTCGAAGCTTGGATTATTTCTATCTTTTTGTCCTAAGTCACCCATAATACTTTTATTGATAATGTGCTTACCATTAATATATAAAATACCTTTACTTTCCATCATTGATGTTTGCCAAAAGTCATCTTCAAAACGAAGTTCAATTTTATTAAGAAATCCGCTATTTCCATCATCAGTCTCTTTCCTGTTTCTTACATATAAAATTGCTGATGAACTAATGTCGTTGTAATTAGCAGTGACAATTATTTTTTCTTCAAATAAACCTGATTGAACCTTCACTTTAACTGATCCAATATTATCTACAATAATGTCCTTCTCTGTCAAAGTAATTGTATCGTCATCATCTAATAATTTCATCTCATATTGCTTGTTTATTGTTATATTTGATCCTAATGGTATAAAATCTGTATCAAAATATAACTTATAATCAGTTTTTGAATCTGGTTTAATATTTTTTCTTTTAGGAACAAACTCTAATCCGCTTTTTGGGTATATAATTTTCTCATCAACAACTGAAACTAGTACTTGAGCTTCATAGCCTCTACATTTAGCAATAAGTATAACTGGTTCAGTTGTTTTTCTTGTAGACTTAATAACAACACTTTTCATTACTAAGTTATTCTCTTTAATGTCTTCTGATTTGAATGTAATAATATCATTCTCAGTTGTAAAATATACTGAGCCTTCATGTGATACTACAATTACATCTTCAGTAGTTATTTGTGATGCATTAATATAAAGTTTTAAATCGTATGTTTTTCCTCTAGTAATAGATATTGTAGGTCGTGCGAATTTCAAACCATTGTTTGGAGGATTTGCTCCTGGATTTAATCCTTCTATACTTGACAACTCAAGTTCAGAATAATAGTTATTTATTTTTTTCATAATATCGTTAAATCTTTTGTTATTACTAAGATTTACACTTATAGTATCTCTTTTACTATTGTTTTTCTCAATTTCTTCTTCTAGAACTCTTCCTACTTTTGCATTCATGTTTCTAGTAAATTCTTCTCTACCATCAAATCCATCACGAGTATCCGTTAATAATTCTTTTGGATATTCTGAATTTAGTAATTCTCTAAGTAAAGATGAAATATTAGGTATAATAAATTCACCAAAAATTAAACTAGCTCCTGGTAGTTTATCCATATTAAAAAATGTTTCATCATATACTACATTATTTTCATCTCTAATTATTATTTTAGTGTCTAGTTTAGGAATCTTTTCACATAAAGTTAAATGTCCTATCAGTTTTCTTCCATCATAATTTAGATTGATTTTTTTATCTATTAGTAGCATGCTTTCTTCTTTAATCAAGTAGTTTTCAGAGTTGAGGACATGTTTTTGTCTACCATCAAAAAAAATTACTTGTCTTAGAGGGTTTGACAGAACATATCTGAGCATATAGAACTGTTCTATTTTTTCTTTTAAATCTTTTTGTTTTGGAATTTTCACAGTATCACTAAGTCCAAAAGTTACTAGAGTTCCATTCTCAATTATTCCTGTTTTCTTTCGATATTGTTTCATATGAGGATTAATTACTTTTGAATTGATTTCTTTATTCTTCTCAAAATAAAATTTACATTTAGAAACTTCTTCATCTTTGATTGATTCTATTTGAGCAATTTTCTTACTCATAGCAGAATTAAACATTACATCAGCAGCGCCTTGCCCAAAAAGACCTCTTACATTCGCTACATCACTACCACCACTATAATCCCCACCATACTCACCAAATATCTTTTTCATTTGATTTGAAGTCATACCTTCAGCATTATCTAGAATAGTTACCTGCTTCTTATCTCTATTTAGTTTTATGATAATTTCTTTAGCAGATTTATCCCCAGTAACATTCTCAATACGGCTGTAACTATCATCTGCATTTAATATAACTTCAGTAATGATTTTCAAAAAGTTATCAGAAAATACTTTTCTAATATCTCTTCTTGTTTTACGAAATGCATTTTTTACTAAAACTCTATCTCCATCCATTAAATCATCCTTCCTTATTTAATTACAATTTGAATTTCCCTTTACTATTATTCGATTTGTACTTTGATTTTGTTAATGATAATTGTTTTTCAATAGCTCCAAATATTTTTTTAATATCTGCTTCCGTATAATCATATACTCTCTTGTTTGAACAATTACCAAGTAATTCAACCATATGAATTATTTTATTTGTTCTATTTTCGGCTATTCGAGTAAATTTATCTCGTTTGTTTTCCATATAATTATCACTCCTTGTAATATAATTGTATCAACATTGCAATTATATGTCAAATAATTACAATATATTTGATATATATATTAAAAAAGCCCCGTTTTAGGACTCAATTAATATCATTTCTAGATATTCTTTATAGCTATACGAAGCCGTACTAATCACATATTCTAATCCGTTTTGTTTGAAAACAACTAATTCTAGCTTTTCTTTGTCATCATAAAGTTCAGTATTCGTTAGAAGAGTTAATGGATAAACCACAAACTTATAACATTTTGATTCTTCCAAGAATTCTATTAAACTAATAAATGAATTTAAAGTTTCACCTGGAAGTCCCCTAATAACTGAAACTTCATATTTTATCTTATTTTTGTTTAAGTCTTTTATTACATCCTTAATTACTTTTAAATCATTTGTTCTTTCAACATTTTGCAAAACATTCTTTGAAATTGATTGAAGTCCAAATTCTAACTCTACATTTAGATTACTTAGTAACTGTATTAATTTATAATCTCTCACCATCTCATTATGAAGCAATTCAAACTTCATCTGTAAACTTAAAATGGGTTTAAAATCTATCTCAACTAAATATTCTAATATTCCCTTGTAGTTGAAGAGGGGAAACATTGCATCTAATACATTAACTTTCCTCACTCCTATTTTATTTAAGTAATATAATTCTTTCTTCACTTTGTTAATATCATGACAAGTGATTTTTTTATGATCATTATTTTTATATGCACAAAATGTACATCTTCCTGGACAACCTCTTTTTGTTTCTAATCTTATAACACAATTTGAATCCACTTCAATAGTTTCATTATAGTAAATACCTGGAATTGCATCATTGTTTACTTCATAAGATAACACTTTATTAGTATCTTCCTTAGTAATCAACCTATACAAACTCTCTTCAGCGTATCCGATTAGGAAGTGGTTTACTCTTTTATGTTCCTTCTTTAAGTTTTCTATTGTTCTAAAACTTACTTCATACCCACCTGTAATTATCTTTGCTTTTGATTTATTACTATAAATTAAATCAATTACTATTTCAATGTACCTCATATTCCATGCGTACATAGAAATACAAATATAATCATAATTAACTTCAATCCTTTTATTTAGTGTCGCCATCTGTTCAAACATAATTGAATACTCATTATTCATATTAAATGAAAATAAGTCTATTTCAATATCTTGAATCTTCATTATGAGGTAGGCCTCAAGCGTAGCAACAGCTACACTCTTAACAGGTTTATTCTTCTCGTGAAAATCAAAGGTAATAAATAATACATTATACATCCTCTTCACCATCCCTTAATCATTTCTAATTATATCATAACAATTTTTTGCAGTTCTTATTGCTTTATACTTATTACCATTCGCTTCCCAGTGTGGGAAAGCATCACCTTTTTCATCATTTGTTTCCATATGTGTTGGAACCAAATTACACGTCTTATTTGTTCCACCAAGAGCATGTGGTCTAATATGATCTATATTCCAACAATATCTACTATTCCTATTGTTATATGCTGAATATAATATCTTCCTACCACTGTAATCTCTACATTCTGAATTTTCATTACAATAACTTATCCATACTTCTAACTTATCAATCTTTTTTGACATATACGTCACTCCTTTATATAGTGTGACATAGTCCGTATTTATAACTAGAAAAACCCAAGATCAACTTGGGTTTTATATGTTTAACAATTATATTATTCATAAAATCATCTCCTATCAAGTTATCAATTACGGGAACTATGTCCGAATAACGATTGTCAGATAGGGTCATTATTATTATAGCAAAGTACTATATTATTTGCAAATCTTTTAGAATTTGTGTTATTCCATTTATAAGCTTTTTAGATAATCCCATATGCTTTCCTTGCTTAAAAGCTCTTTTAATTTTCTCATGGTCTAAATGCATTTCACCATTATGACATTCCTTCTTACTTGGTAAACACAATAGTTTTTCATCTTTGTTGCTTAGTAAATCTTCAATTTTATTCTTTTTATCTTTTAATCCAACTAATTTAATTCTCTTTTTATTACCATCCAATCTATTACTTCCAATTATCTTAACAAGTTCATCGTACTTATCATTATCTATAATTGCCTTAAAATCAATATTTGATGTAATACAGAAATCTAAGATTGGAATTATTCCATCACCATTACAATCATAAATAACTATGTTAGAAGTATTTAACCCTAAATTTTTAGTCATTATACTTCCTATTAACTTCTTATCACATATACCCTCAACAAGAATGATTTGTTTTGTAGATAACATTAGTATTTCACCTAATTGAATATTGTCTATAGAGTAATTTTTGTTGATGATAAGTTTTTCAAAATTAGGATTAGAAGAGTCTGTCAATTTTAGGCATATATTATTTGGTGAGAAATCTAATAGAAAGTGCGAATGTGTTGTATAGATGATTTGACAACCTTTCAGTTCTAAATAATCAAATACTTTAAGAACATTTTTTTGCAATGCTGGATTTAAGAACACACCTGGTTCATCAATTAAAACAAGACAATCCTGATATGTACTCATTTCGGTTGCAAATTGCATCATCCATTTTTCACCATCACTTATTAATTTATAATCACTTTCTTTTGGTATATCGACACCTAAGATACTCAGTATTGTAATGTACTCCTCTTTGTTGAAGTTGTTATTATGCATCCCATATTTTTCAAGGTGGTTAGGAAAATATTTAAAATCATTAACATATTTGGTAATTAACTTATTAAGTTCATTAGTCACATAGTTAACTTGTTTTAATATATCATGAATGGTTTCTCTTTTATCTTCTGTGTATGTACTTTTATACCTATCCAAATACGAATTAATAATTTCTATAATTTCTTTATAATTTCTATTTACTTGTTCTACCTTCTTGTCAATTGAATCAAAATCAATCTCTAGCCCATGCAACTCCAGGGTACAGTCTTTATATCGTTCTTTGAAGTCATTATATCGATCTAGTGAAATATACGTATCAGTAAATATGTAGATATTATGACGGAACCAATAATCAAATTGAGGAAATGTTAAATCTTCTCTATTAATCTCAAAGTTCTTATCTCTGTTAAGAAATCCTTCTAAGCCATTAATTAAGCCATCAATCTTATCCATCTTTGAATTGTTAAAATCAAAGAAATCATTATGAAACTTTGGAGAGTAATAATCAGAACTATACACTTTATCTCTTAGTTTCTTAAATTCCTCTAACATATTTAAATACTCAGAAATCTTCTGTTTAAATTCAATCTCATTAGTTTTTAAACTGTATTCAATTTCATTAAGAAATGTGTCAATACCATTTATCTTTTTAATCTTATATGAATACCTGTCATTTTCTACAATGCAAGTCACTTCTAACTGGGAATTCTTCAACACTTTATATAAATCAGACTCCTTATCCAATTCAATATGCAGTGTTAATTCTACAACTCTTTCGGAAAAAGTTTTCTGTATTCTATGATAGTTACTAGTAACGAGTGATTCAAGAAAGTTAGTTTTACCTACTCCATTCTCTCCATAAATACAGATTCTGTTTTTATCTTCAAATTTACAAATCAAGTTAGTTATATTTTTAAATTCAACAACTCCAATATCTTTAAGTCTTACTCTATCCATCTAAGAACACCTCCAATAACTCCGACATTTTTTTATAATGGTTTTCACTAGTCCAACTCTTAAGTTGATTAATTGAAAAACACTTGCCATTATATATTGATTGCAGCTCCTCATATTTACTATCTGTTAAGCAAATGTAATAACTCATTTGTATAGAATTTAGAAAGGCTACGGTTTTTAAAATCACATCTGGATTTTCATAAGTTGGTACAATCTCAAAATCATTAATTAGTTTTCCTTTTATTAAATATCTTTCAAATTTTACTTTTAGTTTTGTTGGTAAAATTAATACTTTTGAAAAACGCTTAATAATGAGGTATTTAGCGAAATTCAGACTAAATATATCAACTAATTCATCAACATTTTGACTTTGTATAACATGAATATTTCTCACCCCATCATTATTGTTAATCGCATGAATACTCGCCTCATTTAAAGACTCTGGTAATAAAGTAGGCGAGTGGGTTGAGTAGAGAATAGTACAGTTTTGTTGATACAATTCTTTTACTATATCACGTTGAGCAGACAAGTGTAAAAATGCTCCTGGTTCATCAATAATAAAAATTGAATCCTGATCTAAAGTGGATAATATCGTTTTAAATACTAATCCCCAATTTCTTCCTGTAGATGTTTCAGAGAGTTCAATTCGATTATCATTATCTTTTTCAATAAAATATATTTTAGGCTTTCCTTCTACAAAATCTAATGAAACATCCTTAATATTACCCATCTCAAACAATGGTAAGTTGTTCATTATGAAATCTTTAATATCTTTATATACTACATCTTCACTAATTTTATAAATCAACTCTGGAAACCCAGCTTTAAAATCTTGATAAATATTTCTTTTTAAAATAGCATCCTCAGCTAGTTTAATACACTTTTCTCTATTTTCTTCAATAAATTCTATTGCTTTTGATACTTCATATGAATCTTCGTTAAAATCACTATCTTTGAAAACTTCTAAATCTAATAAACTACTGAGTAATTGTTCATCATATTTCTTATTCAGTATCTTTTTCTTATATCCTTCTATTATAGAAGTATAATAGTCATTGCTATTTAATTGAATTATTGTTTGAAACAAGAATTCCTCTATCTCTTTCGAGTGATTTTCAGAAGCAGTTAAAAACACTACATTCCTATGGAAGTTCTTTTGAATGTATTCTTGAAAGCCATCCCACCTATTGAATATTTTTTTTAGTATGTTACCTTGAATGTCTATTTGATTTACCAAACCAAGAATGGCTTCTTCTTCGGATTCATACTTTTCTCTAAACAGTTTAATTTCATCATCAATAACTGGCACTCCAACCGT
>LGVF01050780.1_pt1 | contig 11756 bp, 11 predicted proteins | sample 469901 | NCBI WGS metagenome assembly LGVF01 (sample SAMN03893561, study PRJNA290197) | marine sediment metagenome | material: sediment; isolation source: combined push core samples #3730, #5133, and #5579 collected at Hydrate Ridge | place: Pacific Ocean: Hydrate Ridge | reverse complement strand
ATCCCGATCATGACTGAAGAAAGAATCCCCTGTGAGATCATAGCGATCAACGAAGGCAAGACTTGGAATAACATAGTGGTAGAGCGGAAGGCGTCAAAGAAGCGGCTCTTCTTCGGCAAGACAAAAAAGGATATGGAGATAAATGTCGGAGACATGGCATATCTTGTGGTAGATGCCATGCAGTCCGAGCTCCCCGAAGCACCGCTGCGTGTGACGCTGTACGACAAGAACGAAACGAAGATCGACTGGACGGTTATACAGCCGAGCCAGTTCAATGTCCTGTGATCTTGGTCAGACAGATGCGTTCTCACCGGAGAGCCCGCGGACGATATCGCCCCGCGTGACAATTCCCACCATGCGAAAATCGTCAAGCACAGGCAGTCGGTTGATCCGGTGATTCACCATCAGTGCGCTTGCAGCTCCGATCGAATCATCCGGCGAGATTGTACGCACATGCTTTGTCATAATCGTGCGTATCGGCTTTTCACCGACGTCCGCAAGCGCCCTCTTTGCTTCATCCCATCCAATCAGTTCGCGCAGCGGAATCTCGATTATCTCGAGCGGGCTCGGGAGCCACAGGTTCCTGCTGTGCTCGGGAAGTTCAAGTAATCTCAGTACATCAGACTCGGTGACGATCCCTGCCAGTCGGTCATCATCCATGACTGGCATGCCACTTATGCCGTGACGCTTCAACGACGATGCGACCGTCCTGATTGCGTCGTCGATCTGGCAGGTGACGACCTCTTCGTGCATGACATCTCTCACGTTCATGCTGCCGGTATCTGCTATTATGTGATGTATTCCTTTCGGTTCCGGGGAGTTCTGTTCACTCGAAGCGGGGAAGGTCACAAAGTGCGATTGTTAACCATCAATTCTATGGCGCCATTTTGAGGTTGGATTTCAGGAGTTTAAATCGGTGCCTACGAATAATTGTATTGCAAAATAACCATTTTCCAACCCGTATGGGTCCCACTTTATCAGTTGTAATGTAGTGACACGTGCCACCACTATTTACTGCAGTCGATCATAACTATTCAGAGCTTTAGATGACATATTAACGGGAATTACTTGGAAAATCCCCTTCTAATCATACCCACGGTCCAACCCCATATTGACGGGTCTTTGGTATCTCGCGTTGCAGTGACCGACACTTATAAAGAGATTGCTCATTTACCCGGGATCGCTACACTTTAGTTCCAGGCATTTATCGGGAATTTTATCGAGTTATGTCAGTTTTTATCACGAATTACACGAATATACGAATGGCACGAATCCGATTCCGGTTTAACATTTGTGAAATTCGTTCATTAGTGACATTCGTGATCCCTAAGCACTTAATATCACACCACCATGATCCATCTACAAGACACTTACAACGCGAATTACAGAGAGAGCCATATTGACGCCATAACATCAATTGTTGGCAGTGCTTGCTCACGCCGCCGGGTTCTCTTTTTTGCTTAAATTTTGTAAAATGGGATGGGGGGAGGTGGTAACGATCATTTGCCGGTGAGCCCGTACTCATCCAGCTGATCTCTTGCAATCTCTCGCAACTCCTGATGCTCATGCAGAAAAGCAGCCATCAGCACTGCAGCATTGGTCTTGCACGCCCCGCATATCAGATTTCCGTTCTTGCACTCGCTATATATCTCCGCAACCTCCTCGTCATCAGGTATTAGGTGAAACAGGAGCAGTTCATAGACTGAACATTGATCCGGATCTCCGCCGAGCTTCTTCTGCTCCTTAAGCGTCATCCTGCCACCTGTCTTCGCCCTCTTCACCTTGGCGGAAGCCTCCTCCGGTTTTTCGGTCAGCGCGATGATGCTGTCAGGAACACTGCTTGACATCTTTCCTCCGGTAATCCCGCTCATGAACCGGTGGTATGTTGCTGCCGGCGGCACAAATCCGTAGCCCCCGAATTCAATCTCGATTGTGCGCACAATGGACTCGATCGCATCAAATACGCTTTCATCAGCTGTAACATCAATATGCTCCTCGTACTGCTTCACATCATAGCCCATGCCGGCGATGGTTGCGGCTATCGCAGAGAGTGCCGCTGGTGGCGCGGATTTGCCGCGTACGCTGATGTACTGCCCTGTGCGCTCGTAGACCTCGTAATGAGAGGTGTGCGTATCGTCTGTCCTGTGCGTGCTCAAGTGCTGCTCTGTGCTCGTACTCGTCCTGACCTCGCACTTAAACATCCGCATCTTGCTCGCAAGCCCGCGCACGAGGCGGATGTGCGGGTCCTGATCTGCGCCGACCGGGATTACGACCGGCTTTGGACCGTGGTACTCCGCAATCTGCGGCTGAAGGATGTCAGCACTCTGCACAAGCGCGCTCTGTAGGTGTGCGATACTGGTCTCCCCGCTGAACCCGTAGATTGCGCTCAGTTCGGAGATGTTCGTCTTCATGCCCAGCTCAAACGCAAGATCGCGCACAGGAGAGCACTCCGACTGGAAGTAGATGTGCCCGTCCGGCTCAAACCCGAGCGCGATCAGGCTGAGGAGATACTCGTCGATGCCAACCATGTGGCAGTCCTGCCATGACGTTCCGCGGACCGAATGCGCCTCCATATCCGCGATTCCGACGAACGCGTCGCCGCCCATGCGCTGATGCCAGATGATCTCCTCCATAACCATCTTGTTTCCGAGATGGATCTTGCCTGACGGCATGAACCCGCTCATCACTGAAAACGGCTTCTTGTTGACGATTGCGTCCAGCACGGGCTCGTAACCCCTGTGCCCGAAGATGATTCTCCTTCGCATGTACGGACAGGGATCTGGGGTATACGGGAGTAGATCCTCGAATGCTTGTATCCCAAACTCCTCAAACAGCTTGGAATAGTCCTCAATTCCGGCGGATGTCCACGGATCGATCTGTGTTGCCATGTTGATGCCTACTGATGCCTTAACTTTATCTGATAGCTTAATGAGGGGCTTTCAAACAAATAGTTTACCGTAATACTTCGGATCGGTTTGGAAAATAGTATGTGTTTAGCTGAGGTGAAAAACCACGGGATTACACAAGATCACACAAGATTAACACAGAAATCTTGTGAAAATCTGTGTAATCTTGTGGTTCCGTATGTATTTAGTTGTAATCTTGTGGTTATACTCAGCGACCGGCACAAACTGCGCTTTGTAGAGCCGGACCGAAAACCGATGCTGCCCACAAACAAGGGCATAAGTTTTAATCATACGGTATAATCCAAATTTTTCATCGGAATTTATGGATTTTGTGGCAGCATATTCGTGCAATTTGTGATATTCGTATGCATTCGTGATTTTAACACGAATTGCACGAATAGACGAATCCCACGAATTCGATAATCGACGAGTTTGAAAAGCTCAATTTGTGGCGGTGTGAAGTATAGCTAAACACGGCACTGTCTGGAAATCCAGTGATTTCCGTAATGGTCAGTTGGATGTGCAACAACGCAAAAGACGCGAAGATTGAGCTTGGCAACACTCTTCGCGTCTCTGCGCCCTTGCGCCTTTCTCGTTAAATTAGAAAACAATAGCGCAAAGACGCGATGGCGCGATGGCGCAAAGAACAAAAGTCTCCGGGTGCATTTCACTGGGATTTTCGATTGTGCCGCTAAACACGTACGTAAAATATAATGCTGCTCCAACGCTCGTGAATCGGCTCTTTGGCAATTCGCGAGTGCAAGCGTCTCGTAGGTGAATTGTGCTTGCGTGATCTTAAGTGCTTAGAGATCACGAATGACACGTTTGAACGAATTTCACGAATGCTAAGCCAAAATAAATTCGTGTCATTCGTACATTCGTGAAATTCGTGATAAAAATTGACAGAAACATACCGAATTCCTGGAAAACACCTCGAAACCAGAGTGGGATGAGTTGGGTAACTAACTGATATAATGGGTCGTTTGAATACTTTCACGCGAGATACCAGAGACCCCGTAAATCCGAAGTAAGATAAGCTGACACGGTGCAATAACTATAAATAATTCCGGACACGTTAGTGATACATAAACCGAAAGGAGGATGATTTAATATGTGTAGCGTTGGTGATGTTACCAGTGTCGATGTGGCTTCGCTCACTCCGAGCGAGTACGAATGCATGGATTGCAACAACAAGTTCAAAGGGCTCGGACGGAGAGTCAAGTGCCCGACATGCAAATCAGGCAATGTCAAGAAGATCAAATGATCGATTGTGAGACAATTGAGCTCAGTTTCGATGAGATTCTGTACCTCTGCGGCAGAGATGGCGTAATCGGTATCGTGAAAGCGGGTGCCGATCAGTGGTTCATCGAGACCGATGATTGTGAGATTGCATTGTTCACAGAAGAGGACGATCTCTTTGTTGCGTCCGGGTTTGGCACGGATGCGCGGATGATTGAGGGGATCAGGTGCATGCTGTATCTTGTGCGAGAGATTCGATCTCCGCTGATCGTTCTCCGGAAGGACCACCCGGCGTCCGGACGACTGCAAATCGTTGTCTCTGCCGGTGAGAAGACCACAATCAGTTGCGAAATCACACCGGGAACGCATCCGGAGCAGGACGTGCTATGCGGAGGCAGCGAGTTTGACGGGATGCAGATCGCAGGGGTCTCTGGCGGTGTGCAACTGCAGAATATAGATCTCAGTAAGATTGATATACGAATATCAAAGATGTAAGTGTTAGTGATCGTATGGACGAAGATAACGGAAATGTTGCTGTTGCGGTCGGCGACACGGTTCGGTACACCGGCACCGGCTCGATCGGCAAGGTGAAGAGGGTCATGGATCGTGACCACGAACTATGGGCACGCGTTGACGGTACCGGTCTCTGGTACGATACAGCGGAACTTGAGGTTCTAGGAGATGAGTTCGAAGTGACTAAATGGAACAAAGAACTGACCTTAGAAGAGCTAAAGAAATTAGAAGAGCGCAAACTGGACAGTCTCAGCCACGCTCAGCAGATACTTGAAGTAGAACTCTGCGAATCCGGCGGATGAAACCAGAGATTGGCATCGTCATCCACGGTCCCGAGATAATTGACTCGGGCGGCGCACACCATGTATTGGATGTGCTCTCTGAGCATTACGCGGTGACAGCGGTTCTTGGCGGGACGATGGGGCGTGCCGCCGTCCTCGATGCGTTCCTTGAGGATAGAATCGACATCAGCAGAAATGTGCGCCCGAGCGAGGCAATCGATTCCCTCTCATGGACTGATGTTGTCATACTGCTGAATCGTGGAAAGTCCCTTGATAGCGGGATCGAATTTGGCAAGGTCGTAACCGCGCGTGCAAAGGAGATCCCCATCGTCCAGATCGAGGATCCGATGGAGGGCGGGGTTGCAATACCATGGAATGATGCCATATACTGGGCGGAATCGATCGGGGATCTGCTCGGTCTTCCTGTCTGGCTGCCGCCGCGACCAGATGCTGCCCGACTGGTGCACACAACCCCGGAAACTCCGGAGCTGGCGCGCAGGCGGATCAGCAATGTTCTTCCGGGCGAGACGATACGAATCGGCGGGATTGTGGTTGGAACAGCGACATCAAAGAATATCGAGATCATCGCCGATTGCGGCAGGATCGTTGCGATTGCCGGTGCGAGGATGAAGGAACATGGCATCGAAAAGATCGGCACAATCGATCTTGAGGGTGCGATAATCAGAACCGGTTCGATCCGAAGGACACAGCATACGCCAAGAATCGGTGCCATCGAAGAGAAGAGTGGGGGTATGCGTGTTGTGCTCATCGATCACAACGCCGAAGCAGCATTCGAGCTTGCAGCGGGAGCCGATCTGGCAATAACGGTCGGGGATGACACGACAGCAATCGCCGGCGACATCCTATACCGGCTCGGAATCCCCATAATCGGGATCACCGACATGGACAGTGATCATGTACTCTCTGACGCAAGCATATTTCCCGGATCTGTTGTGCTACAACTCGAATCCGGAAACGATGACCTTGTCGGGAATATAGTACGTGAGCTGATATTTGACGGGGAGAACTACGTGAATGTGGCGGCACAATCGATCGAATCGATCAGGGAGCAGGTAATCGAGATCGCCGGGGCGCGGTTGACCGATGTTGTGCGGTGGTGACGCAAGAGCCGTGAAACGCATCCGGTGCCCCCTGCACAACCTTTAATAATCTCCCGACCATATATATTCCATAATGCCGGGAAGTAGGGGCTCGGGAGTTATGCATAGGAACGAAAGCGCACAGAGTAGCATAGATTTTCTGACAGCAATCTCCATATTCCTGCTTACGCTTGCGTATCTCCTGCTCCAGGTTCCAACGATTTTCGCACCGTTTCAGTCCCAGAGTACCGACCTCCAGCCGGTTGCATACCGGACAGGCATGATCCTTGCGGAGGACACGGGATGGTGGGATGGTGCAGCTGGCGGCGGTCCTGACTGGGAGAACGTGCCTCTGAACGATATCTGCAGAATCGGGCTTGCTGCAAACAAACACAATCCAAACAACTTCTCAGAACTGATGAATCGCGGAAAAGTATGCGTTTTGAGCGAAAAAAAGATAAAACGTCTGGATTCGATATATGACTCCGCAATGCACAACTGGATCGGGGACCGGCTCGGCTTAAACATCACTAGAATATACGCATACAACATCTCGCTGCAGTACCTCAACGGCACGAGCGCAGAGCCCATGTACGTTCCGAACAACACGAATCCCGCTCTTTGCATCGGGAATCGGATTCCCGAGACAACAGAGGTTGAGAAGATGGAGCGCCTCGTTGCTGTCGAGGGTGATTGCGGGGTTGGATATCTGCATACCGATGCAACCACCAACACATCAAATATCACGATGAGCCTGCCGCGTCTGGATTCATTCACGGTCAAGTGGGCGGATTTTGCCAACGAGAGCCGATCCGCGGATGCCAGATTGTTGGTGGTCCTGAACAACACGAATCAGCATTATAACAATGCATCAGTCATCAACAAGTCCGGTCTCTTTGTAGGGGGCTGGCATTCGTTCAACAAGACCGTAATCGACGGTCTCTGTGATTCCAATGAGATCGCGGTAAACGTCTCGTGGTGCAATGTATCATATATGTGGGTCAATCGATCGGACTGGGGCGACACTGTCGGGGATATCACGATGCCATCTGCGAAACTGGTGGTGTGTATATGGTAACCGATTTTTTTGTGAGACTTTTTCACAAAAAATCGAGTAAGAAATCCCCTTCGGGCAGGGGTTGGTTGCGCGATTGTCATGCCCAGCTCCAGACACTCGAAGGGTTCGCAGCGGCACTCCTGATGGTCGGCACCGTTTATCTCGTGGTGAGCGCTGTCACGCTCTCTGTTCCGCAGACCGAACTCCATGTGGATGCCCAGCTCAAGACTTATGGACGGGATGCACTCGCGATACTGGATGCGCCCATGCCGCCTGCCGGAGATGGGGCATATCACACAAGCTCGCTCAAGAATTCGGTCGTTGACTGGATGAACGGGATTGCGGGCGCAACGAGCTTTGAGACCGAAGTCTTCACACCGAAAGATTCCGGTGTAAACAACGCGTCGCACAGGTTTTTCTTCAGAACGCAGTTCGGTTGCAACTACAACCACACATTTGAGGTACGCATCCCGAACAACACCGTGATCAGTCATGCACACATCACGCTCACGGGATTGCCGAGACTGGATGACCCGTGCATCGGTGGACTGCTCCCACTGGTTCTCTCGAACGCATCGTTTCCTGCCAACTTCGGATGCGCGATCGCAGACGGCGATCTGAACGGCGACGGGGTGCAGGATATGGTCGTTGGGGCTTACAATTCCAGTTCGGGCGCGGTCTACGTCTACTACGGCAACAATACGAGCATCGCTACATGGGCGAGCGGCGCGCCGGATATGACAATCACGAATCCGGGCGCATCCGGTGATTGGTTTGGCTATGCTGTTGTGTGCGGCGATGTCAATTGCGATGGTTTTGATGATGTGATCGTTGGTGCGCACAAAAACGACAGCACTCAAGCAGCAGATACCGGCGCAGTATACGTCTATTACGGGGGTACGCCGATTGGCGCCCCTGATGTCACGATGATTGACCCGGTCGCCGCGGGCATGGGCAATCCGAACGATTGGTTTGGCTATTCGCTTGCGTGCGGCGATGTCAATTGCGATGGTTTCGATGACATAATCGCTGGTGCGCCCGGTGTGCACAAAACGGTACCGAACGCAGGAAGAGTGTTTGTATATTATGGACGCGGTTCACTGAGCGCACACCCGGCAGACGCTGATGTGGAACTGTGTAACCCTTACGCGAGCAGCGATTTCTTTGGCATATCTGTGGCATCGTTCGATCTCAGCGGCGACGGTATAACAGACATCATAGTCGGTGCGAACGCGAGCAACCGGACATATATCCGGTTCGGCAGTGCACAACTTCCGCCGCTGATAAACGGCGCCGAAGACGAGATGAATCTCACGATCTGCGGTGAAAGCAGCTCCGAATTCGGAATCTCGATCGCACGAGCAGGAGATGTGAACAACGACGGCGCAGATGACCTGATCGCGGGCGCATCCGATAATGATAGTGCACACATCTTCTACGGAGGATCGCTGCTTGACAACACGTCTGACATCAACATGAGTGGCGCGTCGGGTTCCGGCTTCGGAACCGCGGTATCCGCATCCGGCGATGTCGATTCTGACGGCTATGCCGGTGTCATCGTTGGAGGATCTGATACTAAGGCAGAGGTCTTCTACGATCTCGATCTCACTGTTGGTGCAATCACGGTGTCGGAGAGTGATGCGGGTTTCGGTACCGTTGTCGCAGATATCGGCGATGTCGATTCTGACGGCATCCCCGATTTCGCAGTCGGTGCGCAGGGTTCCGGGAAGGTCTACGTCTACACGCCACGGTTTCCCGAAACACCGTGGCTCGCTCTCGGGAATACAACCGATCTTGCTAGCGGGAATGGGACCAAGGTCTGGGAGTATACGACTGTGATAAAGACGGATTGCGGCACCCGAGCAGGCGATGGTACCACCAATAAGACGCTCCCGATCTACCGGGAGATTGCAACCGATTCCATTCTCTCGATGTATGTAAAGACCAGTAACGCAACCAATGTCAGAATCTCGGTTAACGATGTCGAGGTCAATGCGACCAGCCCCGCAATCGAGACCGGCGGGAGCTGGATGTGGCATAGCATCACGCTTCCCGGGGACATCACCGAATGGAGACTCGGGAACAACACAATCACAATCAATGTCACATCCGGTGCGCTTTCTGTCGGCAGGGATGCATCCTACGCCAACATGATCCGCGTAATTCTCCCGATCACACAGCCGTTTACGACGACTGAACGAACCCCGGATTTTGCTTCTGCGATCAACGACTGGACCAAATCCCATCCGCTCGGCAACGTCGCCAGCCCGAAATCGTACCAGTGGGTCGATCTATCGACCAACGAGACCGGGTGGGTTCTGCCCTTCCTGCTCCACTCGGATTCATCAGGTATAATCAATGTGACTAACCTCCGNNAACGTGATCTTCGCTTATCTGGACACGATTATGAAAGGGCACCTGTACACGTTCTCGGATGGCAGTTATGAGAAGACATTGAACTTCACCGATGATGTAATCAAGAACAGTAACGGTAATCTCACGGTTCATATCCTGCTTCCGGAGAACACAACAGAGGTATACGCGGCGAATATGAATGTCGCCGGGCTTCCCAATGAGTCGATCGGCACAACCAATCTGGAAGTGAATATTGCGCAGGAGGACGATGTTACATTCACAGTGGATTCGAATGGGTACATACACATAGCATACAGCAAGAATGCACCACAACTATGGTATCTCAATAATTTTGGGGGATGGGATGAAGACGATACGAACAAGATCAGTATCGGCGGCGGGGAGACTCACAATCTCAGTCTCATAATCGATAGGAACGATGAACTACACGCAGCATTCATCAAAGGGAATCCGGCGAGTAAACATAGAGTGCATTACTCAAGAACGTATGACGGCGAGTGGCTATCAAGCACAATTGAAGTGAACGACAGCATCAACCCGCCACCATCACAGCCGTGTATCGCTGTTGATTCCGTAAACGTGCCGCACATCGTCTGGGTAGAGAACGCTTCCATCTATTGCTCAAACGACACTGCCGGCACATGGTCTCCTGCGGTGCAGGTGAACAATACCACCAATGCAACGAGTCCGCTGCTCGGAATCGATTCAGGTGACACCAAACACCTCGCGTTTCTCGAAAATAAAACGGTGTACTACATGAATACATTAACAGGCGATTGGGGCGCTCCTGCGCACGTGGGCAACAGCACCAATGCAACGGATGTCACCATCTCAATTGACCTGAAGGACTATGCACATCTCGCATGGGTTGAGAACGATACGACCGTATATTATTCAAACAATACTATTGGGTCGTGGAGCCAGAAAGAGACTGTGTACACCGGAACCGCGGTATCCGATCTTTCGATAGTTACTGATTATAGTGCCAATGCACATATCACCTGGGTTGATTGCGGCTACATCTATTATTCTCACAATGTGGCAGGGGCATGGAGCACGCCAGTAGAACTTGGTTCCGGGTCTGCTCTCCACCCCTCAATAGCAACAGACACGTCCGGAAATATCCATATTATATGGGGCGAGGGCAAGACATTGTATTATTATGGTCATGTTTTATATTACCCACACAAACCATACATCGTTGTCCCTAACAGCACGATACGGGAGATATGGGACTACTACATTGAAGAGATCAACCACCACGATACAAAAATCGGCGAAATTTCTCTTGGAGACAGTACAACAGACGCCTTATGCAAGGATTTTGATATAGACGAAGAAATCGAGGGACCATCATTTCTGTCTATTTATACAAAAGGAAACGATAGCGCAATCGACATCTACATCAATGACGCGTGGATCAGATCCGCGTTCATACCTGCAAACGCCAGCCATGAGTTTTTGTGGCAGAACATCACCCTACCCCCTGGCGCATGGCACACCGGCACAAACCACCTCCGCATCAATGGCTCCAATTGCAACAACGCGTACGGGTATGCAGATAGCACCGACGGCACGAGCGATTATCACTACGACAATGGAACCGTGAACACCAGTTTTGGTAGTTCCGATTATACCTGGATGATCCGCGTCCATGCTATAGAGTATCGCGGAACAGAAACGATCAGCGATTTTTCAGAGACCCTGAACGGGTACATCCCCTCACACAACGCATCCGGCGGGAACTACAACATCACCATAACGGTGCACTCGGATGCGAGGGGTGTAATCAAATTATCGCGCCTGCGCATCTACTACTATATCCGCGGAGACGAAACACAGGTCGCACAGACGCGAATCATCACAAACGGCGCCCCACAATCCAGCTCGGTGACTGCGACAAAGATTGTCACGCTCCAGGATTGCGATGTCACAGCATCCGATGCCGAGGAGCGGATACCGGATGCAAGCATATCGCCGATCATCAACCTGTGGAATCTCGTTTCCGTGAGACTGGAGATGTGGTATAAATGATACGTGACGAAGAGGCACAGTGGATAATTCTTGCCGGATTTACGATAAGTATAGCCCTTGCAATACTGATCGTCCTCCTGAATCTCTCGTTCATGTCAGGATACCAGTCCTCGCAGGCGCAGATTGAGTTCCCGATGTACGAACTCCGTGAACTGTACGACGAGACCTATATTGAGGTGAATACCGCTGCCACGAACGTGAATTATACGGACGATATCGACGATTGCAACGTGATCAATGAGACGATGGC
>LGVF01316750.1_pt2 | contig 11757 bp, 17 predicted proteins | sample 469901 | NCBI WGS metagenome assembly LGVF01 (sample SAMN03893561, study PRJNA290197) | marine sediment metagenome | material: sediment; isolation source: combined push core samples #3730, #5133, and #5579 collected at Hydrate Ridge | place: Pacific Ocean: Hydrate Ridge | reverse complement strand
AGTACATACTGACTATGCTGAATATTGGTATACTGCAAAAAGCTCTTCTGTTACAGAAAATCAACCAATGATTGTGGTTCCTAACACAAATCCTGGTACATGGTGGTGGGAACTTATTGAAGTAATTAGTAATACAGGTATGTTAGACCAATTAATTTATGAAAATGCTGGAGCATTCTAAGAGGAGGATATAATGGCAACTAGACCAATTTTTCCAGATACGATTAAGAATGCTGTACTTGATATTGAGCCTGGGGATACTACTTCTGAGCAAGATTTTATTACAGCAGGTGCTAATGGGTGTAGAGTTAATAATATTTCTGTTATTAGTGATGATACTTCTGCAGTAATTTTAAGTGTGTTTTATAATGATGGGGCTAACAGCTATCGAATAGCTTCTGTTAATATCCCCACATTGGCGGGAACAGATGGGAGTACCCCGGCAGTATCATTGTTGAATTCAACTGATATGCCTTTTCTTGGGGATGATTTAAGCTACTACCTTGAAGGTGCTGATAAAATAACAATAGCTGCGCAAACTACTGTTACTACTGCTAAGAAAATTTCGTTGGTAGCAATTTATGGGGATTATTAAGTCTAATGCTTGCTAATTTTAAAAATAGTTCTGCAAATTCGTGGATCAATAGAATTAGCAATAGTTGGGTAAATGCTAAAACAAAAAGTTACCCAACTATTATTATTGAAGAACTCTATGGTGATGGCGAAGATACTTCTACATTAGTATTAAAGCTTATTGAAGAACCTTACGAGGACATTCCCTTAATTATTGCTGTTATTGAAGAACCTTACGGAATAAGATTAGGAAAGATTTTTGTAGAACTATATGGGGATATTTCGATAGTAACAAAAATTTTTAATGAGTATTATTCTGATGCAGTTTTATTAAATAAAAGATTTACATTACCATATAATGATGCCTATATCCAAACAAGAGGTTTTGAACTTCCTTGGGATATATTATTCAACCCAATAGCAACATTTGAAATGCCTTATGGTATTTCCCAAACAGAAATAGTAAAAATATTTGAAATGCCCTATGGGCTTAATTCATATAATTCAGTACAACATTTATTTGATATGCCCTATCATTTAATGTCTGGGGATTCTTCTGTAACTTCCCCCATAATTTCTGTGGTTGTAAATGGATTTGAGATTGATTTTCTTTCTGTAAATATAAGAACCAGTATGGGGGCGTATATTATTTCTTGTGATATAAATGTCCCAGATATGGATACATATATTCAGTGTTTTTATCTTGCTGATGTAATTGTTACTGTTGATGGGCAAGTTTTTAATTTCTTTATTGAAAAGAAAAGTAGGACTATACAAAATGACAGCGTTGTTTTTTCTATAGGGACAATTAGCCCAACTGCAAAATTGGATGTCCCCTATGCTACCCCAATTATAGATAATTTAAAAAATGGCATAAATGCACATTTATTAATTCAGAATATGGCAGATATTGAAAATATTATTGTAGATATTCAAATCCCCCAAATTTTAGACTGGGATATTCCTGGGTATGCAATTTCTATTAATGATGAAACTCCTTTATCTGTAATCAGAAGGGTAGTAAATGCTATTGGTGGAATTGTTCAGACTAAGCCTAATGGTGATTTACTTATTATAAGTTCTTACCCAATATCCCCAACAGTCTGGGCAGAGGAAAGCCCGATAGAAATATTGACTACAGAAGCAGACATTATATCTCTTACTGAAGTATTAGATGTTAAAGATGGATATAATGCTTTTATTATTTCTGACCAAGGGAGTTCTACTGAATCTATTACTTTAGAAGAAAAAAATATTGATGCGTATACTAAGCATATTAAAGGATTTAGAGTGCCATTTGACGATGGTGAATTTGATTTAGAGACTTCTGGTGGGTATGAAGTTTCTATTGATAAATATACTTACCCAATAGAAGAAAATATGCCGGAAGTAGAAAATGAGGGTGATTCTGAATGGGAAATAGTAGAATTTATTGATTGGACAGGTTCAGTTTCTAAGCCTATTTATTCTATTATTGATTGGGATTGGATTCAGGATGATCTTAGAGCATTTCAAATATCAGAAGATGGCACTTTAACTATTATAGATCAACTTTCTGTACCGAGTGAATCTTTACTTAGGATTAAATACGTTACCAAATATTGGCAATGGACTGTTACTGGTCCTGTAGATATTCCGATACAGGTATTTGTCCCTGAAATTGAGGAAGTTTAATGTCTGTTGAAGCGAGTTTACTTATAGAATTTGGGGATGATGAAGCTGAATCTGCTACAGTAACTGTAGAATTTGATGATACCCATCCAAATAATTTAAACTCAGAAGGTGAATTAAAAAATTCTTTTCTTCCTGAAGATACTCCTGTATTTCTTATACACCACGATTCAACTGTAGAAATAACTGCTGTTCGTTGTACAGATGGCAGTGTTACTAATATTGGGAATAATATTCTAAGAACCAGATCAATTGATGCTTTATTTACTACCTTAGAAACAGAAAATAGTATTGGATATTCTGGGGTAAATTCTGCTTTAGCTGTTTGGTATGGGCATACAGGAGCACTTTATGTTGATGGGGCTAATTTAAAAATTAGTACTGGTGTAATTCCCTGTTATTGTACTGCAACATTTGGGGTAAATTTTAATAAACAATACCAGTTAAACCCTCCAGTATTAGATTTAACAGAGGATGAAACTTACGTAATTTATGTGGTTATTTATATAAGAAGTGTATCATAATATTAAAATTTTATTCGAGTAGTATAATGGAAACTACTGTTTGCCGTAATTCATCTTATCCTGAAGAATGTAGAGCTGATGATACAGCTTTAAATTGGGGATCAGATATATCAGATGCTCTTCTTGTAACTGCAGTTGTAGTGGAAGAACGTGGCAGAGTTGAAATTGATGCTGTTTACACGAATAGGCACAATGTAAATTTAATTTTGCATGGAATTAATTTTATACAGCCAGGGACAATAATTCAAACAGTAGAAGGAACTGTTGTAAAAAATGGAATGTTAAAAGAATTACAACTTACTATTCAACGAAGTAAAGATAGTATATCAATAGGCTCTTCAATAATGGTTGAACAAAATGTTTAATATTTTAAATACATTAAATAAGTCAAATAAGTCAAATAAATCTGATAATGCAATAGCTGCAAAGATAATTAGTAGACCTACAAGAACTTTGTGTGAATTGCAGGATAATAAAGGGAGACAATTTATTGCTGAATCGGATGGTACTTATATTGCTGGAGAAACTATTTTAGTAAAAGATGGAGTTGTTATAGGAAAAACTAAAAGACTGAGAAATATAAAATCTTTTAGTGTTTAAAAATATTACAAAAAATTACAAAAAATTACAAAATGTTATGAAAATTCAACGTGGAATAGAAATGTGTCATCCAATACTTGTTAAAAGTATTAAACGCATTCAAACAAGAATAATTGATGTTCACAAACCACCCATAAAATTATTTGAAACTGGCCGTGCTCATGATAGACATCAAATGTTAATTCAAAAAGGGAAAACAAGAGATATAATATCAAGACATTTATATACTTTTGAAAATGATCCTGTATTGTATTGTACTGCGGTTGATTTTGTATATTATGATGGTAAATGGTCTTGGAATCTTCGAGATAGCACTGTACAAACTTGGTATATTTTATTTGGGAATCTTGTGCTTGATATTTGCCCAGAACTTGAATGGGCTGGTCGAAATCGCAAATCAAGAAATTATTGCCATTATCAATTAAAACGTAGTATATTAGTTGATGATATAGAAAATACACCATGTGTTGTCCCACGAGATTAAAAATGAATAAAGCAGACATAAAAAAATTATTAGTTATGTTAATTATTCTTTGGATAATTATTCTTGGTGGTGTTGTAATGAATGGCGTTAAAACTTCAATTTGGAATTCTAATTCTGATGTTATAATTCTTGATATTTTAGATACTAAAAAAGGAAAGAATAATGGCTAAAGCAACAGTTAAATCTTTTAAGGGTCAACTCTCTAAGAAATTTGAGTTAGGGGAGAATATGACCGCTGGTGATTCATTTTTTGTTTATAATGATACCGGCACCCCCAAAATTGCTAAGTGTTTTTCAAGAACAGATGATAAATCAAGTTTTGGGAGAGGGTATTATAGTAGTTGTTGCATGATCTCTTCAAATACCTTTGTTGTTGTGTACAGAGATATTAATAGTTCAAATCATGGGCGGGCTGTTATTGGTAGAATTGAAGCCAATAAAACTATTACTTGGGGAACTCCCCTTACTTTTTTATCTTTAACTGCATATTATTTAGATGTATGCTCTTATACTTCTGATGCTTTTTGTGTTACCTATAAAGGAACAGGAAATCGAGTATGCCTAATGGCTGGAACTGTTGATGGAAGTTTAAATATAACTTATGGAACAGAAGTTGCTGGTGTAAGTATTGGTAGTTGTTATTACAATCAAATTATTTCCCCTTCAGAAGGAACCATATGTGCTGTTTATAGAGATGGGGGGCATAGTAATTACACTGATGCAAGAGCTGTTACAATAACAGGTAATACAATTGGGAGTTTGAGTGCTGTAACTACCCTCGAAACAATATCTGCTAGTTACCATGGATTATGCTCCCCTGATACAGATAAAATAGCAGTAGCATACTATGCTTCTAGTAAAGGCTACGCTGTTGCTGCAACCTTAACTGGCACAACTATAAATGCTCCTGGAGCAAGAAGTGAGTTTAATGCCACAGGGACTTATACAGTATATTCAGCTTCCCCGGACAACAATAAGTTTTGTGTTATTTTTAGAAGTTCTGGAGATGGTTATAAGCCACATGCCAGATGTGTTTCTCTAGCAGGTACCACTTTTGGTACTTGGGGCGACGATGTAAAATTAGCAGATATATCAAGTTATTATATGTCAATTGGTGTAATGGAAGCAAATGAAGTAGTTTTTATGTACACTGTTGATTCATCCCCATATCAAGGGTACATCTGTAAAGCCAGTATTTCAGGGAATGAAATTAATTTAGAAAATTCAGAATGTTTTCATAATGATAGAGTATATTATGTTGATTGTGCAGGAATTGGCCCTGATGAATATTTGTTAGTTTGGTATGATGTTGGGGCTTTGGTTTCTTATGGATTGGTGGTAGAAGGGAATTTAAACACCATACCAAAATGCCTTGGTATATTAGAAGAAACTGGAGTAGCTGGGGAAAGAAAAAAATGCAATTTACTTAACAGTATAACAAAATCATTATCCGGAATGACTTCTGGGACAGTACAATATATTCAATGTAATGGTAATATATCAGATAGCGTATCTACATATCCGATTGCAATAGCTATTGATACAGATGAAGCTTTTATTTCTAAAACTATTTTAGGTTAAAAATGCAAAGAATAAAATTGATAGATAAATTTAATGGTGTTCATTATTGGGATAAAAATGATGATGAAGCTGATTTATTCCGAGAAGAATTATGGTCCACTAATAAATATGGGTCTCCTCATGAAATAATAATTACTCAAACTGAACGGTCTTCTTTTGAAATGGAACGGCCTCTTTACGAATGTAGAGAAGATATTGATAAACATGCTCCTGTATATTATTGTGGTTCTACAAGTACTCAAGAAATTAGAAGGGTACATCCTGTACTTGATAATATACATAATACTTTTAATGCCCAAATAGTTGAATCCTGTGAAATAAGTGAAAGAACTGTACTTACAGCATATACTGATGCAGAAACAGGATTCCTTTATCTTATTGCTGGTTTATGCAGAGAACAAGTGGAATGGTCAAGAGAATTTTTAGTTGAAGAAACTCAACCAGGATGTTTTCATATAGCTCCTTTTGATGGTAGGGAGCGTTTTATTTTAATTATGCCAAGAGGAGAAGACAATGCAGGGTATGCTTGTATAGGTACTTTTGATGAAGGTGATTTTATATTGGGTCCTTGGACAAGGTTTTCTGAAAGGGCTTTATGTACAGATATGACGTGTTTAAATATTGATACTAGAACATTTATTGCTGTATCTTATAAAGATGGTCATGACAATTTAGGGTATACAAGAATTGGTTTAGTTGATGGGGGCACAAATGCTATTAGTTGGGAATCTCCTTGGAATCATGGAATTAGTGAAAGTTTTGAAAATAGACTTTGTTCTTTAGGTTGGGGTGAAAGCAAAAAATATTTTGGAGTTTTTTATCGCAGAGCTGTTGGTGCTTATAAAGGTTTTGTAAAAACTGCTAGTTATAATATTGAGGGCGGTGGTTTTTCTGTAGAAAGTAATGAAGTTACTTGTGTAAATGCTTTTTGTAAAAATATGAGACCTGTATTAGTTACTGAAGAAGAAAATGTTAAAATAGCTATGGCTTATATAGATAATGATTCTGGTGGTAATGGTATGGTTTGTATAGGAAATATGTCTGATATTACAAATCCTTCATTTAATCCTGTTCATGCTGCTGTTGTGAATCCTGGTTTAACTTCTTCTCTATCTATTTCTGCTAATCCACATACTATGAATAATACTTTTTACATGACATGGATTGATTGTTTAAAGGGCAATAGATGTGAATTTGGACATTATTATTATGAAAATGATATACCTAAATCTAATGTAGGTGAAAGAGTTATTGATTATTGGCCTGCAATTAATACAAATATAATTGGATTTAGTTATGTAGGGTACATGGATATTTTTGTATTATTTACTATTGATAAAGGACTTGATAAATTTGCAAGCTATGATTTAGTAACGGGAGAAGATGGACTTGGGTATTTTAATAGTATAGGTGGGTTTGCTTCTGAAAATGGCTCAGAAGGAGATTTTATACAAGTTTCTCTTTTTGGGGATGTTGTAGATTATTCTAATGCAAATCATAATACTGTGTTATATTTAGAAAGAGATGGAAAATATACAGGTATACCGACCCCATTTCCTGTGATATTAGGGTTAAATATGCACCAAATTCAATACACTAAAACAGGAGCAATAAGTTAATGTCTATTCAAAATATTCAAACAATGGATACCCTTCCTATTGAATTGCAAATTGGAGATGGTGATATAACTCAATTTCCCCAAGCAGAAATAAGAGATAATGATAATAATTTATTAACTACTCTTGATTTAGTTCATGTGGCATCTGGGAATTATAAACCTGCCACACCTTGTATAATGCCGGATGAACTTTATTTATCAATAACTTATATTGTGTATTCTGATGCAGGCCATACAATTTTGAATACTGATTATGAAAGAGATACGGAAGTTTTTTACCAAATACTTCCTGATGAATTCAAAGCTAATGTTTCTTTGTTATCATTAGAAGCAACTTCCCAAAGTATTAAAAATCAAACTGATTTACTTCATTTTGATGGAGGTAATAATATCCATGCAAGTATTTCTGATAAGGGCGTTCTGAATAATCCACCATCAGAAAATATAGATGATTATAAAGCTACTGGATTTTCTGTTCCTAATGAATACAATACAGAATTAACTGCTATTCAAGTCGATTTGGATAATCCAGATCAATATAAAGCAGTTGGCTTTGCTGTATCTGGTGAATACAATACCGAATTAGCTGCTATTCAAGCTGATTTAGATGCCAATGAAGTTAAAATAGATGCTATTCAAGCTGATCTTAATAATCCAGATCAATATAAAGCAGATATTTCATTAATTGCTCTTGAATCAACTTCACAAGATATTTTAGGGCAAATAGATAGTATTCCTTCTGGTGGATCATTGAGATTAAAAATTGAAAGTCATACAGTATCTCAATATTTTAGAGATATGACAGGAACTACTGTAGCAATGATAACATTAGACGGCATTCCAGTATCAGGGGCTGTTGTTATTGCTGATTATTATAAACCAGATAATTCAATATTTTTAGCTGCATCTCCTTTTATAGAAATAGGAACTACTGGAATATATTATAATAATTATAATATACCACCTACTGCAGATCAAGGAATATATAAAGTAAAAATAAATGCTATATATGAAGTTGGTGGTTCTTCTTTTACTGATGATTTTACAGAGCCCAATGGCCCTGCTAGTAATTGGACTGTGCAAGGAGGAACATGGGGAATTGAAAGTAATATATATAAAGAAACCTCACAATATGGAGGAAGTCTTTCTGTACTTAATGATAGTAGTGCATTTAATTGGAAAGATTATTCTTTTGAAGCAGATATAAGAAGAGATTTTAGTCATGATCATACATATAATGGTGTGGTAGGTAGATGGCAAGATAGCAGCACAAATTATTGGTTTTATATGAGTCCTGTTGATAATACAGTAAAACTTTTAGGTAATGGTGTTGATGAAACAACAATTTATACATTTAATGTTGGGGAATGGTATACATTTAAGATGGTATTTTTAGGTAATAATATTAAATGTTATGTTAATAATATAGAAGTTATTGATGCTACTGATCCTACACCAATAGAAAATGGTAAAGTTGGATTCAAAAATGGAAATTTTGGAGCATCATTTGATAATGTATCTGTTGTAGTTGACGAAACTGAATATGAATCTTATCAAGTTAAAGATTTTATTGTTGATGATAATTACAAAGCTGATATAAGCCCTCTTGCTTTAGAAACTACTTTACAATTTGTAAAAGCAAAGACTGATGTATTAAAAGATAGTTGGAATGATCCAGATGCAGCAACCATTGCTGATGCTGTTTTGGATGAAACAGCGTAAAGTATAAAAGGTAAAAATATGGCTACTCTAAGGGAGTTTATACTCCAACAATCAACATTACCTACAGGAAATTCTGTACGGAACCATATTCAGAATCCTGGGGGTAGTATTATTTATTTAGTATTATCAGATGGGTTAGAAGTTGAGCTTGATTCTTCTTCAGTAGATGCCCATGTTGGACTTGAATATGATGTTGAAATTTGCATATAATTATGGGGGTTTGTAATGGCTGAATTGATTGGAGATATTAAATATTCCCGTGGGGATAGTTATCCTCTTAGCATAAGATTAAAAAATAAAGCTACTCAAGAGTATATTGATGTTACAGGGTACTCTTTTTTGTTTACTGTTGATCCTGAAAAAACTCCTGTAGATGCTTCTAACAATATTTTTTCTATTGTAGGTGTTGTTGATCCTGACCAAGTTACAAATCCGGGAAGAGTTTCGTTTACCCCTTCAAGTATTGATACTGATTATGTTGGGCGGTGTTATTATGATATTCAATTTATTGATGGTGTTGGGCATAAAAGAACTTTTGTTCGTGAGTTTAAATTTACTCTTTGTCAAGATATTACAAAAGTTTAATATATTTATAATTATTAAAGAAATATAATGGATACTGCTCTTTTATCATATGTAAATAATTGTTGCAAATTTGGGTGTTTTATTTTATCAAGTAATAAAGAATCAAATTTTTATGTGGATATTAAAGCTTTAATGTTCCAGCCCAAACCATTATCATTAATGGGAATGGAATTATTTGATCTTATTACCCGTAAATTTGGTGTTCCAGATTGTATAGGTGGTAGGGAAATGGGCAGTCTCCCATTATCTAGTGCCATTTGTTTAGTTGCATTACAAAATGAGTTAGATATTTCCCATTTTGTTGTAAGAAAAGAATTACGGGATCATGGAACTAAATCCCAAATTGAAGGGTATGTAAAGAATAAAATTGTACTTGTCGATGATGTTTTAACAACAGGCAATTCTCTTAGTAAAGTAGCAGAAGTTTTAAGAGATGCTCATTTTGAGATTGAGGGAGCTGTTGTTGTGGTGGATAGAGAAGAAGCACAAGAATTGTTATTCCCTGTATATAGCTTATTTAAAAAATCAGATTTAAGGAAATTAAACAAATAATGGTTATTCAAGAAAAAGGAAAGTATAAACTTATGGAAAATTGGTGTAGTCGAGGCCCACAAAGCACCCGATTTTTTAAAAAGGGGGATATATTAAAAATTACTGGGGTAGATTTTCAAGCACATAAAGTTGTGGGATTAAAATTTAGGGATTGGACACATTGGGATATACCTGTAATTGATATAATATAAATTTTAAATTGGAGAATAAAATGCTCACAAAAATGATTTTGGTAGGAGGGGTTATAATTCTAACAGGATGCACCTCATTTGCTCCATTAGAGGTATATGATTCAGCAGGAAATGTTATCACAAATACATCAGGTACAATTGGTGATGCTAGTGTAGAAAAAGAAAAAGCTGTTATGGCCGCCCAAAAATCTTATTTTACTCATTATGCTAAAGCCTATGAATCATCGGGCTTCAATATGCAGTTTGCATTGGTAAATATAAATGGTATGCAAACATATTTACCAACAAATATTTCTTTTAAAGAACGTCCTGATATGGTTGCCCCTCCAAAAACACCCTCAGATCATCCTGTATGGGGAACTATCAATACTGCTGTTAAAACAATTACTCCTTATGGATTTGGTTATTTAATTGCTGATTCAATGTTTGGTGTTGTGGATTCAGTAGCTAGTAAAGCTGGGGATAATTATGCAGGCCCAGTAAATATGAACCAATCACATAATACTGCTGGAAATGACCAAATTTTTACTGGCACAGGCCCTTTTGCTGCTCGTGATACAGCTATCACAGGTGCAGAAGGAGATACAGTAATTAATGAATGTGAGGGTGCAGGATGTTCTGAAGAGACCCCAGAATATCCTAATGATGAGTGGTTTTCTCCGGGATGTAGTCAAGATTCTCATGCAGAAGGTAAGTGTTAATTTACAATGGATGTAAAGCTTTGTGATGGTTGTGGAATATTAATGTTTCGTGGTATTGGTTATCAAATAGAAACAATACATAATAATAACCACCATGGAGGTAGCTGGGATTTATGTGATACTTGCTATAAAAAAGTTGAATTTTTGATAGATTCAATACCAAAAGTTAGACTTATTTCAGAAGATATTACTAAGGCTTTACCACAAGTACCACAAAAACCTGAACTAGGAAACCCAGAAAAGAAAATTTCTGGGGTTAATTGGCAAAAAGGACAACAGGCTTGGCGAATACTTATGACCATTGATAAACGACAAGTTTATATTGGGCAAAATAAAGATTATGTAGAAGCTGTAGCCTTGAAATTAGCAATGGAACAATGTTGGGGACTTTATAAAGGAAAGCCCCCAAGTGAAGCAGAAGTATTTATTAATAATTTTTTATTGGAGAAGCAAAAATGAATCGAAGAAATAAATTTTTAGTAGCGGCTGTATTTTGTTGGGTGTTTGCTATGGTATTTGCCGTTGTAGGGACAAATGCTTATGCTTCGGATGTTTCTTTTTCATGGTTACCTAACTCTGAAACTGATTTAGCTGGATATAAAATTCATTATGGGACAACTCCTAGTAATTATTCTGAATCAGTTAATTGTAACCTCCCGGAAATTATTGAAGGTCGAGTACAGTATACTATTGAAAATTTACCTGATAGTCTACTATACTATGCCTGTACGGCCTATGATACTGCCGGACAAGAATCAGACTACTCTAATGAATTGAATTTCAATCCGGTCCCAGTAGCTCCCAGTACCTTTTCAGGTGTTACTGTAACTGTAACAGTTGATGTCCGGTGATGTCGGAAATTGAAGTTCATACGTGGCTGAAAAATGAACAAGAATTCTTAAAAAAGCATTATTATAAAAAAGGAAGGGTAACTCTGGATTTTTGTGATGTGAAA
>LGVF01024269.1_pt1 | contig 11757 bp, 11 predicted proteins | sample 469901 | NCBI WGS metagenome assembly LGVF01 (sample SAMN03893561, study PRJNA290197) | marine sediment metagenome | material: sediment; isolation source: combined push core samples #3730, #5133, and #5579 collected at Hydrate Ridge | place: Pacific Ocean: Hydrate Ridge | reverse complement strand
TTAAACATCACTTCTCTTGATGTAGTACATAGCCTCTATATTCCCGCCTTCCGTATTAAAGTAGATGCAGTAAAAGGGATGGATACTTATGCCTGGTTCTATGCCGATAAAATTGGGGAATATGATATTCAGTGTACTGAATATTGCGGTGTTGGCCATTCTTCAATGCTTGCTAAATTGCGGATTGTGCCAAAGGCCGAATACCTGAAATGGCTGGATAAAGAAGAGTGACAGATAGGGGTTGGCAAGCGACCATGGACTGTTTGAAATTAAAGTCAAGGGCGGCTCTGGCAAAACTACCGCTCTGCTTGTTTATCGGGTTCTCAGCTCTGTTTGGCTTTTTTCTTGCCGATCCCACAGGTTATTTGAGTGCTTTTTTGACGGGAGCAGGGATTTTTTTTCTTGCTGCAGGAGCAGCAACGCTGAACTCCATCCAGGAACATCATATTGACGCGCATTTTGAGAGAACCAGAAACAGACCTTTACCACGGGGAACTGTCAGTCGTTTGTCTGCAGGAATTCAGACAGTTCTGTTATTTGGAGTAGGGTGGATTGTTTTATATACGGTTGTTAAAAATGGATTTCCCCTTGGCGTAGCAATGTTTGCGGTGGTGCTGTACAATGGCATCTATACCCCACTTAAAACAAAAACTGTTTTGGCAATTGTGCCGGGTGCTCTATGTGGAGCATTAGTGCCCTATATTGGCTGGCTCATTGGGGGTGGGGAAAAAACAGCTTTTGAACCATTTCTTCTCATCTGCCTGATGGTTTTGTGGCAGATCCCCCATTTCTGGCTCATTATTTTACATTACAGGGATGATTATCAAAAAGGGGTAATTCCGAGTTTGTTTTCATATTTTAAAGAGACGTCAATCAGGCGGTTGTTTATTACCTGGATTGGTGCATTAGTCTTTGTCATGGCATTATTTTCAATCCTTCCTTCAGTAAATGATATAACAGTTCGCATCCTGATAATCATGAATTCCTTCGCTCTACTGATATGGTTCCTTTTGAGTTTTGGTATGGTACGGACTGTTAACTATAAACTGCTGTTTTCCGTTCTCAATGGATCTCTTTTTCTACATATGACTATAATAACAGTTGGAAATATAAGACTATAATATTGTTATCGTATGTTTTTGGATCTCTTCATCTGTATGAAAATAACCTGGCACCTTTCCTCCGCGATTACTATAATGTTTGTCATCTTACACCGTTGATATTTTTGTATGATCTACTGCGATTTACAGAGATATTTCTAATAAACAAAAGTAAAACAGGAGTTACAAAGAATGATCAGTAAGAAAATGAATGGGGTCATTAATGGCCAGATAAATGCTGAACTTTATTCTTCCTACCTCTATCTCTCTATGTCAACCTGGTTTAGTGAAAGGAGTCTTTCAGGGTTTGCAAGTTGGATGCGTGCTCAGGCACAGGAAGAGCTTTATCATTCAACAAAAATGCTCGATTATCTTCTTGAGAGGGGTGGGAGTGCAGAATTCGAGGCAATTGATAAGCCTCAGTGCAGCTGGTCTTCGCCGCTTGAGGTAATACAGGAAACTGCAGATCATGAAGCGAAAGTTACCGGTCTCATAAATGACCTTGTTGATGCTGCACTTGCAGAAAGAGACCACGCTACCAATAATTTCCTGCAGTGGTTTGTTGCTGAACAGGTTGAAGAAGAAGCTTCAGTGGGAGAAGTCGTCGAGAAAATGAAAATGATTGGTGATGATTCTGCCGGCATGTTTGCAATGGATCTGGAGATGGGGAAACGAGTTTTCACACTCCCTGCAGAATAACATTTTTCTCAATTTCAAACTATAAAGCTAAAGTCAGAAGGGGGAATAAAAATGAGTATAGATTGGGCTTATATGCGTAAAGGGTGAGTCTCTTGTAAAAAAGCCCGGGCGGTTTTTGATCAGAGCAAGATACCTGTGGGTGAAGAAGTAAATGCGGCCAAGGATACGTTAAAACGTGATGGTGTCTGGGATTTACTTGGTGATGCGGAGAAAATTTACGTTACCAGCGGTAAGAAGATTCTCGAGTTTGAACCTGCAACTGCCGACAGAGAAGAGCTGCTGAAAAGGGTAACCGGCAGAACTGGAAATCTTAGGGCACCGGCTCTTAAAAGGGGTGATGTGTTCTATATTGGTTATAATGACGAGCTGTATGAGACACTGATAAAAGCGTAATACTGAATCTTAACAGCAGTGCTACACTTAATAGAAAGAGCTGAAGAGTTAGTATGTGGATAAAAAGACTCTTCAGCTCTGCAGGATATCAGTCAACCTCAAAAAAGGCGTCTTTTTCTGCACCACAAAGAGGACAAACCCAATCTTCTGGTACATCTTCCCAAGCTGTTCCCTTGGCTACACCATTGTCTTCATCTCCATCTGCGGGATCATAAATATAACCGCAAGGGCATTTCCATTTTGCCATCTGTAATTCCTCCTTAAATTAAATAATAATAATTATTACCAACCGGGTTCATTATAATCGCAATAGATTAAGAGTCAATACAAATCAACTCTCTTCTGATAATTTCCTTAGAAGGTATCAGAGCGGTGGCTGTGGCCGAAACTATATTACCGGCAACGCCGGGACCATCACCTGCAACGAACAGTCCACTAACTGATGTTTCCAGGTTGTTATCAGTGGCAACCTGGGTAGCAAAAAATTTGATTTCAGGGGCATAGAGAAGGGTACCATCGTTAGCCACCCCGGGAATAACCTGGTTGAGTTGATTCAGACCGTCTATGAGGTTTGTGAGTATCCTTTCAGGTAGAGCCATGGCAATGTCACCAGGGGTAACATTTTTCAGGGTAGGCTCTATATAACTGTTTTTGACCCTGTTCCAGGTTGACCTTCGACCCCGTTTAAGATCTCCGAATCGCTGAAGAAGAGGTTTGCCACCACCAATAAGGGTAGCAATTTTACCGATGGATTCCCCATAGGCCTGATTGTCTTCCACCGGATCTGTCAACACTACCTTGGAGAGAAAGGCAAAATTACTGTTTTCTGATTTTTGATCCATAAATGCATGGCCGTTAACACAGACGAATTTCTGGTAGTTTTCCAGGGCTACATAGCCTCCATGATTGGTACAGAAGGTTCGTGTCTGGTCATCATATTTTGAGGTTCTCACAAAGAAGGTGGGATCATAAATAATGGAGCAGATATCCTGCATGATTTCGTTATGAACTTCCACACGAACCCCAACTTCAATGCCCCTTTGAGATATTCCGATGTCATGCTCTCTGGCTACTTTTGCAACCCAGTCAGCACCAACCCTTCCAGGAGCCATTATTACATACGGGGCGTTATAAGTTGATTTGTCAGTTATAACACCCTTCACCCTGCTTTTGTCTACAATGAGTTCCGCGACTTCTTCTGAATGATGAAATACAACACCCTTATCAGCCACATGATCGGCCATTTTGGCAATATGAGTTGGGAGGTTGTCGCTGCCAAGATGTTTCTGCCTAATGACCAGGAGGTCGATGCCCTGTTTTCTTGCCTCTTTTCGCATCTCCCGGGCTTTTTCCATGTCGGTGGGGAATACCCTGCCGTCCATGTTGAAGTGATTGAAAATAACTTCCGTCTCGTCAATAAGGGCCTTTGCCGCAGAGATACCCATAAACTGTGTGAGGTCTGTTTTCCCAAGCTTATGTATAAAATTCAATTTTCCATCAGAAAAAAGACCAGCACCACCAATCCCACAGAGAATATTACATGGTTGGCATTGAATGCACCCTGAGTCCTTAATCGGGCATTTCCGTTTTAGTGAGGGCTTGCCTTTTTCGATGACAAGTATATCGAGGTTGGAGTGTTCACTAAGATAATAGGCAGCGAAAAGCCCTGCTGGTCCACCGCCTACGATAATAACATCGAAAGTAGTTTTCTTTTTTTTCATGCAAATTTTCCTGACGGTTTGTTCCCTTCTAAAAAGAATAGGAACAAACGATACGATTTATTTTGGATTAAAGAGAAACTTGATCACTCGGCCGGTCTGGTTGGTTCGATCGATTCGGTAGACTCGGCAGGTTGAACCTGTTCGGTTCGTTCGGCAAGTCCATAGGCCAGTCTGACCTTATTTTCTATATCGAGGCACATCTCTGGTTGATCCATAAGGAACTTCTTGGCATTTTCTCTACCCTGACCAATTCTTTCGTCAAGATAGGAGTACCAGGATCCACTTTTGTCAACAATTTCCATGTCAACAGCCAGATCCAGCATGTCACCGACTTTGGATATTCCTTCTCCGTAGACAATATCAAATTCGGCCAGTTTAAAAGGAGGAGCCACTTTGTTTTTGACTACCTTTACCTTTGTTCTGTTGCCTATAACATCCTGGCCATCTTTTATCTGTCCGATTCTACGGATATCAAGGCGCAGGGAAGAATAAAATTTGAGCGCGTTTCCTCCGGTTGTGGTTTCCGGATTGCCAAACATCACACCGATTTTCATCCTGATCTGGTTGATGAAGATGAGAACCGTATTGCTTCGACTCAGGACACCGGTAAATTTCCTCATGGCCTGTGACATCAGTCTGGCCTGAAGTCCCATATGGGAATCTCCTGCGTTGCCATCGATTTCGGCACGGGGAACAAGGGCTGCGACGGAGTCGATGACAATGACATCAACACCTCCGGATCGTATTAGAATCTCGGCAATATCCAGGGCCTGTTCGCCAAAGTCCGGTTGAGAAACCAGCAGGTTGTCAATGTCAACACCGAGGCGTTTAGCGTAGTTTGTATCAAGTGCGTGCTCGGCATCAATGAAGGCTGCGGTGCCACCTGCTTTTTGCGCCTCTGCGACGACGTGCAATGCAAGTGTTGTTTTGCCGGAAGATTCAGGACCGTAGATTTCAGCAACCCGGCCTTTTGGAAAACCTCCGACACCGAGGGCAATGTCAAGACTGAGGGCTCCGGTTGGAATAACCGGTACATTTTGCGCTTCCTGTGAACCAAGACGCATGATGGAACCTTTTCCAAACTGTCTCTGAATCTGACTGATTGCGTTATCGATGCTGCTGATTTTTCCTTTTTTTGCATCTGTGGCCATGTTGTTCTCCGATAAGAGTGAAATTTATTTATAAGGAAAGTGATTGTGGATGTAATTATACCGCCAATAGCATATAAAAATCTTATTTCAATATACCACCGGGTTTAAAGGTGGGTTTGTTGTTTTCCGGAATCCTGTTGCAATAGATATTTTCGTATGAGGTCAAGTCCACTCTGAGCTGTAAGGTTGCGGATCTGCCAGCGATCACCTGAAAAACGAAACTTGGTTACCCAGTTCTCTTCCGCTGTAGCAATTCCTATATATATGGTGCCCACAGGTTTCTGCTCTGTGCCTCCTTCAGGACCGGCAATTCCTGTAACTGCGAGTCCGATATCAGAGCAGCTGGTTTTTTTTACGCCTACAGCCATTGCTTCAGCAACTTCCCGGCTTACAGCACCATACTCATTGAGTAGTTTGGTGGGTATATCAAGATAGCCGCTTTTCAGAGAATTTGCATAGGAAACAACTCCGCCGAGAAAATAGGAAGAACTGCCGGGAGCGTCGGTGAGTTTTTTGCAGATAAGTCCTCCTGTGCAGGATTCGGCAACAGCCAGCTGAAAATTATTTTTTTTCAGGAGGTATCCTACTACACGCTCCATGGAATCTCGATCCTGACCGTAGATGGCATCACCAAGAACTGTGCATATCGCCCTACTCGATGACCTGAAGAGCTTCTTTGCGTTGTTCGTTTTTTTATTTCGCACAATAAGACTCAAGTGAACTTCGGGGAAAACAGGGTAGTAACCGATATGCACATCAGGTGGGAAATCAAGGCTTGAAATTCGGCGATTCACCTCTATTTCAGGAAGATTGAAGATCCTGAAAATCGTTTGGTAGGTGGAGAGGTGGTGGTCTTTATGCCAGGTTGAGAGGGTTGGAAGCACATGTTCTACCAGGAGCTGTTTCATCTGATTCGGTACGCCGGGGAGGAAAAAAATTGGTCTGTCTTCGTGAATCAACTGGTAACCAGCCATTAGAGAATGCGGACTTAAGACCTGGGCACCTTTTGGCAGCAGGGCAAGTTTTTCCAGTTCCCCCACAGGGGCATTGGTAATTTCATCCAGATGTTCCCGTATACTTGAGAGGATCTCAAGGTTTGGTATGGTCGGCCGATTAAGGGCCTTGGATACAGCCTCATTTGTCAGATCATCATCGGTGTAGCCCAGGCCGCCGGTAACAATTACAGCATCAACTCTGCCGATTGCCCGTTTCAGCGCTTCTCCGATAAGGCCAGGGCTGTCGCCAATTGTATGCATGGCATAGATTTCATACCCTGCCTCAAAAAGGTTTCTGGCGGCAAAGCCACTGGTTGTATTGAGGATTCTTCCTGAAGTCAGTTCATCCCCAATGGCAATTATTTCAACTTTCATTGTTTCTCTCTCGTTCCGCCACTACATATCCCTTTGCCAGGGAGAGGAGTTTCACTCTGGTTATATTGTTAAGAAGGGAGTCAGGCCCCTGGAAATTGACGGCTATATAATTGCTGGTAAAGCCTTTTAATAATCCTTTTTTGCTTCGCTTTCCCTCAACAAGTACAGGATATTTTTCTCCGAGTTGGCTACTATAAAAAGTATTTTTTTTCTGTTCACTCAATTTCAGTAAGGTACTGACACGCTGCTTTTTCGTCTTTTTATCCACCTGACCATTAAATCCTGCTGCGACAGTTCCCGCCCTTTTTGAATAAGGAAAAACATGGAGATAGGTGAAATCTAATGTTTCCATAAATTCCAGGCTGTTTTTGAAATGCTCCTCGGTTTCCCCGGGAAATCCGGCAAGGATATCAATCCCTAAGGCACCACCCGGTAGAGCTTTATTGCATTTATCAATAGTTTCGCTGAATTCAGCAGTGGTGTATTTTCTGTTCATACGAGCCAGTATCTGGTCATCTCCGCTCTGTAGAGGAATATGCAGATGCGGTTGTATATTATTCCGACTCTTCATAAGTGATAGCAGAGTATCTGTGACCTCAGGTGGTTCAAGGGAGCTGATACGATATAAAATCTTTGGAGTAACACGGCTTAATTCGTCAAGGATGGATACAAAATTTTCTCCCTCACCGAGATCTCTTCCATATAGTCCGAGATGAATACCGGTCAGCACAATCTCTTTGTGGCCTTCCGTACCAAATAATTTTGCCTGTTCAATTACTTCAGACCTTGGCAGGCTTCTGCTTGCTCCTCTGGTATAGGGGACGATACAGTAGGTGCAGTAGCTTTCACAGCCGTCCTGTATTCGCAGATAGGCCCGGCTTCTATCGCCAAATCTCCTGACGGGAAGACGGCATATTTCCTTTTCCTCCAGTATGGAACCAAGGTTGATTTGTCCACTGTCTACGTTATCCGTCAGTGCATTTTGTACCAGTCTATCCTTTTTACTGTTGCCGACAATGGAGAATTCCCGGCCCAGGAGTTCTTTCTCCCGAGACAGTTCTTTTGCACCAATCTCGGCAAAACAACCTGTAATTATGATGTGTGCTCCGGGGTTTGCACGGGCGGTTTGGCGAATAGTTTGCCTGGACTGGGCTCCGGCATTTGCAGTTACTGCGCAGGTGTTGATGATAATGATATTCGCCTGTTCTTCTGATGTTGCAATAGTGTACCCAGCATCTTCAAAACCGGTTCTAAACGACGCTGATTCGAACTGGTTCACCTTACAGCCCAGAGTTGTAATGAAGATTTTTTTCATTTTGTCTATGATTCGTTTATATGAAAGTCATGTGCTACCCGGAAGAAAAGGGGTTGGGAGGGGTGTTAGACGATAATGCCTGACCCAAGCAGCTCAGTATTGTCATAGATTACGGCAAACTGGCCGGGAGTAATGGCTCGCTGGGGCTCCTTAAACAAAAGTTCACCCCGACCGGCTTCATTCAAGGTTAAAGTTGCCGCAGCTCCTGCATGGCTGTATCTTATTCGCACACTATAATCTTTAACTGGATCAGGAGTGGATCCGGCAAGCCAGTGGAGGTCTCTAAGCTGAATTTTATCTTTGAATAATTCCTCATTTATCCCAACAATTACACTGTTATTTTCTCTGTTCAGGGCGATGACATAGAGTGGCGCGGTACTGGATATGCCAAGGCCTCTTCTCTGGCCGATTGTATAATGAAAGAGGCCGCGATGGGTGCCAAGGTGTTCGCCTGAGCTGGAAAGAATCGGGCCACTGCTGTCTGTCTGAGGTGAACATGTTTCCAGAAAATGACCAATGTTTTTATCTTCAAGAAAACAGACATCCTGGCTTTCAAGACCACGAAAATCATCAAATCCATGTTGTTCAACCAACAAATAGGTGGACTTCTTCTCTTTTTCACCAAGTGGAAAGAGAACCCTGGAGAGTTGCCGCTGGTTGAGTCGGGAGAGAAAGTAAGATTGATCCTTTTTAGGGTCAGCACCGCAGTGCAATCGGAAGAGAGCATCATGTTCAATAATTCTCGCATAATGACCGGTAGCAATTTTATCCATGCCATGATCCAGAATACTTTCCATGAACAAACCGAACTTGATTTCCCGGTTGCATACAACACACGGGTTTGGAGTAAGGCCTTTGAAGTAATTAGAGGAAAAGTAGTGCAACACCTTCTGTTTAAATTCATGGCGAAGATCTATGACGTTCAGCTTGATGCCAATTGTTTTAGCAATGGCCTCAACCTTTGTTCTCTGCTGTGCAAAATTAGGCTGGGCAAGTTGCATGAAAAATCCTTCAATCTCATAGTGATCCTTGAGAAGAAGGGCGCATGCAGTGGAGTCAACACCACCACTCATTGCTATGCCAACACGTTTTTCCTTCACTGATTATCTTGCAATCCCCGGGTGGTTACTCTATTAAGAAAGGTTAAAAAGGAAGTTCATTAACTATTATGGGTTCTGTTACTCTTTTGGGTGACAGCTGTTTGAAATAAGGAATCACAATACATCACCATGAACAAAAATGAAAGTCACAAAGGCATGGTTCCGGTTCTACCTGAACTGCTGGCTCCTGCTGGAACTTATGAGAAACTTGTTACCGCTGTTCACTATGGTGCAGATGCAGTTTATCTGGGTGGAAAGATATTCAGTCTCAGGGCAAAGGCGGGAAATTTCAGTAACCAGGCGATGCAGGCAGGGGTGCAATATGCACACGCACATGGCGTAAAGGTTTATGTAACCATAAATATTATAGCCCACAACAGCGATTTGCAGGGGTTGGAGGAATATCTTCTTGGATTACAGCAGATGCGGGTCGATGGGTTGATTATCTCGGATCCCGGCATACTTACGATTGCCCATGAGATTGTGCCTGATCTGCCCGTTCACCTTTCAACCCAGGCCAATGTGACAAATTATGCGTCGGCCGGGTTTTGGCTGAACCATGGAGCAGGGAGGTTAAATCTTGCAAGAGAATTATCCCTGGAAGAGATTGGGCAAATAAGAACAGTGGTGACAGGAGAACTGGAAATCTTCGTTCATGGCGCCATCTGTATTTCTTATTCGGGGAGATGCATGCTTTCAAATTATATGACCGGCAGAGATGCCAATCGAGGCAATTGTGCTCACCCATGCCGATATGGTTACAGTCTGGTAGAGGAGAAACGTCCCGGAGAGTATTTCCCGGTGGAGGAAGATGAGCGGGGTACTTATATCTTCAACTCTAAAGATCTCTGTTTACTTGAGATGCTGCCACTACTAGTTGCTGCCGGAGTTGATTCCTTGAAGATAGAGGGGCGGATGAAATCAATTTTCTATGTTGGGGGGGTGGTCAGGATTTATCGAGCAGCTCTTGATTATCTGGGACAGCTGCCTGCCCAGGCGTGGCAGATGCCAGAGTTGATCACCATTCCGGACGAATTCATGCAGGAGATTGAGAGAACTGGTACCCGGGGCGCTACAGAAAATTTTATCAAGGATCGACCTGGATCCAGTGAAATGATCTACGCTTCCTCCAGAACCGTACAAACATATGAGCCGGTAGCTGTTATTCGTGAGGCAGGAGCCATGCCTCTGGTCGAAATACGCAATACGGTTTTCGCTGGTGGACAGATCGAATATATGAAACGTTCTGTAGGTGTTGTGGCCTTGGAAATAATCGGGATGACTGATGAAGAGGGGAGAGAAATAGCTAAAGCCAATCCAGGAAACAGGCTGTTTTTAAAGACCGAGCCGGATCTCGCTTTTGGGGAGGTGAACAGTATCCTGAGGCGGAAGAAAATTCAGCATGAGAAAGCTCCAATAAAACAGGATTAGTCTCAATTAACACCCCTCCCAACCCCTTTCCTTTCGTGTAATACATGGCTTTCATATAAAGATCGTACCCCTGTTTTCATACTACTCTGAACCAGTTCCGCCAAGATGCTCAAGAGCTATTTTTAACATTCTGCGAACAGGCTCGGCGGCACCCCAGAGGAGCTGATCACCGACAGAAAAGGCCGTCAGGTATTTTGGTCCGATATTCATTTTTCGAATTCGGCCAATTGGCACTGTCAGAGTTCCGGATGCTTTGACCGGGGTGAGATCCCGGGAAGTGATTTCTCTTTCGTTAGGGATAACTTTTACCCACTGGTTATGGTTTGAGATGATCTCTTCAGCTTCTTGAACAGTGATATCTTTTTTTAGTTTGATGGTAAAAGCCTGGGAATGACAGCGCATGGCTCCAATTCGTATGCATTGACCGTCAATGGGTATAATTCCCCCTTCTTTTTTACCAAGAATTTTGTTGCTTTCGACAATCCCTTTCCATTCTTCTTTAGTTTGGCCGTTCTCAACAGGTACGTCGATCCAGGGGATCAGGCTTGCCGCCAGTGGGACACCCCAGTTCTCCAGAGGCAGAGAACCGTCATTGAGCTTAGCTGTGATTTTTTGGTCGATATCAAGGATTGCCGATGACGGATCAGCAAGTAACTCTGTTACATCTGTTTCGAGTGCACCCATCTGACTGATAAGTTCCCGCATATTCTTGGCTCCGGCACCGCTGGCAGCCTGATAGGTCATGGAACTCACCCATTCAACAAGGTCGTGTTCAAACAAGCCACCAAGGGCCATAAGCATCAGTGAAACGGTACAGTTGCCGCCAATATAGTCTTTGATACCGCTTTTCAGTCCATCATTAATTACATCTCGATTAACGGGATCTAATGCTATTATGGAATTGTCTGCCATTCTCAGGGTTGAGGCGGCGTCAATCCAGTAACCATCCCAGTTTTTCCTCAAATTATTCATAGACGGATGCGGTGTAACCACCTCCCTGGCAGGACATGATAACATCCATCTCTGCCAGTTTTTCCAGATTCATTGCATCTTCAAGCGGTTGGCTTCTTCCACCAATATCCGGGCCCGGTTGACCGACCTGTGAAGTTGTAAAAAAAACAGACTCAAATTCCTGAAAATCGTTCTCGGCCGTCATTCTTTGCATTAAAACAGAACCTACCATTCCACGCCATCCAACAAATCCGACTTTAAGCATTGAAGACTCCATATAAATTAGTTTAATCGAATTCTGAAATTCAGAATTTCAACTTTTTACATAAAAAGAGGAAAAAAGCTCGCTAAAAAATGTTGACTACTGCCTTTGTAGCAGAAACAGTCGCACTATTCATCAGACCTATTTTTTATTAATAGAAATCCAAGGAGAAAGGAACCGCCGATAATATATATATCAGCCAGATTGAATATCCCAGTTTTAAAAACACTGATTCGGATTTGGATAAAATCTATTACTGCACCA
>LGVF01068901.1_pt1 | contig 11758 bp, 13 predicted proteins | sample 469901 | NCBI WGS metagenome assembly LGVF01 (sample SAMN03893561, study PRJNA290197) | marine sediment metagenome | material: sediment; isolation source: combined push core samples #3730, #5133, and #5579 collected at Hydrate Ridge | place: Pacific Ocean: Hydrate Ridge | reverse complement strand
AAGAAAAAATAAAAGCCCGTCAATGACAATCCTGCCGCTAATCTCACGATAGCGGCCCGCGGATCACCGGGAGACGGGCAGTGGTTGTAAAATGGGGTGAGTGAAGGGGATCGAACCCTCGACAACTGGAGCCACAATCCAGTGCTCTACCGACTGAGCTACACCCACCATAAAAGCTGCGGCACTCTACAAAACTACCCGATCACTTGTCAACCTAAATTTAGTCGTGTGGAGAATGTGGTGCGCCAGCCAGGACTCGAACCTGGGGCCCTCGGCTTAGAAGGCCGATGCTCTATCCAGCTGAGCTACTGGCGCACGAGCCGTATATATATGGCGAACCGAATTTAACAGTTCCATTCTCTACACTGCCGGGTGAGGTCTGGTCAACATCTCAAACGGCAAGCATGTGAAAATGGTCGGGGCGAGAGGATTCGAACCTCCGACATCCTGGTCCCAAACCAGGCGCGCTACCAGGCTGCGCTACGCCCCGAAGATGGACTTTCTAACATGCAGGATTGAAAAAGGCAACTTATTTTTATCTTTAAACGAGCCACAAAATGAGCCGCCCCCGTAAACCCACCCGAGTGTACAGGTTGCCACAAAAAAAAACCATCAATTAACCGTCCGGCCAGGGGTAATACATCCACCCCTCCCGGACAACCTGCATCTAGGTTCCAGGTAACGATTTGACAGAAGCTCCTTTCCTGGGATATAGTTCGTGCTCAAATCATTCGCACCGAAACTGTCTCGACTCTTTCAGTCAAATCTGTCCGCCTATCTAAGACAGAACGGGCTTGCAAGACAAACCAAGGACCCCCAATGCCTGAACACGCTAATACCGCAAACAAGGCCGACTTGCCTGGCCCCGTAGCCGAGAGCTCAGATAGTGGTAGTGACAACAGCTCCATATTGTCTTTAACCGATTCCCCAGCGATCCCAGAAAAGAGCTATGAACTGCGCGTCTTTCAGTCGCTACGCCGAATCATCAGAGCCATCGAACAGCATTCGCGAAAACTGGCCACCGATTATCAGGTTACAGGGCCGCAACTGATCTGCCTTCTGGCACTACAGGAAGAGGCTCCGCTAACCGTCAAAAGGCTGGCTCAATCGGCTTACCTCAGTCCAAGTACCGTAGTCGGAATCGTTGATCGTTTAATAGAGAAGAAACTGGTCCAACGCAGTCGTAGCACCAGCGATCGGAGATCGGTGAAGATTACGGTTACCGAAAAAGGGCAGCAACTTCTCGCCAATGCGCCCTCCCCTATTCAGGAATCCCTGTCCCGGGCCCTACAGGAACTACCGGACCTCGAGAGGGTTTCCATTACCTTGGCCCTTGAAAAAGTGGTTGAGCTGATGGAAGCTGGCGATCTTGATGCTGCGTCGCTGCTGGAAACGGGCCGCCTCACTGGCAGCTTCGAAAAACCTCGTTAACCTCCCCTGCACTTTTTTTCTACCTCCTGCATGACAATCAAGCGCTGCCTTATCCATAGCAGAACCGGATGTCCTGACGTCTTCGGTTGCAGGTCATCCCTCATTTAACCCTGGAGAATCAATGAAGATCTACAATACACATCAACAACAGCTTGCCGCAACAATTACGACCGCCCCGACCTCCCGCTCCCAGTGGAAGGACTGGACCTGGCAAATACAACACGCCGTTCAGGATATAGACAGCGTTGAAAGACTGCTCGACATAAGCTTTGAGCCGCAGGAACGCCAGGAACTGCAAGCTACCTTACAGAAATTTCCCCTTGCGATTACTCCCTACTACCTCTCGCTGATCAACCGTGAGGAATTTCGTAATGATCCGATTTTTAAGCAGGCCTTCCCTTCCCCGGCAGAACTGATTCTTGACCGGCAGGACATGATTGACCCCCTGGCTGAGGACAAGGACAGTCCGGTCCCCGGCATCACTCACCGTTATCCGGACCGGGTGCTGTTTCACATCAGCAACGTCTGCGCCATGTATTGCCGTCACTGCACCCGCAAACGCAAAGTAGGCGACACGGACTCCATTCCGGGGCGCGCGGTAATCGACAAGGGACTAGACTATTTGCGTCGGACTCCAGAAGTACGTGATGTCCTGCTTTCCGGCGGGGATCCGCTGATGCTTTCCGACGAATATCTCGACTGGATCCTTGGCGAACTGCGCAAGATCCCACACATTCAGATCATTCGCATCGGCAGCCGCATGCCGGTGGTTTTGCCCTACCGCATTACCGACGAGCTGGTGGCCGTACTGAAAAAACATCAACCCGTCTGGTTTAACACCCACTTTAACCATCCTCGGGAAATTACAACCTCGGCTCGCGAATCCCTCGCCAAACTGGCCGATGCCGGCATTCCCCTTGGCAATCAAACGGTCCTTCTGGCGGGGGTCAACGACTGCCCGCGCATCATCAAGTCTCTGGTCCACAAACTGGTGGAAAACCGGGTGCGCCCCTACTATCTCTATCAGTGCGATCTCTCGGAAGGCTTGTCCCATTTCCGAACTCCTGTCGGCAAAGGGGTGGAGATCATGGAGAGCCTCATCGGCCATACCAGTGGCTTTGCGGTCCCCACCTATGTCATCGATGCCCCAGGTGGCGGAGGCAAAATCCCCGTAACCCCCAATTATCTTATCTCCCTGTCGACCAACAAGGTAGTGCTACGCAACTTTGAAGGGGTTATCACCACTTATAAAGAGCCGGATAGCTACGAACCGATTTTCTGCAACCGGCAGTGCAAGGACTGTAAGTTACAACTCAATCTGGAAGAGGCCGAGGAATATTGCGCCACCGGCATCGAAATGTTGCTCTCCGATTCCTGCGACACCATCTCCCTCACGCCAGACGGTAACGACCGCCTGGAGCGCCGCAATCAATGAAAGATCGTATCGACACGCTGGGCCATAGCATCATCCAGCACGGTAAATTCAATGATCGCATCTACCTGATGAAACTGGTCGCAGCCGACCTGCCCGAACTCCTGGTGCAAATGGATCGCCTCGCCGACAAACACCATTACAGCAAAATTTTCGCCAAGGTACCAGCCTCGGCGAAACCGCACTTTGCGGCCATGGGGTATCTGGCGGAAGCGAAAATTCCGCAGTTTTTTCGCAGACAGGAAGACGTTATCTTTTACAGCAAATTTTTAACAAAAGAACGCCGGGAAGAGAAAAAGGCCGACCTGGCAAAAAAGGTGCTGCAGGCTGCCAGCCAGGAAAAGGGACCTCTCGGCCCCCCATCGTCGCTGCCAGAACCGTTTCACTCCCGCATCGCGGTGCCGCAGGATAGCGCCGCCATGGCCGAGGTATATCGCCAGGTGTTTGCCACCTATCCCTTTCCCATTCATGACCCTGCCTATCTACAGCGCACCATGGAGCAAAACGTCGCCTACTTCGGCATCTGGCATGGGGGAAAACTGGTGGCCCTGGCATCAGCAGAAATGGACCTGGCGGGACAGAATGCCGAAATGACTGACTTTGCCACCCTGCCGGAATATCGAGGCAAGGGACTGGCTAATTGTCTTCTGGCTGGCATGGAAAACTATCTTGCCTGCAGAGGAATCACAACAGCCTATACCATAGCCCGGGCTTATTCGCATGGCATGAACATTACCTTCGCCCGCCAGGGCTATTGCTTCAGCGGCTCCCTGGTCAACAACACCAACATTTGTGGTGGCCTGGAAAGCATGAACGTCTGGCATAAACCTGTGCAGGGCGTCGGGATCTGATTCCTGTCCAAAGAATCTCGTTAATTTTTATAGAAAAGCAATATCACTTTTACCAAAAAGGGCTCTTCCTGACAGGAAGAGCCCTTTTTGGTAAAACGATTTGGCTGTTTGATTCCATTACCTTACCGCAGGCACTGCAGCAAGCCCATCGCTCATTCACAGGACTCGCAGGGCTCGACCTGGGCGTAGCTGTCCTCTTCGAAGTTCTCTTGCCGTACAAGATCGCAGGGGCCACATAAGAGTTGAACAGCAGGGAGAGTCAAAGCTATGAACATTTCGCGAAAGGAGCGAAACGCCTCGTCGTTCCAGAACTACAACAACGGCCGGTCACTGAGTCGGACAATGATTTTGGGGTTGATCAACCGGTCTCAGTTGTTGATGTAAAAGGGGCACTGATGCCGGAGGAAATAGCACGGATGCATCGCACCATCCCAGGAGGTAAAGGCCGGTCCGTCCTGCACAAAGCCGCACTTACGCGCATATCGGGGCTGAACGCATTGCTTAGGCCCTCCCCTACGCGAGCCCTGGACAGGCACGGCCTGCGGCAAACAGAAGAGTTTTCGGCGCCACAACGCAAAAGCCCCAGGACAATGTCCCGGGGCTTTTTGTTTTTGGAGCGGGAAACGAGATTCGAACTCGCGACTTCAACCTTGGCAAGGTTGCACTCTACCACTGAGTTACTCCCGCTCAGTCTTTTAGGTTGTCCGCCGTCGCCGGCAGACCTTTCAAAATAAGTTATTTTATAAAGGCCTCAGGACATTGTCCTGAGGCCTTGAATTTATGGAGCGGGAAACGAGATTCGAACTCGCGACTTCAACCTTGGCAAGGTTGCACTCTACCACTGAGTTACTCCCGCTAAATCAGTTTTTCTACCCACCGTTGCGAGCGGGCCTATTAATAGCAAATGGCATTTTCCAAGTCAACATAAAATTCCAGTTTTTGTTCTCATTTTTTACTCAGCGATTTATTACCCTGAAGAACTTAGCCAGATAGTCGCCCCCTGACCAGAGCGTCAGGACCAGAGCGAAATAAAAATAGAGCAACCCAAAGCTATGCATGGAGACATGCAGCCATTCGTAGCGTAAACCGAAGAGCCAATAATAGTCATAATGCAGCAATAGCCCGATAATCGCCACCATCTGCAGGATGGTTTTATACTTACCGAGGGTGCTTGCCGCGATAACGATCCCTTCAGAAGCGGCGATAGAACGCAGGCCGGTAATGACAATCTCCCGAGCCAAAAGAAGAAAAACTGCCCAGGCCGGAACCCTCCCGTGAGGAATGAGCATGATCAAGGCCGCCATGACAATTAATTTGTCCGCCAGGGGATCGAGGAATTTACCCAGAACGGTAACCACCTGCCACTTCCTGGCCAGATAACCGTCAAGCCAGTCAGTGATGGCAGCCAGAGAAAAAATCAGCGCAGCACAAAATGAGCTTGTTCTTCCCTCTACAAGCAGCAGAGCCACCAATAGAGGTATGCAGGCGATGCGTCCCAGAGTGAGCAGGTTCGGCAGGTTCAAAAGACCCGAACGAAAATCCATAAAAAATAGCTTCCTTGGTTAACGATAAAATTGCAGATACTTCTTAACCTGCTGAATATAATTTTGGGTTTCGGCAAAAGGAGGCACACCGCCATAGCGGCGCACGTTGCCGGGGCCGGCGTTGTAGGCTGCCAGGGCCAACTCCAGGTTGCCGCCAAACTGATCGAGCATTTGCCGCAGATAACGGCTGCCGCCGCGAATATTATCTGCCGCATTAAAGGGATCATTTACTTGCATCTCCCGCGCCGTAGCAGGAATAAGTTGCATCATACCCTGCGCCCCTCTGGCCGAGACCGCCTTGGAATCATAATTGCTCTCGACCTTGATTACCGCTTTAATCAGCGCTTCGTCCAGGTCGAAGGCCTTGGCCGAGCGGGCGATCTGATCGCTGAGAGTGCCGCTGCCAGCATCCGGCTTGGGCGACTCTTTCAAATAGAAGCGAAACTTGTTTCCCGTCGGGGTATTGGTGAAATGGACCACCCCGTTGGTATCGACATATTTATATATGTCGCACCAACCTGCAACGGGACAGGAAAATAACATCGTTGCAGAAAAGAAACTGCTAATTACAATACGCTGAACTACTTTCATAAGAGATCCACTAAGCCGGTTTTCCAGCGAATATATATTGAAAGCCTCAGTATTACAACAGATTTACCAAAAGCAAAATTCTTGACAATGCTGGTCCGGACCCTGATAATAAACTTTTTGAAGCGAGAGATATGCAGCCATAGACATTTTTGTCGGTGGCTTTTTTGATGCCTCAATTAAATCTATATCGCCTTTTTACGCTTTTTCTTTAATCGATAAGGCTTTTCTTTTGAAGATCACGTCAGACTTTTTGGTCATCGGTAGCGGCATCGCCGGTCTTTCCTACGCCTTGAAGGTCGCCGAACGCGGCACCGTTGCCCTGATAACCAAGCGGGACATGTCGGAAACTGCCACCAACCTGGCCCAGGGCGGTATCGCATCGGTCATTTCCTCGGAAGACTCTTTTGCCTCCCATTTCAAAGACACTATGGTGGCCGGGGCCAACCTGTGCTGCGAGGATGTTGTGCAACTGGTCGTGGAAAGTGGTCCCAAGGCCATTCACGATCTGATTAACTGGGGCGTCAAGTTCACCAAAAAGGACGACGACACCTATGACCTGACCCGCGAGGGAGGGCACAGCGAACGGCGGATCCTGCACGCCAAGGATATTACCGGCCGAGAGATCGAACGGGCTCTGGTGACGGCGGCCCGCTGCCATCCCAACATCAGCATTTATGAGTATCATATCGCCGTCGATCTGATTACAGACGCCAAAACCAGGTGGCGCAAGGAAAGTCCGAGCCATTGCCTGGGTGCCTATGTTCTCGACATCAAGGGCCGGGAGGTCATTCCTTTTGGCGCCAGGGTCACCGTATTGGCCACTGGAGGCGCCGGCAAAGTCTTTCTCTATACCACCAATCCCGATGTGGCCACCGGAGACGGCGTGGCCATGGCCTATCGGGCCGGAGCGACTATTGCCGATATGGAATTCATGCAATTCCATCCCACCACACTCTACCATCCCAATGCCAAATCATTCTTGATCTCCGAATCGGTTCGGGGTGAAGGAGCCATCCTGCGCCGCCGCGACGGGACCGCCTTTATGGAGGCTTACCATCCGCTAAAGGATCTGGCACCACGGGATGTTGTAGCGAGGGCCATCGACAATGAGCTAAAAGTACATGGCGACGACAGCGTGTTTCTCGACATCACCCATCGCGACGCGGACTATATACGCAACCGCTTCCCTAATATTTACGAAACCTGTCTCAAATTCGATATCGACATGACCTGCGACCCGATCCCCGTCGTACCCGCCGCCCATTATCTCTGTGGAGGCGTCAAGGTCGACATCTGGGGAGAATCGGACCTGCAAAACCTGTTTGCCATCGGCGAGGTCGCCTTTACCGGCTTGCACGGCAGCAATCGACTGGCCAGCAACAGTCTCCTAGAAGGAGTGGTTTTTGCCGACAGGGTGGCACAACGCTCCCTGGAGAGGCTGAAAGGAACTGCCGAGCCCTACCTCAGCGTGCCAACCTGGGACTATGGCCAGGCTACCGATAGTGACGAAGAGGTGGTCGTGGCCCACAACTGGGACGAAATCCGTCGCTGCATGTGGAACTACGTCGGCATCGTCCGCTCCGACCGCCGCCTGGCACGGGCATTGCGGCGTATGCAGATGATCCAGGAGGAAATCGCAGAATATTACTGGGATTTTTATCCAACGTCCGATCTTATCGAGTTACGCAACATTACTACCGTAGCCAAACTGATTGTTCGCTGTGCCATACAGCGTAAAGAAAGCCGCGGCCTGCATTACAATATCGATCATCCTGAAACGGACGATCTCAACTGGAAGCGGGATACAACCGTTCGCATCACCTTTTAACAGGCTATTAGCTGGAGAGAATTTTGGATATCGATAGCATACGGAAGCAGATCGATCAACTGGACGATCAACTGCTGGAAATATTCAATCAGCGAGCGGCCCTCGCTTTGCGTATCGGCGAAATTAAAAAAGTGCAGCAGATTGCTGTATACGACCCAAGCCGTGAAAAACGCATCTTTAGCCGCATACAACAGGCCAACAACGGCCCCCTGGAAAACAGTGCCATCGTCCGTCTGTTTGAACGGGTGATTGACGAATCAAGAACCCTTGAGCGGACCTTGACGAAAGGAAAGTAAGGCCATGCTGGTGGTATTGAAAAAATCGACTTCGGATGAAAACCTGCGAAAACTGAAACAGCATCTGATCGATCTGAATTTCGACTTTCATCAATCGACCGGCATCGACCGTATCATTCTCGGCATCATTGGCGAAACCAGTCACTTTGATGTCGCCCGACTGCGTTCATTGCCCGGGGTACTGGAAGTGTTCAAAATCCCTGAAGAGTAGCTTGGCCGTTTGTTAATAAAAAAGGAGGCTTGCCGAAGGCAGCCTCCTTTTTTATTCTGGAGTGTCGACCGAATCAGTTCCCGTTGCCGACCACTTCACTTTTGGTGAAAATGGACCGCAGGGCAATACCTTGTGCCTCAACCGCTTCCCGACCACCTTCTTCGCGATCGACCAGGGTGATGATGCCCACCACCTCCAGGCCTTCTTCTCGCGCCCGGTCAACGGCTTTTAGAGCCGAACCGCCGGTTGTCAATACGTCTTCAACAATTATCACCCGCGCGCCAGGAACGAGGTTCTTCCGACCCTCGAGCCACTGACCGGTACCGTGCCCTTTGGGCTCCTTTCGGATAATAAAAGCGGGGACGGGATCACCGGCCAAGGAACTGGTCATGGACAGGGCGGTGGCGATGGGATCGGCGCCCATAGTCAGCCCCCCCACCCCATGGATGGGACCGGGGAAATGCTTCAGTTCGTCGAAAAAGGCCTTGCCCACAAGAACCGCACCCCGAGGGTGCAGAGTGGTCTGTTTCCCGTCAAAATAAAAGGTGCTTTTGCGCCCCGAAGCCAGGGTAACTTCCCGCTCCTCATAAGACACCTGACACACGATTTTTTTGAGTTCATCACGGTCGTTTGCCAAACTCTTCCTCCACTGGCTAAAAGGTAACCGGTCATGCCCTCCGTTGTTCCCGGCAGGCCATCACTGCTACGTCATTGGGCCGTCGCCGGCCCGGCGGTATTTCTCTAAAAAAGTCCCAACTGATCGTCATCGGTCAGTCGCGGAAACTTGACCGGGTAATCCCCATTGAAACAAGCATCACAGAAATTACCGCAGGTGCCATCCTCGACCCCGACCACTCGACGCATGCCGTCGATGGACAGATAGCCGAGAGTGTCAGCCGTAATATATTTACAGATCTCATCCATGGAGTGGGACGAAGCGATCAGCTCCTTGCGTGTTGGCGTATCGATGCCATAAAAGCAGGGATAACTCGTCGGCGGTGCTGAAACCCTCATGTGGACTTCTTTGGCACCGGCATTGCGGATCATCTTTATGATCTTCCGCGAAGTTGTGCCCCTCACTATCGAATCATCAACCACCACCACCCGCTTACCTTCAAACACATCGCGGATAGCATTGAGCTTGATCTTGACGCCAAAGTGACGAATCGATTGCTGCGGCTCAATAAAGGTACGCCCGATATAGTGGTTGCGGATCAGACCCATCTGGAACGATATTCCCGACTCTTCGGCATAACCGATGGCCGCCGGCACGCCGGAGTCGGGTACCGGAATCACAATATCGGCCTCAACAGCGTGTTCACGGGCCAATCTCCTGCCAAAATCCTTACGCTTTTCATAAACCTGCTGGCTAAAAACGGTGCTGTCGGGGCGAGCAAAGTAGATCAACTCAAAGATACACTGAGATATCTTTCGTTCTTCAAAGGGATGCATAGAGGTCATGCCGTCTTTGTCGAAAACAATCATCTCCCCCGGTTCGATTTCACGAATATATTCAGCTTCGATCAGATCAAGAGCGCAGGTCTCTGATGCCACCACATAGGCGCCGTCAACCTTACCAAGGACCAATGGCCGAAAACCGCTCGGGTCACGCACCGCGACCATCCGCGTTTCAGTCAGAAAAACCAAGCTGTAAGCGCCTCGTACGGCCCGCAAAGCCTCCGCCATGCGGTCGGCAAGGGCATCGGCCTGAGAGCGGGCCAACAGATGAACAATGACCTCCGTATCGGACGTGGTGGAGAAAATTGATCCGCTCTTCTCCAACTCACAACGCACCTCCTGGGCATTGACCAGGTTACCGTTATGGGCTACGGCGATGCTGCCGCGGGAATAGTTGACCGTGATGGGTTGACAGTTTTTCAGGCTGTCCCCCCCCGCCGTCGAGTAGCGGACATGGCCGATAGCCGCCTGGCCGGGAAGGCTGTTGAAGATCTTATTGTCTTTGAAAACATCAGCAACCAGTCCTCCGCCGACATGGGTGCGGATGCTTGAACCGTCAGCAGCGGAGATACCACAACCTTCCTGACCGCGATGCTGCAGGGCGTAGAGCCCCAGGTAACTCATATTGGCGGCCTCCGGATGACCGAATATACCGAAGACACCACATTCATCTTTGAATTTATCGAACATATAACCACTTCCCGGCATGCAACATGCCTGCTGAACCTGAGGACGCCTTGGCACGGATGGTTACCGCCCGGCAGCGCCTATTTAAACAAGACTCCAGCGGTCAGAACCACCGCTACAGCAACTCCTCACGGATGAACTTGACGGCGTTCTGGTAGAGCCACAGGCCCATACCCTCTTCCGGCAGGTCGTCCTCCCGCGTCCAGCGCGGATGCTGAGTGCGATGCACGTAGGCCTCGGGGTGGGGCATCAGACCGAATAGTCGCCCGGTTTCGTCGCATAACCCCGCGATGGCGGCCAGAGAACCGTTGGGGTTGGCCGGATACTCCATGGTCGGAGAGAAGTCCTTGGTGCTGTACTTGAGAACCGAGAGATGTCGCGATTCGAGATCGGCCAGGACCTGTTCCGATTCAGCGACCAGTTTCCCTTCGCCATGCCGCACCGGCAGGTAAATACCATCCAGGCCGCGGGTAAAGACACAGGGCGACTCGGCGTCTGCCTTAAGGTACACCCAGCGGTCTTCGAAACGACCGTTGTCGTTGAAGGTCAACGTAGCAGACTGGCGCAACTCGCCGTCCAGAGCGGGCAACAAGCCCATCTTGACCATTAGCTGAAAGCCGTTGCAAACCCCCATGACAAGCTTACCGTCAGCAATGAATTGCCGTAAATGATCGCTGAGATGCTCGCCACTACCGGCAACCGGTGCATGCAGCAGGCGATTGGCACCGGCCTTGGCCGAGCCGAGATCGTCGCCGTCGAGAAAACCGCCGGCCAGATTAAGAAAGTGGTAGTCAGCCAGGCGCACCCGCCCAGCAAGGAGTTCAGAGATATGAACGATATCGACCACTTCGGCGCCGGCCAACCGAATGGCGTGGGCCGTCTCCCGCTCACAGTTGGTACCGTTGCCAGCAATAACGATGGCTTTTACTTGCTTAGACATCCCTTACATCTCCCTTAACGGCGATTGCCACGCCTCTTTGAGATCATCGATAGTGGAGCGAACCAACACCTCACCCTGCAGGCCAACGATCCGCAACTCTCGATCCCCGGTCACCTCGCCAAGCAAGGAAACATCTTGGTTTTCAAACAGGGATTCGAATGCCTCTTGCAGAGCAGGTCTAACGGTCACCAGAAGACGGCTCTGTGATTCGGAAAAGAGTAGCGAATCTTCCCGTATTCCCTCTTCTCGCTTAACCTTACGCAGGTCGGCATGAATGCCGAACCCGCCGGCAAAGGCTTTTTCAGCTAAGGCAACAGCCAGACCACCATCGGACAGATCGTGACAGGAAGCGATTAAGCCCTCGTGCTGGGCACGATTAAGAGTACGGTAACGATGCAAAGCAGTGACAGCATCAACTTTCGGCACATTGGCACCGAGGTGACCTAACATGTCGTAGTACTCAGAAGCGCCAAGTTCGTCAAAGGTCGT
>LGVF01353840.1_pt1 | contig 11768 bp, 10 predicted proteins | sample 469901 | NCBI WGS metagenome assembly LGVF01 (sample SAMN03893561, study PRJNA290197) | marine sediment metagenome | material: sediment; isolation source: combined push core samples #3730, #5133, and #5579 collected at Hydrate Ridge | place: Pacific Ocean: Hydrate Ridge | reverse complement strand
GTCAGCTATCGAAATCATTCTCCCTGAGCCGAGGCCTGGTCCTGGTTGGCAGAGCAGTCTTAGCTGCTTCGGCCATGAATGGTTCAGAACGAGACTCGCACCATGGCCCCACCGGGGAAAGGAAGAAGCTGCCAGTGTCGCGCATTTTTGGTCTGTAATCCGACAAACCGACCCTGATAATCACGCAGGTCGGTGCTCGGTTGGGTCGGCTGCGTCCAGATATTCGCTTCCCCCACGGCGATACCCATTGCGGTGGAAATCAGAGCGTCGCCTCCATCACCGAAAGCCAGGATCACTGCGCCCCCAAGCAGGTTGACACCCATAACTTTGAGGTGGGGTTTCCAGGTGGACTTTGCTTGCGCCCGTAGTGCGGTGGCTTGCAGTAGTTCTTCCGCCCGGCCAAGCTTATCGATGGAAGGGGCTTGCATTCCCCTGATTTCCTCGGCTCCGGAGCGTCCTGGCATCGGACGAAGGAGAATGTCAATCAAGCCGCCGGTCGACTTGATGGCCCCGACTACGTAGTTGATGCGGTCATCATTGTTGTCGGCGTCAAGCCAAGCTACGGTCTGTGCCAGACCGCTGACGGCATAAAACCCGGTCCAGCCATTCTGCCAATATTGAGCATGTTGCTTCCCGGCATCGAGCCGTTCTTCAATAAAGCTGAGCCGCAGATCGAGCTCGTTTCCGGCAGTAACTGATGCGGAATCCCTATCGGCTCCTTGCACGACAAATGGAAAAAGCAGCAATGAACCGCAGAACAGCGTTGCCAGTATTTTTGTTAAAGGCATGGAGAATTCCTCCGGGAAAAGAGTGACCTCAGCCAGCGCCAGGTAATGGAAAAGGACACAAAGACCGAGCGTTTTGCCTCGGAACGGTTTGTTCCCTGGGCTCCGTTGCGACTGCTATTAATCAAAGCAGAAATATCAGATTTTACCAGTGGGCCCTCGGGAAAAGTATATTTGCAGGGGTTGTAAAGCTTCGCCACCGGGGGTGGCCTAGGCTGGTTGAAAAGAACTGGTCCACAGCTACAATGACGGCGTAGGGGCTCTCATGATCGTTCATTATTGCGAAAGGAGAACAACATGACGACCACTGTGAATGTAGGCGGTAGATGGCGTAGCTTTCTGCTGATGCTGGGGGCAATAGACATGATCTTGATTTTGGGCGGGTGCGCCTCATCCGCCAACAAATCGGCCGAGCCACAGACTGGCTCTCTGATTAGAACCTGTACGNNCAGCCACAGACTGGCTCTCTGATTAGAACCTATACCCTTGTGAACAAGCAGGGCCACAACTCCGGCACGCTGGTTATAAACCCCCTTGGTGGTGCGGAACTTATGGATGCTAGCGGCAATCTCATCGGCACGCTGGTGTCCCAATCCCCCGCTTCGAGGGGAGCCATCGCGCCGCCTGAAGGGAAGCCGGAAGGAGAAAAATAGGTAGGGACGCAGAGTCTTTGCTAAAGGGGTAGCTGCTGGCTTTTTTAAAACGGCTAAAGTATAGGAAACGCTTAAGAAAAAATGCCACCGGACCGCATAGGGTCCGGTGGCATTTTTTGTAGCGCTATGTCCCCCAGGCCTGGTATCGCCTGCTGACTGTTTTTGCTATAGTTCATTGGGCTATGGCCACTTATGGTCCATCGATAGATCTGTTTCTCAATTGCTAATAATTACCTAACATTCAAGATGTATTAGCTCTGTGAGACTAACCATTAAGGCAGGGAGATTAGCTGCCCATGACAGAAAATCAGCAGATGCCTCAAGAGCATGCAAAAACCAAAAAGCATATCCTGGTGGTTGAGGACGAGGAAGATATTCTGGCTCTGATTCATTACAATCTGACTCGGGAAGGGTTTCGTTCAACCTGCGCCACCAGTGGCGAAGAGGCCCTGCGAATCGTGCAGAAAGATCCTCCCGACCTGGTGATACTCGATCTGATGTTGCCGGGTATCGATGGCCTGGAGGTCTGTCGCACTCTCAAAAGCCAAGCCGAGACCCGTTCTGTGGCGGTGCTTATGGTGACCGCCAAGGGGGAAGAGTCGGACGTGGTGGCCGGACTGGAAATGGGGGCCGACGATTATGTGACCAAACCCTTCAGCCCGCGAATCCTTATCGCCCGCGCCCGGGCGGTACTGCGGCGCAATAAAGGCGGTGAGGAGGCTGCCGAACAGTCCGAGGTGATTAAAGCCGCTGGACTGCTTATTCATCCGGGCCGCAACGAGGTTTTGGTCGATGGTCAGTCTGTCGAACTAACCTATACCGAGTTTCGGGTGCTGCAGTTTCTGGCCAGTCGCCCTGGCTGGGTATTTACCCGTTATCAGATTGTCAACGCGGTGCGCGGCGACGACTATTCGGTGACCGATCGGGCCGTCGATGTGCAGATTGTCGGTTTGCGTAAAAAGCTTGGTGCTTATGGCAAGCTTATTGAAACCGTGCGGGGTGTCGGCTACCGCTTCAAGGACTGATGACGTCGCAAAAAAGTCCGCCCTGCGGCGTTACTGCGTTTTTTTAGGACCTCGACATACGATCTGTGTGCCTTTTCCCCCGAAAAATCACCAGGCCTTGCGAGATGAATTTTTTACTTACCCAGCCGATGATTTTATCAAGTTCTTAAGGGGTAGAAAATCAATGAAAAATATCCGTTTGCTGTGGCAGATTTTCCCCTCTTACGTGATCATCATTATGGCGGTCCTGTTCGGGGTCGGCTGGCACCTGACCGGTGCCATCGAGAATTTCTTCCTGGGACAGACCGCAGTCGATTTGGAGGCCCGGGCTCGTCTGGTGACCCCGCAGATCGTCACAGCGCTTGAGGCCAAGGATTTTGACGGGCTTGATCGTTTGTGTAAGGAATTGGGGTCGGCGGCCGATGCCCGGTTTACCGTCGTGTTGCCGTCGGGGTCAGTGGTCGGCGACTCCGTCGAGGATCCGGCTCGTATGGAAAACCATGCCAGCCGAGTAGAAGTCGCTGCGGGTCTGGCCGGCCGAGTGTCTCATTCGACCCGCTATAGCCGTACCTTGCAGCAGGACATGATGTATGTGGCGGTGCCGGTGGTGGCCAGCGAGGCCAGGATCGTCGGTACGGTTAGAGCTGCCCGGGCCCTGACCGCCATCGACGGTGCCCTGAAGGCCCTCTATCATCAAGTGCCCATTGGTGGTCTGGTGGCTTTGGTGCTGGCGGTTCTGGTCAGCTTCTGGGTTTCCCGGCGTATCAGCCGCCCGCTGGAGGCCATGCGCCATGGTGCGGTGGACTTTGCCCAAGGCCGCTTCGATCGCAAGTTGGCCGTGGCTGGTTCTATGGAGGTCTGCGCTTTGGCCCGGGCTATGAATCTGATGGCCGAACAGCTCGACGATCGGATCCGGACCATTATGGAGCAGCGCAACGAGCAGCAGGCGGTACTGGCGAGCATGGTCGAGGGGGTGCTGGCCCTCGATATGGAAGAGCGGGTGCTTCACTTTAATCAGGCTGCCGCGCAATTCCTCGGTGTTGACCCCGAGAAGCTGCAGGGGCAGCGTATTGCCGAGGTGGCTCGCAAGGCCGACCTGCAGCGCTTCATCGGCCGCACCCTGGAAGGACCCGGTCCGATCGAAGGAGAGATCGTGCTGCAGGACGAGGCCGCCCGCTACCTGCAGGCCCACGGTACCGTGCTGCGGGATGCCGAACAACAGGAAATTGGCGTGTTGATCGTATTGCATGATGTGACCCGGTTGCGGCGACTGGAGAATATCCGCCGCGATTTTGTGGCCAATGTTTCCCATGAGCTGAAAACCCCGATCACCGCCATCAAAGCCTCCGTCGAAACTCTGTTGGATGGCGCCGCCGTATCGCCGGCTGATAGTCAGAAGTTTTTGAAGATCGTGGCTAAGCAGGCCGACCGTCTCAATGCCATTATCGACGATCTACTGGCCCTGTCGCGTATTGAGCAGAACGATGACGTTAGCGGCATGGTGTTGGAGGTGCAATTCTTGGAACCGGCGCTGAGGTCGGCACTGCAGTCCTGTGAAGTAGCCGCCGCCGACAAAGGAATTGATTTGCAGCTTGCGTGCGACGCTGAGCTGCAGGCCCGTATCAATACTCCCCTCCTCGAGCAGGCGGTCATCAACCTGGTCGGCAACGCCATCAAGTACGGCGAGCGGCAAAGCCGTGTACAGGTTGAAGCCGAAGTTGAGGACGATATGCTCAAGATTCGGGTTCGGGATCGAGGCTGCGGTATTTCGAAAGAGCATCTACCCCGTCTGTTTGAGCGTTTTTACCGAGTCGATAAGGCCCGCAGTCGTCACCAGGGAGGCACCGGTCTTGGTTTGGCCATTGTCAAACATATCATTCAGGCCCATGGTGGCTCGGTGACAGTATCCAGCGAGCCCGGTGCGGGGAGTGTGTTCACACTCTTGCTTCCAACAGCCTGAATTAAATGATCACCGTCTTTGTCTATTCTTCAAGAGATCTAAACTTTTTCGAACAGGGGAAACCGTACTTGCAATCTGCTTATGTTCGCCTAACAAGGACCTAACATGCGGCGGGCAGATTGGCTCCATCAACAAGCGATGGTTAATGGCCGTGACCGTGGATGTTTCATGACGGGCCAACATTCCCCAATTGAAAAAGGAGACGAATTGATGAATTTCAAGGCAGCTGGAAAAATCAAGGGTGTGGCCGCAGTGGCCCTTGCCGCTGTATTGGCGGTTCCGATGATGATTGCGAGCAGCTCGGCTGCACCGATTCAGGTCGATGCCAAACTGCCGACTTATGAGAAGACTCAGGGAGTATCGGGTAATCTCAACAGTGTCGGTTCCGACACCCTCAACAACCTCATGACCCTGTGGGCTGAAGGTTTTCGCAAAAAGTACCCCAACATCAATATCCAGATCGAAGGTAAAGGCTCCAGTACAGCTCCTCCGGCACTGATCGAAGGTGTCGCCCAGATCGGTCCCATGTCCCGTTCTATGAAGCGTGGTGAAATCGAGGCCTTCGAGAAGAAGTACGGCTTCAAACCGACTTCCATTGGCGTGGCCCTCGATTCCCTAGCCGTGTATGTCAACAAGGACAATCCTATCGAAAGCCTTTCCCTGCAGCAGGTCGACGCCATCTTCTCCAAGACCCGTAAGGGCGGCCTAGTTGATGTTACCACCTGGGGGCAAGTCGGCATGACCGGTGCGTGGGCCAATAAGCCGGTCAGTCTTTATGGTCGCAACTCGGCATCCGGTACCTACGGTTATTTCAAGAAAAAAGCCCTATTTAAAGGCGATTACAAGGACATCGTTAAAGAGCAACCCGGTTCCGCTTCGGTGGTCCTTTCGGTCACCGAAGATCTTGGTGGCATAGGTTACTCCGGCATCGGCTATAAGACCTCCGGCGTCAAAGCCATTGCCTTGGCCAAAAAAGACGGTGAAAAGGCTTACACACCCAACTACAACAATGTGCTGCAAAAGAAATATCCCCTCGGCCGCATGCTTTACCTCTATGTGGCCAAAGCTCCCAACAAACCGCTGCCGAAGATGACCGAGGAATTCCTCAAGTACGTGTTGTCCAAGGAAGGTCAGGAAATTGTGATCAAGGACGGTTACCTGCCTCTGCCTGCCCCGATAGCCATGAAGCAACTGGCTCCTCTGAAGTAGCTCGATCCTGCCGGCGAGATAAACGCAAAGTAACATTCTGCCCATCGGCCCTGATGGTCGGTGGGCAGGATTATCTTTATGAATGGCCCTGGATGGGGATGATGAATCAAAAACATCTGAAGAGAATTAAGCGGTGGGACCGGATTGCCCGATACGTTATCTCCTTTGGCGGGATGGCGGTCATTTTCAGCGTTGTGTTGATTCTGTTTCTGATCGCCCGGGTAACCTTTCCTCTTTTCCAATCGCCTTCCGTTGAGTGTCAAGCCGTGGTCGACGTGATCAGCGCCTCAGGCACTACGGTTCTGCAAGCGGGAGTTGATGATTACCTGGAAAGTGTCTTTACCCTGCAAAGCGATGCTTCGGTGGCTTTTTATAGCGCCGCCAGTGGCGAGTTACTGGAAACGGTTGCCTTATCACCGCCTGCCGAGGAATTGACGCTAGTCGATGTCGAGCGCGGTGGTCCGCGACGCTTCAATCTACTCTGGAGTGATAGTTCTCTGACCATGGAGGAGGTCCGTTTTCCGGTTCATTTTGATGCCGAGGGGCAGCGATCCTTTGAGCGTCAGGTCGTGCGTTTAGCCTGCATGAAGCCTTCAATCAACAGTTTGCCTAAGCGTTTCACGGCCCGCAGCATCGGCGAAGAGAGCCAGGTGCGGGTCAGTCTACAGACCAACGGGCTGCTGCAAGTCGAACAGCGGATCGCCGTCGAGGACCTGTTCGGTGAGTCGGGGACCGAGAACTATAGCTATACTTTAAATCCGGGCCTGGCCCGAGAGCAGATCACCGCCCTGACCTTGGACATTAGCGGCATGACTATCTATGCCGGTACCGACCAGGGAACCCTGCTGCGCTGGGACATCTCAGCCCCCGAAGAGCCGAAGTTGCTTGATCGGCTGCCGGCTTTCACCGACCGGCGGGCGATTACCGCTTTGTGTCTGATTTTCGGCGATATCTCTCTAGCGGTAGGTGATGACAAGGGCGGGGTGACCACCTGGTTTCCGGTAGCCAGTGAGTCATCCGGCGGGGTAAAGCGGTTACATCAGATTCATACCTTGGCTTCTCACAACGGTCCGGTTGTCAGGCTATTACCTTCTTTGCGGGATAAAAGTCTACTTAGTGTCGACGATCAAGGAACCGTTCATCTCGATCATATGACTAGCGAACGCCGGCTACTCAATCTGGCCAAGGTTGGTCCTCTTACCCATGTAGCTTTGTCCAGTCGTGGCGACGGTTTGGTGGGAATTGATAGCCAAGGTCGCGCCCTTTCCTGGCGGATGCAGAATCCTCACCCGGAGGTGAGCTGGAAAACCCTGTTCGGCAAAGTCTGGTACGAAAGTTATGAGCAACCTGCTTATGCCTGGCAATCGTCATCGGCTAGCGATGATTTCGAACCCAAGTTCAGCCTGACGCCGCTGATTTTCGGCACCATCAAAGGAACCTTTTACGCCATGCTCTTCGCCGTACCACTGGCGCTGCTTGGAGCGATCTACACCAGCCAGTTTGGTAGCGAAAAGCTGCGTGGAGTGATCAAGCCGGCAGTAGAAATCATGGCTGCCGTCCCCTCGGTGATTATAGGTTTTCTGGCCGCTTTGTGGTTCGCACCGTTGTTGGAAAAATCCATAACCTCCCTGTTTCTCAGCGTGCTGTTCGTGCCGACCTTTCTTTTGCTGGCTCTGGTTCTCTGGCAGTTGGTGCGCAATCATCCCTGGTGCAAACGGATTGAAAAGGGTCACGAGTTTTTGCTGCTGGCGCCGGTGCTGGTGGCTGCCGTGGCTTGTGCTCTGTGGCTTGGTCCAGCGGTGGAAAGTTGGCTGTTCGGTGGTGATTTCAAGCTCTGGCTGTTTACCGAAGCTGGCACCCGTTACGATCCGCGCAATAATATCGTTATCTCCTTCGCCCTCGGCTTTGCGGTGATTCCGATTATCTTCACCATGGCCGAGGATGCCCTGTCTAATGTGCCGCAGAGCCTGCGGGCGGCCTCCATGGCCTTGGGCGCCAGCCGCTGGCAGACCGTCAAACGAGTCATTCTGCCCTCGGCCAGTCCCGGTATCTTTGCCGGCACCATGATCGGCTTCGGCCGGGCCATCGGCGAGACCATGATCGTGCTGATGGCCACGGGCAATACGGCCATCATGGATTTGAGCATATTCAATGGCATGCGTCCCCTGTCGTCGAATATTGCCGTTGAAATCCCCGAGGCCCCCCATGGTGGGACCCTCTATCGGGTACTTTTTCTGTCGGCAGTGCTGTTGTTTCTCATGACCTTTGTTCTCAACACCGTAGCGGAAGTAGTTCGGCAGCGGTTGCGGAAAAAGTATGGCCGTTTCTAAATGGTTTTCATCCGGAAACGGCCCTTTCCCTCAATCTCGGCGTCAATCCGCGCCCTTGTTTGTGCGGCGGAAACAGCTACGCCTCCGCGCAAGCGCTTGATTTCCTTGACCTTGTGGAAAATTGCTCGTTTCCCATATGAAAACAGCACTGTGTCCATCCATAGTTCCCGGAAGGACACTAAATGGATAGCGTAAAGATTATTACCGAGTTGTTTCGGCCAGCGAATACATGGATACAGGACCTATTATGAACAATTTCTGGCGTAGAGGTGAACATTGTGTATGGGGAACCGCTGCGGCGCTGACCCTGACCCTGCTCTTAGCTGTGGTGCTGATTGGCGTAGTGATTGTCAACGGGTTGGGGGTTTTCTGGCCCTCAGCCGTGACTGAGGCGCATCTCAAGGATGGTACGCATTTGATGGGGGAGGTCACTCGCCGCGAGGCCGTCTATCTGGGCGAGGGGGAACGGCTGCAGTTCAAGGTCGGAAACCGCGACCTTTACGGCCTCGATTTTCGCTGGGTCGATGAGAGTGATATCGGTCAATTCGATCTTCCTGATGATGCGGTGGTTCTGGAACGGCAGGAATATGGCAATTTCTATGGTCGTCTGCTCTCTGTTCAAACACCGGAACTAGGTGCCACGGTGCTACAGAATCCCTGGCAGCGCCTGACCGCAGCCCATCAATATGTGGGACAGCAGAAACAAGGCGAGCTTGAAAATCTCGCGGAGCAACTGAGCCGGCTTAATGCCCAATCGACTCGGCTACGCATAAAGGTGGACAAGTTGATTTACCGCGGCGCGACGGGCGACGATCCGGATTTGCAGCAACTTGCCGAGCAGCAACAGCAGCTCGAAGGGAGCTTCACTCAGGTGCTGATGCTACAGGCGGCCCAGCTGGAGAAACTATCGCAAGTCACCGCTACCTTCGCCGATGCCGCAGGGTGTGAGCGGGTGATGGCGGTGAGTGATGTCGTGCGCTTTTACCGGCCCAACCAGATGAGCATGCTGCAGAAGGTCAGTTTTTATCTCGGTAAACTTTGGGAGCTGATCTTTGGCGAGCCCCGCGAGTCGAATACCGAGGGGGGGCTGTTCCCGGCTATCTTCGGTACCGTGACCCTGATTTTCATCATGAGCTTGGTTTCTTTTCCGCTGGGGGTGGTGACGGCTATCTATCTGCGTGAATATGCCAAGGACGGTACCGTGGTGCGCCTGGTGCGGATCGCGGTTAACAATCTGGCCGGCATTCCTTCGATTGTCTACGGTATTTTCGGTCTGGCCTTCTTCGTTTACGGCATCGGCGGTAGCATTGACCGGTTTTTCTTTGCTGAACAATTACCGAGCCCGACCTTTGGTACCGGCGGCATTCTGTGGGCTAGCCTGACTCTCGGCCTGCTGACTGTGCCGGTGGTCATTGTCGCTACAGAAGAGGCCCTCGGTGCCATTCCTCAGGGGGTGAGGGAAGGTTCCCTGGCTCTGGGCGCCACCAAGTTGCAGACCCTGGTGCGGACTCTATTGCCTATGGCCTCGCCGGGTATCATGACCGGTCTGATCCTGGCCATGGCCCGGGCCGCAGGGGAGGTGGCTCCGCTGATGATTACCGGCGTGGTCAAGCTGGCGCCGGCTTTGCCCATCGATGGTAGCTTCCCCTTCATCCACCTCGATCGCAAATTCATGCATCTTGGGTTCCATATCTACGATATCGGTTTCCAGTCGCCCAATGTCGAGGCGGCCAAGCCGATGGTCTTCGTCACCACCCTGCTGCTGGTGCTGATCGTGTTGGTGATGAGCAGTGTAGCCATCTATCTGCGCAACAAAATGAAAAAACGTTACAGTTACCGAACTTTCTGAACAAAGGTATATAGCGATGAGCGAGTCCTTTTGTATTTCAGTCGATAACCCTGTGGTCAGGGTCAATGATCTGGATTTCTATTATGGCGCTTCCCAGGCCCTGTTTAATGTCAATCTAGACTTCCCCAAGGAAAAGGTCACTGCCCTGATCGGCCCTTCCGGCTGCGGCAAATCGACCATGTTGCGCTGTTTCAACCGCATGAACGACCTGGTCGATGGAGGGCGAGTCGAGGGCAGTATTCTGCTTGACGATACCGAAGTTAATGACTCATCGATGGATGTTATCGAATTGCGTCGTCGCGTGGGTATGGTGTTTCAGAAATCAAATCCGTTTCCGAAGACCATTTATGAAAATGTGGTTTACGGTTTGCGCATCGCCGGTGAAAAAAATAAAGCCGTGCTTGATGAAGCGGTGGAGGTGAGCCTGCAAGGATCTGCTCTGTGGGACGAGGTCAAGGACCGCCTGCATCAATCGGCTCTGGGATTGTCCGGAGGGCAGATGCAGCGTCTGTGCATCGCTCGCGCCATCGCCGTCAATCCCGAAGTGGTGCTCATGGATGAACCTTGTTCGGCTCTCGATCCCAAGTCGACGATTCGCGTTGAAGAGCTGATCAGCGAACTGCGTTCCAAGTACACGATCATCATCGTGACCCATAACATGCAGCAGGCCGCGCGGGTATCGGATTATACCGCCTTTTTGTACGAGGGGGCGCTGATCGAGTACGGTCTGACCCAGGATCTGTTTGTGAAGCCGAAAAGCAAGCAGACAGAAGACTATATTACCGGACGATTCGGATAGGGGCTGATTGAGATGACAAACCATATTGTACGGGAAACGGAAAAGCTCAAAAGACGACTGCTGACTCTGAGCGCCGATGTTGAGGAAACCTATCTGCTGGCGGTGCGTTCGCTGGAGGAGATGGACGGAGAACTGGCGAAAAGGGTAGCTGCCTCGGACGATCGTATCGATCGCCAGGAGGTTGACTTGGAGGAGGAATGTCTTAAGATTTTGGCCCTGCACCAGCCGGTGGCCAACGACCTGCGTTTTATCATTTCAGTGTTGAAGATCAACAACGACTTGGAACGTATAGCCGATATGGCCGTAAACATCGCCGAGCGGGTCCTTGATCTGTTGAAGTACAAGCCCATGACGATTCCTTTTGAATTCAGCAACATGTCGCAGAAGGTCTATTCAATGGTAAAGAAGAGCCTCGATTCGCTGGTGAATCTCGATCTGCACGAGGCCCATGAGGTAATCGCCCTCGATGATGAAGTCGATGCCCTGCATCATAAAAGCTATGGTCTGGTTATCGAACAGATCCGGCAACAGCCTGATTGTATCGAACCGCTGATCTCCTATCTGGTGGTCTCCCGTTATCTGGAACGCATCGCCGACCTGGCCACCAACATTGCCGAGGATGTCCATTACCTTATCAAGGGCGATATCGTTCGGCATATTATGTAGTTGAAATACTGGGTTCTTCACTTAAAAAGGCCCCGCCGTTAACGGCGGGGCCTTTTTAAGTGGTGGTTTCGCAGACCAAAGGTCAATTGGTCGAGCGGCCGTTGTAGATGGGGCCACCGCGGTCCCGGTATTGCTGGAGTACCGCTCGGGCCTGGAGGGCGCAGACGTCGCGATAAACCGCAATGCCACGGCGTTGCAGAGTGGCCGGCCAATCAGTCGGCTTGTCCCCCTCATCAAAACCGATTGCGCGGGCATCTTCGTCCCGAGCGCCACAGGCCAGACTGACTATGCCCGACCAAGGCAGGGCGCCAAGGCACATGGCGCAGGGCTCGGTGGTGGTGACCAGTTCGCAAGGGGGCAGGGACGACCCGCCGAGATCGTGACTGCCCGCTATCTGCTGGGCCAGCATCAGGGCCACCAGCTCGGCATGGGCAACCGAACAATGACCATCGACTACCAGATTGACCCCAGGTGCCAGCAACTGCCGGGTGTCGAGATCGAAGACTGCTGCGG
>LGVF01010278.1_pt1 | contig 11776 bp, 11 predicted proteins | sample 469901 | NCBI WGS metagenome assembly LGVF01 (sample SAMN03893561, study PRJNA290197) | marine sediment metagenome | material: sediment; isolation source: combined push core samples #3730, #5133, and #5579 collected at Hydrate Ridge | place: Pacific Ocean: Hydrate Ridge | reverse complement strand
TTCTATAAAATCAACATAATGCATCATTACACCCTCTAACATATTGAAATTGCAGCTCCCCTAAATCCGTTATAATCAGAAAATTTTCTATGAGTAATATCTGATTAGTGGTCAACCCACTTTACATATAGCTTTTTCTTCGTCCTCCTGATTTTCCGAAGATTGTGCATTTGAAACCTTTAGCGAGCATATCAATGGACCTCGACAACCTATGGTCGTACATGAAGACCTACGGAAATACGGGTTGGGAAGATTGTCCTACGTATTTTGATATACTTATTCCATATGTACTTGATGTTCTGGATCGCTTGAACCTCAAAATCACCTTCTTTATTGTAGGACAGGATGCAGCCCAGGACAAGAATAACGATGTCTTGAAGTTATTGACTGAAAGGGGGCATGAAGTAGGTAACCATTCATTTCATCACGAACCGTGGCTCCACATGCATTTGAAAGATCGCATAGAGCAGGAAATCCTGGAAACCGAAGAGCAAATTATTCGGGTCACCGGACATAAACCTATAGGCTTCCGGGGACCGGGGTTCAGTTGGAGTTTGGACCTCCTCGAGGTCCTTGCCGAAAAGGATTATGTCTATGATGCTACCACCTTTCCCACTTATCTCGTTCCGTTGGCAACGGCCTATTATTTTTGCAACTCAAATTTGAATGCGGAAGAAAAAAACAAGCGAAAAGAGATACGTGGAGGGCTCAGGGAGGGAATGAGGCCAATAAAGCCCTATTGCTGGAAGCTGGCATCTGGTAGGAGGTTACTGGAAATTCCAGTAACAACAATACCTATCATCAAGACACCATTTCACCTGAGTTACCTCATTTTTTTAAGCCAGTTTTCTTCAAATATTATGCTCCTGTACCTCAAGATGGCTCTGGCTTTGTGCCGGTTGACAGGAACAGAACCAAGTTTTGTAATACACCCAACGGATTTGCTTGGCGGCGATCAGGTTCCAGGTATGCGCTTTTTCCCTGGAATGGACTTGAGTGCCCATCGAAAGCTCGAAATATTTAAGAGGGTAATTAAAGAACTTTCAAGGCACTTTACTTTGGTTAACATGCGGTTTCATGCCGAATCTATTCTGCAACGGAACAATATAAGTATAAAATGTCCATAGGTTGAAAATAACATCGCTTTAGGCCTCAAGCGAAGCGCCCCTCTAACCTTAAACTATATGCGCCTTAAAGGTAAATCATGAACTCAACAAACCAACAAAACGAATTAAACCAACAAACAAAACCTCTCGTTTCGCTTGTTGTGCCAGCATATAACGAAGCCACAATCTTACAAAACAATCTGACCAAACTCTGCGAATACATGGAATCTCTTGAGGATGAGTATCGCTGGGAGCTTATCGTCGTCAATGACGGTAGCACGGACGAGACCGGCGATTTGGCCGAGGCTTTTGCCGGCAATAGGCATAATGTGCACGTATTGCACCACATGTATAATTTCCGACTGGGCCAGGCTCTCAGATACGCCTTCAACAACTGCCGGGGTGATTATATTGTCACAATGGACAGCGACCTGAGCTATTCACCCGACCACATCGGAAGACTGCTGACCAAGATCAGAGAAACCCGTGCCAAGGTTGTCATCGCTTCACCTTATATGAAAGGAGGTAAGGTCTCAAATGTCCCTTGGCTGCGGAAGACCTTTAGTATATGGGCGAATCGATTCCTATCCCTTTCGGTAACAAAGGACAATCTTTTGCCCAGTCTTTCGACTCTTACCGGCATGGTTCGGGCTTACGATGGTGAGTTTTTGCGTAGGCTGAATTTGAAGGCCATGGATATCGACATTCAGCCTGAGATCCTTTATAAGGCCATGATATTACGCGCCCGTATTGTTGAGATCCCGGCCCACTTGAACTGGAGCTCGGATAAGCCTGGCGGGAAGGAACGAAAATCAAGTATTAGGATCGCGAAAAGCATCATGTCGAGTCTCTTATCCGGGTTTATGTTTAGACCGTTCATGTTTTTCATTTTGCCGGGCCTCACACTGATGCTGCTTTCTTTTTACCCTTTCGCCTGGGTATTTATCCATACTTTTAAGCAATTCCAGAACCTATCTCCTTTGGGCCTGACGTTCGATTACCGACTCTCCGGCGCTATATCTGCGGCCTTTAGCCAATCTCCGCACGCCTTTATCGTCGGTGGCATCACCCTGATGTTGGCCATCCAGTTAATCAGTCTCGGCATTTTGGCCCTGCAAAACAAGCGCTATTATGAAGAACTTTTCCATCTCGGNNAAAAGGAAAGGCTCGCTCCTTACAAAATTCCGGTCAAAAGAATGCGGCAGATAAAGATCCATGCGTGAGAACAGAATTTGAGGTCATGCAGCGATTGAAAATATTTATTGATCCGTTGCTCCAGAGCAAATACGGCCCCGAGATTTGCTGGACGTGGAGACTTTTACTCACAGGCATCGGTTATTCTTGGGAAGAGGTTTCTTCACATGATTCAGAGAGTGACATTGCTTATGTCACTTCATTGGAACAGTCCCCGAAATCTCGCTTATGTGTGCGGGCTAACCTTGATCATTGGGATCGATTGTCAAGTTTGCGACTAAAAACTGTAGGACACTATGATAGCCTATCATATCCACTCTTTGAAGACGAACATTCTTCTTCTCCCTCAATTTGTTTCAAGAGCAATGATCGCCTGGTATGTGAACGGGACATTATCTTTGATATTTTCTGGTTGATTACAGGCCAGGAAGAAAGGCACTGGCCAAAAGACAAACATGGGTTTTTCAACCTAAACGGGGCTCCATTTTTTCAAGAGCAGGTCTTTCGGTTGGCACTTGCGTCGAGTATCGGTTTTTTATTAGAAAAAGAATTCCTATGTTTAGGGTTTTCCGAACCTGTTCCGCGTTGGCCTCACAAAAAAAGGGCAGCAGCATGCTTAAGCCACGACGTTGACTATCCGGAAATCATTCGGTGGCTGGAACCAATACGTGTTATTGGCCGTCAGGGTCTATCTGGATTCCGCACCGCAACATCTGTGCTCGCAGGTGCAAGAACGCATTGGCATTTCCCTTCGTGGGTTCAAATGGAGAAGGACATTGGGGCAAGATCTGCATTTTACTTTGTTGCCAGGCAGGGCTCGTTGCTGCAATTTGCGTTTGGAACCCCTGATCCTTTTTATAATGTGAGGTCAGAACGGTTTAGACAACTTTTCAACTACTTGACTGATGAGGGCTTTGAAATCGGATTACACGCAAGTTATCTTGCTTTTGAGAGCCGGAAAAAATTTGCAGCCGAAAGGGAAATCCTTCAGCAAGCCAGCGGCCAGGAAATATGCGGAAATCGCCATCATTACTGGCAGTTAAATCCTGAGGATGTTGAATCTACATTGATGCTCCATGAACAGATCGGACTAAAATACGACACATCGTTAACCCATGAACGGTACGTGGGCTGGAGGCGTGGATTGTCTTGGCCCTTCTTTCCCTTTCATCAGGCAGAAAGGCGACAGTTGAAAACCTTACAGATTCCCACTGCCTGGATGGACGACCACTTGTTTGGACACTTAAAGCATAATCCGGGAGACCGTTTTGAGACCTTGCAGACTCTCATTGATAAAGCGGCAGAACATGGGGGTTGTCTCGTCATAGATGTTCATGATTATGTTTTTGATGATACCCTCTTTCCTAATTGGAGAAAAACATACTATTGGTTGATAAAGAATCTCATCGACCGTTCAGATTTTTGGATTGCAACACCCGGTGAAATAGCTGACCATTGGACAAGCCGATATTCTTCTATTTTAGATCTTAGCTATGGCCTAAGAGAAGGGCTTTAAGGGCTTTTATACTTGGCACGGCCATAAACAAGGTTTTTCAAGCCCCCCTGTAACCGTTCACCGCAGAGACGCAAAGCACGCAGAGAAGAAAGGCAAGCCCGACTGTTTGACTGACCATGTCGGTTACGTGGGACAGCATAATGAGATTTATCAAGGCATTAGAGCAGATTGTTCCGCCAAAGGCGGATGACTCTTTTTGTTTTCCGTCCTCTCAGCGAAAAACAAAAAATTGTTTTTCTCAGCGTTCTCTGCGCCTCTGGGCACTGGTTCAGTTGAATAGGTGATTTAATGATATCAATAGGTTGCAGTGCCTTATGGCAAACCGGCACAACTGGTATAACTAATTGTTTNNTTTTAACAGGTATAATCGACAAATTCGAGTCTTTTTCACCTATTCAACTGAACCAGTGCCGGTGAAAGGCCGGCAAGAGAAAAGCTTCGCTGCCTTCGGCAAGAAAGGTGATCATCTTTTCAGTCCCGAAGGGATGAGCGGTGTTGTCCAATCGACGCTTGCCCTGTGGAATGTTTACCTCGTGAAATGCTTGCCTAGTTGAATTCGAAGACTGTTCAACCGGGGCAAAGCCTATTCCTACGGGGTCTCCCGATTGGCCCAAAAAGGTAGTTCTCAGCGCCCTCAGCGTCTCTGCGGTGAATCATTATGAGAAACTTGATATTCGCTATCGTTTTTATATGCCCTCCATTTCTTAAAAAATTGATACTCAAATGGTTTTGCGGAGCTCAGTTTGGCCGTAAATCCAGTATCGGCTGGTTTTCATCTATTACGGGAAGCCACATAAGCATGGGTGATTACAGCACGGTTAAGCCCCTTACGCTAATCCGGTGCGAAGGGGAAGTAAGAATTGGCAAATACACTGAAATTAGCAGTTTTTCCATTATATACGGCTGTGCAAACTTTCGAGTAGGTAATAAATGTTATATAGGACCACAAACCTGGATTAACGTTTCAGAAGACGTGGTCATGGGTAACAGGGTTGGAATTGGGCCAAGGACTATGATTTTTACCCATGGATCTTTTTTGCCTTACACTGAAGGCTATTGGGCACGATTTGGAAAAGTGACGTTCGGGAATGATGTATTTTTGGCTGCGGGTGTTTTTGTCAGTCCCGGCATTGAAATAGGGGAGGATGTTTATGTAAATTCTCGTAGTGTAATTAGTCAAAGCATCCCCTCCGGCCAGGTAGTAGAGGGTTTTCCGTCAAGAGAAGTTTGTCAGATGGAAAAGATTCGTCGCCCTGTCACCCCTGCTAAGAGAGATGCCCTAATCCTGGACATGTTGAAGCATTTTATTTTCTTCGTACAACAACCGAATACGGGGATCAAGGTCACTCATCATGAGGATCAGATAACTATCTTGCAGACCCACGCACGGGACTATCTCATCATATTGGTCAATTCCAAGGGAATGGCTTCAGTTGACTACGAAAGACATCAAGACAAAAGAATAATTGGCTTGGTTAATTGCCAAAACTGGGCTCTGCCTATGACTATAAATAAGATGCTGATATTTGATTTTACAGACATGAAGACTGCATATACAAAAGACAAACTCCATCGCGAATTGTATCAATTTATGAAAATGTATTATGGAGTCATCTTTGAGTACAGACAATCCTGACAAAGTGGATTATGTTTCGTGTAACACTCTTTGCCCCAATCTTCTGCCAAGCTACGGCACGCCTCATCTCAAGGAAGTTCAAACATTTATGAAACAAAGGGTCGAAATTCCACACGGTCAACACGCAGACATAGAGTATCGCATGTTCGACCTGTCATCAACTGCAAAGATATTCATGAAAATTGCGGGCTGGATATCGTTGCCCTTAATATATCCTCTTGTTTTGTTAGTAAAACTATCGTCTGAAACAGGATTTCGGACTATCTCAGAATTCCTCAGCCTTATTCCGTTCGCCGTCGGGGTCATTGTTCGTTATGAATTCTATAGACGTACCCTTCGCGCTTGCGGAGATAATGTTTGTATTAACCTTGGAGCTGTATTTTATTACCCCGAAGTCTCCATTGGAAATAACGTCGTTATTGGTATGTATAGTACTATCCACCATTGTGATTTTGGCAACGACGTCATGGTAGCAGAAGGATGTCATTTTCTGAGTGGCTCGGCATACCATGGATTTTCCAGGATTGACATCCCAATGACTCAGCAGGGAGGAAAAATGAAGCGTATCCGCATTGGCAATGATGTCTGGATTGGCACAAACGCCACCATCATGGACGATGTCGGCGATGGCGTCATCGTCGGAGCCGGGTCTGTTGTTGTCAAGAAAGTTGAACCGTACAGCATTGTTGCCGGTAATCCGGCTAAAACTATTAAGAAGCGGTTGTAACACATAAGTCACTAATCTATCAGACGAGGATATGTCTACCGTTCCTTTCATACTAATTGCCGTGACCATAGGCATCATCGGTCAATTATTGGTTAAATTGGGTCTTAACCGACTTGGAAATCTCGATTTTTCAGTAGGGTTCATTGAAACCTACCTAAGAATACTTCTTTCTCCTCTGGTTATTTTGGGTACTTTAACGTATGTTGCTTCAGCTTTTATCTGGGTATATGCTCTCACTAAGGTGGATTTAAGCTTTGCTTATCCATTCGTTGCTCTGAGCTATGTGTTGATTCTCTTGTTTTCCTGGCTCTTTTTGGGTGAAAATATTCCTTTTATTAGGTGGGTCGGCTTACTGATTATTTGTTTTGGAGTATTTCTCATCTCTAAGAGCTAATTGGGTTGACTTAGCTCATCATTGTAATCTATACTATACACAATTATCAGGAATACCTTAGATGATCAAAGAATGGCAATCTAAAAGTGTCACAACAGCGGATAAGAATTGGTTGACATTCCATGTGGCCGAGATGTTCATCTTGGCTAAAGGGAAGTTGGCATAACCACAAGCTGTGTGGGTTGAGGTTTACTTATGTCTGCAGAAAAACTAAAACGCTGTTTTGCTGAAACCTTTGGCATACCAGAGGATACAGATTTCGAGTCCCTGAAATATCGCGGTATTGAGCAGTGGGATTCCTTAGCGCATATGCAACTCGTCGTTGCAATTGAAAGCGCCTTTGACATTATGTTAGAGACCGATGATGTCATCGATATGAGCAGCTTTAATAAGGCAAAGGGGATCTTGGTAAAGTATGGGGTCGAATTTAAGGCTTGAGGGAAAAATAGCTTTTGTTACAGGTTCAACACGCGGTATTGGGTGGGCCACGGTTTGCGCTTTAGCTGCTCACAAGGCCACGGTCGTTCTTAACAGCCACAGCAATGAGCATTTGCTTCAAGAAAGGACGGCCGACATCCAGGCAGAGTATGGCGTTAAAAGTTTCGGGATTTTGGCCGACGCCAGCGACCCGGGCCAGGTTACGTCTTGTTATCAAAGGATTTTCAAGCGGTACAAGAAATTGGATATTTTGGTCAACAATGCTGGAATACTGGATGACTCCCTGCTCGGCATGATTCCGGATAAAAACATCGACAAAACCTTTGCGGTAAACGCTATCGGCTACATTCACCATCTCCAGGGAGCTGCAAGGCTTATGGATAGGAATCGCTCTGGTTCCATCATTAACGTTGCTTCTATCATCGGCGTTAGGGGTAATGCTGGCCAGGTGGTGTACGGCGCTTCCAAGGCTGCCGTGATTGGTATGACACTTTCTGCAGCTAAGGAATTAGCCGAGAAAAACATTCGTGTTAATGCGGTGGCCCCCGGCTTCATCGAGACGGACATGATCAAACACCTGCATAAAGAAAAATTCGACAGTCTTCTGGCAAGCATCAAGATGGGACGCATTGGAAAGCCCGAGGATGTAGCTGACGTTATCTTGTTCTTGGCATCGGATCTCTCCAGGTACGTCACCGGCCAGGTAATAGCCGTAGACGGTGGCATGATAATCTGATGGTGGATAGCATGTTCTTGTTGCCAAAGGGCGTTCAGAATCAGTCAAGGAACTGTCTTTATGATAGTGATACTTGTAAGCGGTGGACCTTTGGGACTCTGAAAGAAGAAGTACGCTCGCTGGCCACAAAACTGTCGTCGCCAAGAAAATGCTTGATCTTTTGCCATTGCTCCAACGACGCCGGGTCGGTTGTTGAATATCTTGCCTCAATCGAAGGCGGACACACTGTCGCTCTGCTGGATGCCAAAAGCAGGCCTGAGGTAAAAAGAAGTTTAACTGATATATATAAGCCGGATATTATCTTTGACACCGCGCAAAAAGTTGGCTGGTTAGCGGGCGACCAGGACTTCATAGGCCCAGAGGGCGCGGGCAATAATGGGCGCGTGCTTTTTCGGCGGCGGGATTCTCATGATCTGCCGCCAATCCACGAAGACCTGGCTTTGCTACTTACCACTTCGGGGAGCACCGGCAACCCCAAATTTGTGCGCCTTTGCAAGAGAAATGTAGAAAGTAACGCGCATTCTATATCAGCCTGCTTGAACCTAAGTATTGATGAGCGAGCTATCACCAGCCTCCCCATTCATTATTCTTATGGTCTGTCCGTTCTAAATTCTCATCTGGTCAGCAATGGTTACGTAGTTCTGACCGATTTAAGCCCTCTGGAAAGGCCCTTTTGGGATCTTTTCCGGGAGCACGGCTGCACTTCCTTTGCCGGCGTTCCTTTCCAATATCAACTTTTGGACCGCATCGGTTTTTCAAAGATGGATCTCCCGACTCTCAAAACCATGACCCAGGCTGGCGGTAATCTGGCTAACGAATACATCGCCAGATTCCATGAAATATTATCCTGTCGTGATGCGCGCTTGGTCATCATGTACGGACAGACTGAAGCCACGGCCAGGATTGCCTGTTTACCTGCTGGTCAGATGACTAGAAAACTGGGGTCAGTCGGTATTGCGATACCTGGGGGTGAAATAAAGATTCAAGTGGAAAGGGAACTGACTACAAAACCGAACCAGGAGGGGGAAATTGTTTACTCTGGTCCCAACGTTATGATGGGCTATGCCACATCCCGTGAGGACCTTGCGCGAGGTGTGGAGACAAACTCTATTTTGTATACTGGCGATATCGGCTACTTGGATGAAGAGGGATTTCTGTTTGTGACCGGCCGCAAAAAAAGGATTTCCAAACTGTTTGGTCTTCGCATCAATCTGGACGATATTGAAAAGTTTTTCAACAAAAACGGGCCCGCTGCCGTCGTTGGCGATGATGAAAAAATATGTGTCTTCTGCAATTATGGTGACAATGAAATCTATGCCCAACATGCTAGGGAACTGGCCCAGACATTGAGGGTACCTCACCAAGTCTTCGTTTTCAGATACGTAGAATCGATTCCCTTGACGCCCTCTGGAAAGATAGACTACAAGAAGCTTAAGGTTCTTCTATGAACGTAGAGGCTCTTTTTTCGATAAAGCAGTACAGCTTACCTCACGAAGAAAAGACACAAATCCTCATCAAGGGTTTGAATGAACTGACCAGGTATCATCTGGAACATTCCAAAGAATATTTTCGCCTGATGTCCATAATCCATCCCCAATTCCGCACCCCTTCGGCCCTGAGCCAAATTGCTTATTTGCCGATTAGGCTTTTCAAAAGCCACAAGCTTGTCAGTATTCCTGATTCTGAAATTTTTAAGGTCCTCACCTCCAGCGGCACAACTTCACAGACAGTAAGCAAAATTTATCTCGACCGTGAGACGGCCCGAAAACAGACCGTCGCCCTTGCAAAAATAATGACCTATACTTTGGGGCCGGAACGTCTTCCCATGATAATCGTGGATACCAGGAACCTCTTCAAAAACAGAAAGACGTTCAGCGCACGCGGGGCTGGCGTGTTAGGTATGATAAATTTTGGACGGGATCACTTCTATGCCCTAGATGAAAATATGGAATTGGATGAGGCTGGCTTAAAAGACTTCCTTAAAGAGCACGGGGATGCTGCTTTCCTTATATTCGGTTTTACTTTTGTGGTCTGGAAACACTTTCTCATGAGATTGATAGACGCTGGCTTCGATTTATCCAAGGGCATCCTCATTCACTCCGGAGGCTGGAAGAAGCTGAAGGAAGAGGCGGTGGATAATAATGAATTTAAGAGCAGATTCGAACAAGCAACAGGCTTAAAACGTATTTACAATTTCTATGGAATGGTCGAACAGATTGGCAGTGTTTTCCTTGAGGGCGAAGACGGTTATCTCTTTGCCCCCAATTACGCCGATGTGATTATACGTGACCCAGAGACATGGGAGGAGGCATCCATCGGCAAGCCCGGGGTAATCCAAGTCTTGAGTCTGCTTCCCTCAAGTTATCCTGGGCATTCGATTCTTACGGAAGACTTGGGGGTGGTTCACGGCATTGATGATTCGTCCTGTGGACGGAGAGGTAAGTACTTTTCTGTTATTGGCAGGGTCCCCCAAGCCGAGTTACGTGGCTGCAGTGACACATACGCGTATGGGGGCTCCTAAGTGCAGGTCTTCCAACTCATCCCAGAAGCAAAGGAAGTCAAGCTAAATGACTTTTTGGAAGGAGTCGAAGACTATCTTGCTAAGTACCTATCTAAACCGTTCTCGTCGCAGATTGTTGAATTTTGCGTCAAGCTTTCCGAGGCTTTGTTTTCTAGTCCAAAAACCAGGCGTTTTCCCGAAGTGCTGGCCCTTGCCTATTGGATGCGAAAGTCAGAGCTATTACGGCTTCGGAATCAGTTTAAGACCCTTCGTTCGGAAAATACTATCGTCGTCCCTCGGGGCTTGATCTTCCACATTTCACCCTCAAACGTTGACACCATTTTTATGTATTCCTGGTTGCTTTCTTTCCTTAGTGGAAACCGCAATATTATCCGGTTATCTCAACATATTACTCCTGCGATAAAGGCGGTCATAGAGATATTCAGCAGTATACTGGCTGATCCTTCTTTTGAAAAGCTTCGGGGAAATACTTACATGGTCACTTATGGTCACCAGACAGAAATCACTATGGCAATATCCGCCAAAGCCGACGGTCGCGTCATATGGGGAAGCGATACCACGGTATCATCATTACGGGCGGTTCCCATACCTCCCCATTGCAAAGAAATCACTTTTCCCGACCGTTTTTCCTTTGCTGTTCTCAAGCCTCAGGCCTTCCTTGCCTTGGCACCACAACAGCAAAGGCAGCTATTGGAAAGATTTTTTAGTGACGCTTACTGGTTTGATCAAATGGCCTGCTCTTCGCCAAGACTGATAGTTTGGTGCGATAATAAGGAGATGGCTCAGCAAGCAAGCAGTACTTTTTTCAATTTGTTACGCAAAATAGTACATTCAAATCATTATACAGTCGATACGGGAATAGCACTTAACAAAATTGCTTACGCTTATCAAGCCATATTGGATATGGCGGTTTCAGATTATAACTTTTATGGAAATGATCTTTGTGTTTTGACTCTGAACAGTCTAACTGATTTCCGTCGTGACCACTGTGGTGGAGGCCTTTTTTTTCAATTCTTCTGTGAGGATTTGGCAAAACTGATAGATTTTGTTGAGCGGAAAGATCAGACGGTCGCGTACTTTGGGCTCGCTCAGAAAGAGCTTGAAGATCTCGCCCTGCTATTGAATGGACGCGGTGTGGATCGTTTTGTTCCCTTTGGGCAAAGTTTGAATTTTAATCGTTTTTGGGACGGCTATGACTTACTGCACGAAATGACGAGAATTGTATATTTGGAACCTTATCATCGGAATTATTTCCAGTCGTGACCAGCTTTGTTTTTTTGGATTTGCTATTGTTAGTATAAATTAAGAACTCCTGACGTAGGTATTGAAAATTATAGAACATAATAAAGTATGAAAAAACTGGCATCCTTCATATCTCCCAAAAGTAGTTTACATTTTTGGTGATTGTGAAAAAAGTCCATTTTTTTCATCTGTTGTAAAATTTCTTTTCAGAATAGGGTGTTACAGATTGCAAAAAAAACAGCAAAATTCCCTTTGCCGGAAAGTGT
>LGVF01232637.1_pt1 | contig 11777 bp, 12 predicted proteins | sample 469901 | NCBI WGS metagenome assembly LGVF01 (sample SAMN03893561, study PRJNA290197) | marine sediment metagenome | material: sediment; isolation source: combined push core samples #3730, #5133, and #5579 collected at Hydrate Ridge | place: Pacific Ocean: Hydrate Ridge | reverse complement strand
TTTAAAGATTGGTCAGGTAAATCACTGAATCTGAATAATTTTATTGATGAAGATACAGGTTTTATCTCTGAAAAATCGAAAGATGGTAGAGATTTGAAAGCATTAGAAAAACCAGGTTTATGGAACGGTGCTATGTCTGACTGGACTACTATTTTTGTTGAAGTTCCAATAATTACATTTAATCCTGTGAAAACAATAAATGATTTATTACGTCCGGAGCATCAGTCATTAGCTGCTATGAATAATGCTTAATGAAAAATGTGGTAATCTAGTAAAATAGATCATAAAATAGTTATAAAGTTTGAGGCGAAGAAAAATATTTTTCTTCGTCTTCTTGTTTTTTATAGATATTTTATACTAATTTTGCTCAAAATCTCAAAAGGGGTGCCCAAATACGGGCTGAGATCAAACCCATTGAACCTGATCAGGTAATGCTGGTAAGGGATATGACAAATTTTATATTAATAGAATTCAAAAACAGCCCCTTCATTTGAAGCAAACTAAACTTCTATGAAGAATTATTACATCATTTTAATTATGCTAATTAGTTCTAATTGGCTAAATGCACAAGTTACATTATCAGGAACCGTAAAAGACCAGAACAAAGACATTGTTATTGGTGCAAACGTTGTTATCAAAGAGCTTAACAGAGGTTCTGCTACCGATTTCGATGGAGAATTTCAGTTTAAAAACCTAACCGAAGGAAAGTATACTATTATAGTTTCTTACGTTGGTTTTAAAAACGTTGAGCAAGTAATTGATTTAAAAAAATCAAAATCAATTAATTTCTTTCTTGAGAAAAACTCCATAATGACTAACGAAGTACTTGTTGTTGCTACTAGAGCAAATAACAAAACTCCGATGTCATATTCAAACCTTGAAAAAGAAGAACTTGAAAAGAGAAATCTAGGTCAAGATTTACCTTCTTTGATGAATTTTATGCCATCGGTGGTTACAACATCCGATGCAGGGGCCGGAGTAGGGTATTCTGGTATTAGAGTAAGAGGTAGTGATGCTCAAAGAGTAAACGTTACAATAAACGGAGTGCCTTTGAACGATAGTGAATCAAGCGGTGTATTTTGGGTAAATATGCCCGATTTTTCATCATCGGTTCAAGATGTTCAATTGCAACGTGGTGTTGGAACATCTACTAACGGAGCAGCATCATTTGGTGCAAGTTTAAACATTCGTACAAACGATGTTTCGCTTAAACCACACGCACAATTAAACACTTCACTAGGTTCTTTTAATACTGCAAAAGTATCTGCTCAGTTTTCTACAGGAAAGTTTGCAGAGAACTGGGAATTCAACGGAAGATTTTCTAAGATTACATCTGATGGTTATATTGATAGAGCAAGCTCTGATTTATCATCATACTTTTTTTCAGGCTCATATTCAAAAAACAATACTTTCATAAAAGCATTAGCTTTTGGTGGACATGAAAAAACATATCAATCATGGAATGGTGCCAGCCAATATGATATGGATACTTATGGTAGAACATTTAACTCAGCTGGAGCTATTTACGATGAAAACTGGGCAGTAGTTGATTACTACGATAACGAAGTAGATAACTATAATCAAGATCATTACCAATTACATATCACTCAAAAGTTTAGTGATAATGTATCAGGTACTTTATCATTTCATTACACAAAAGGTAAAGGTTATTACGAGCAGTTTAAGCAAAATGCTGACATGGCTGATTATGCTATAAACCCAGTATCTATAGGTGGAGAAGTTATTTCATCAACAGATTTAATAAGAAGAAAATGGCTTGATAACGATTTTTATGGAGCAATTGCTAATATGAATTTTGATTATGATAATTGGGATCTTACTATAGGTGGTGCCGCAAATTCATACGAAGGAGATCACTTTGGTGAGGTAATTTGGGCAAGATTTGCATCCGACTCAAATATTAGACACAAGTATTATGATAATGTTGGTAAAAAAACTGATATCAACCTTTTCACTAAAGTAAATTATAGCATTAAAGAAAACCTTAATTTATTTGTCGATTTGCAGGGAAGACATATCAATTATACTATGGATGGTACTAATTCGCCAACCCAAGTTTATGACATGGAAGATAATTTCTTCTTTTTCAACCCTAAAGCCGGATTAACTTATAATATATCTGATAATAATTTAGTTTACGCTTCATATGCTGTAGCAAACAAAGAGCCAAATAGAACAGATTATAAAGCTGCTCTTGATAACGCATCATCCCTACCTCAAGCAGAAACTTTACAGGATATAGAAATTGGTTTCAAAAACTCATCAAAAACATTGACGTTCAATACAAACTATTACTTTATGTACTACACCAACCAATTGGTATTAACGGGTGCATTAGATGATATAGGTAATCCTATAAGAACAAATAGTGGAAAAAGTTATAGAACAGGACTTGAAATAGAAGTTAACTATTCTCCAACAGAATGGTTTTCATGGAGACCAAATGCATCCTTTGCCATGAATAAAAACATTGATTATAAAGAAACAGGTGATGCTGGTGTGATAGTAGAATTTGGTGATACTGATATTTCGTATTCGCCATCTATTGTTGCATCAAATATGTTCATTTTCAAACCTACAGATGGTTTGTACTTAAACCTATTATCAAAATATGTAGGAGAACAATACATGACAAATTCTGAATTTGCAGGTTCAAAACTTGATGCATATTTCACAACAGATATTAATGCTGTATATGAAATACCGAAATTTGCAAAAACAGTTGATTTTGAAGTAAACCTACTATTAAATAACATCCTGAATACTGAATATATTTCTAATGGATACATGTGGGGAACTACTCCTTATTACTATCCACAGGCTAAATTTAATTTCTTATTTGGCTTGAATATAAAAATTTAAACTACCATCTCTATATATTTTAAAAAGGGTTGTGACACAACCCTTTTTTAATTAACAATCATTAACCTTAATTATCTATTGCTTAACTAAGTTGCAATTAAACACATTGTAGATTTGTATTGAAATTAAAAAATAGAAACTAAAAATTTATATTATGCATAAGATATTGTTAAGTTTTGCAGTTGTTGCACTTATTTCTACTCAAACATTGATAGCGCAGGAAAAGAAAGATGACAAAAAAATTGATGTCAAAATAGAGAAGAAAATTGAGACGAAGGATGGTAAAGACAACATGACAACAAAAGTTATCATTATGAAAGATGGTAAAATTGTTGCCGAAGAAGAAGGAACTGATGTTAGACTTAAAGAAGTTTTAAGTAAAGCTGGTTTTACTGAAGATGAAATAAATAATGTTTCAGTGAAAATTGATTCTGACGTAATAGGCTCTGGAAAAGGTAGACACAAAATGATGTGGATAGGAGACGAAGGTGAAACAATGGATTTTGAATTCTCAATGGATGGTGATGATGTAATGATGTATAAAAAAATGCATAAAGCCAACAAAATGCGTAGCAAACATAGTGCTCATAGAAACAACATGTTTATGATGCATGACAGAAATATGGGAGGTATGATGATGCTTGGTGATGGCAAAGTTTCTATATACGATTACTCAAAATCAGATAAAGAAACAAAGGCGTTTAAAGCAAAACAAGGAAAAAAGATTAGCTTTAAAAGTATAGAAATAAACTCTATGGGAAAAGGAATTCACCTTTTGTTTGAAGCTGAAAAAAAACCATTATTAGTTACTGTAAAAGATGCTAATGGTAAAAAAATATTTTATTCGGAAAGATCAGAATTTGATGGTGAATTTAATTCTCGCATACCAATGATGAATGCAGAAAAAGGTATTTATTTATTAGAAGTAAAAGTTGGTGATAAAAATTGGTTGCAAAAATTAGTAGTAGAATAGTTATTTGATATCAAATAAAGCACTAAATGTAAAAGCTGATTCAATATTATTTTGAATCAGCTTTTACGTTTTTATTAATTTGTTAATCTGAAAAGGCAATATAATCAGTATATAACAAGATTGTGGAAAGAAAATAATAATTTGTGAAAAAAATTGTGTCAGAAAATATTGCATAAAAAGAAATATTAAGCATATTTGCATTAAGCAAGTAGTCAACCCAACTATACACATTAACAAGTGGTTATATTGAAAATATGAGTTGAAAATTACTTTGTATATATGTATATAGAATTAAATTAAGCGAAAATAAGATGGAAGTATCAGGTAGAATTAAAGTAATTGGAGAAACTCAAACTTTTGGAGCAAATGGTTTTAGAAAACGCGAATTAGTAGTTGAAACTTTTGATCAATATCCACAGTCAATATTAATTGAGTTTGTACAAGACAACGTAAATGTTTTAGATCAATATCAATTAGCGCAAGAAGTAAGAGTATTTATCAATATTAGAGGTCGCGAGTGGGTAAATCCAGAAGGTGTTACTAAGTACTTTAACTCTATACAAGGTTGGAGAATGGAGCCATATCAACAAGCTCAAGCTCAACAACCTCAAGGTGGTGGGTATGCACAACAGCCTCAAGGCGGTGGATTTAACGCACAACCTGCAGCACCACAAGCTCCAACTAATCCTGTTGGAGGAGAAAGTAAAGAAGACGATCTTCCTTTCTAGAAATAACTAGATTGAAGTTTACAATATTTTAAAAAAGCTCCATAGAATTGCATGATTCTATGGAGCTTTTTTTTATTATACAATTTATTACGAATAACAGTAAAACTAAAATTCAAGCTTGGCTAGTTTTCCTTTTCCGGCAATCCATGCAGAGTTATTATCTATAAATCGTAAAGTGTAAAAATTATTTTCATCGCTAATATTTTTCCAGTTTTCGCCTCTATCTAGAGAAATTGAAATTCCAGGAATACCTACTGAAACAAGGCTATTAGTATTTGGCATATATTGAACACAAGATCTATATCCTACATTTTCGCTATTTGCTTTATTCCAGGTTTGACCACCATCTTTAGTGAAAAACTTATTATTCTCAGTATTGGTCATATTCTCCCAATCACCACCTATAATAAACCCGTTATTCTTATCAAGAAAATCAATTGAAAAAATCCCTGTCATCTGTTTTCCACTAATGAAATCAGTCTTTAACAAGCTCCATGTTTCACCAAAATCATCGCTTTTTATTATACTTGATTTCTTTCCTCCCGTTGCTATCCAAATATTATTATCGATGGCATCTATACAAGTATTAGAAGCCGCAAATTGAGCTTCACCATTTTTAGTTTTAGTCAAATTTTCACAAGCTACTTTGCTCCATGACTTACCACCATCAGTAGTTCTGATAATACTTAAACATCCCTCCTGTTGAGGATCGCCTGTAGCAATTCCATTTTCATTATCCCAAAACTTCATTGAATTATAAAAAGCCGTTTTAGCAGAATCAATAAAAGTTACATTCCATGTTTTACCCAAATTTGTACTCCTGTATACTTTTGCTGGAGATCCAACATTCATCAATAAAATAGCACCATCTAACACAGCTATAGATCTAAATTCCTGATTTAAAGTATCAAGCTTAGAAAGATCCCAACTCTTGCCACCATCCAATGTATATCCAAATGTAGATTTTGACCCCGCAAAGAAAATCTCTTTTTCATTTTTCACTTCTAAGGCTCTAATAGAAAGACTATCAATTTCAGAGTTATCAACGTGGGTAATAGTGATATTGATTTTATCAGATTTACATGAAATAATAAATGTTGATAAAATGAATATATAGAAATATCGCATAATTTAGTTTTATCCAAATCTAAATAAAAAAATAGAATCTATACCAATTACAAACTAAACTGACCGATTTTAAATGTTTCTATTTCACTTTATTATCTATCACTTTGAATAGTAATCACTATTACTTATACCTCCATAAAGTTTGACTAATCAAACAGTTGAAATATTATAAAGATTATTGTTTACCTTTGCACGCCTTTTACCACTAGGGATTGGCGGATAGAACATTAGTTTTCAGGAAAATGACAAAAGATAACAAGATAGAATTAATGGCTCCTGCAGGGAATTTCGAATCAATGCAGGCTGCTTTAGATAATGGTGCCGACTCAATTTATTTTGGTGTTGAGCAACTTAACATGCGCGCCAGAGCAACTATTAATTTTACAATGGACGATTTAGAAGAAATCGTTGAACGTTGTGAAGCAAAAGAAGTTAGATCATATTTAACTTTGAATACCATAATTTACGATCATGACCTTAAAGTAGTAAAGAACTTGGTCAACAGAGCTAAAAAGGCAGGTATAACTGCTGTTATTGCAATGGATCAGGCTGTAATATCATATGCTCATTCAATAGGTATGGAAGTACATATTTCTACGCAATTGAGTATTACTAATCTTGAAACTGTTAAATTCTATTCTCATTTTGCTGATACTATGGTTATGGCACGTGAAATGAGTTTACGCCAAGTAAAAGCTATAGTTGATGGAATTATTCGCGATGATGTTCGTGGTCCTTCCGGAAATTTAGTTGAAGTAGAGATTTTCGGTCATGGGGCATTATGCATGGCAGTATCAGGTAAGTGTTATTTGAGTTTACACGAATTAAATTCTTCTGCTAACCGTGGAGCATGTAAGCAAGAATGTAGAAGACCTTACGAAGTAAAAGATCTTGAAACTGGTAATATCCTTAAAATTGAGAACGAATTTATTATGTCACCAAAAGATTTGGCTGTAATAAATTTCCTTGACGAATTGATAGAAACTGGTGCAAAAGTTGTGAAAATTGAAGGTAGAGGAAGAGCTCCAGAATACGTAGCAACAGTTATTAGAAACTATCGTCAGGCTATTGATTCATACTACGAAGGAACTTATAGTGACGAAAAAGTTGGCGAATGGATGGAGTCGCTAAGAACAGTTTATAATAGAGATTTCTGGGGAGGTTACCTTTACGGAAAAGAACTAGGCGAATGGAGCAATACTTCAGGAAGTCAGGCTACTCAGAAAAAAATATACATCGCAAAAGGAAGACATTATTATCCAAAACCAGAAATTGGAGAATTTTTAATGGAAGCTCAACAGATGAAAATTGGTGATAAATTACTTGTTACTGGGCCTACAACAGGAGCTCAGGAGATTGTACTTACATCGATGATGGTTAATGATGTTGATGCTAGTGAAGCAAAAAAAGGGGATATAGTTACAATTCCAATTCCTTTCAAAATCAGACCTTCTGATAAGTTGTACAAAGTTGTAGATACTGAGTTTGCAAAGAAAAAGCTTATAGAAGCATAAATTACAGGTGACAAGTTTCAGGTTAAACCTGAAGCTTGTAACATGTAAAAAAATAAATAAAAATCTTTAATGGTAATAATTACATTACAGCGTAAAAAGTGTATTGGTTGCAACTACTGTGTAGAAAATGCTCCAAATCAATGGGCTATGTCGGGCAAAGATGGAAAGGTGGTACTATTACATTCAACCGAAAAAAAGGGATTTCACACCCTAAAAACATATGAAGAAGATATTTACGAGGAAAATAAATTAGCTCAGGATAATTGTCCGGCTAAAATTATATCTGTAAAAAAAATCTAAAGGAAATAATCATCCAATAAGTAAGTGTTTTATCCGTTTACAAAATATTCATCAAACATTTAAGATTGCTAAACAAAAATCAACTTGTAAAAGCAATTGTAAATCATTTTTTAATATATTGTAGGGCCAGTAAAATAGTAAAAATACTGCCATAAAAAACACTGACAACATGCACAAATACACACTGCTCTTATTACTTTTTTCATTTACCTTATTTGCTCAACCAAACACAAATGAAATTCCATTTAAGCCGGGTGAATGGCTTAGATTTAAACTTCATTATGGAGTTATAACTGCTGGTTTTGCCACCTTAGAAGTTAAAGATGATAGCGTCAATAATCGTTATGTAATTGAAGGTAAAGGCTGGACTATAGGTATGTTTAAGTGGTTTTTCAAGGTTGATGACCATTACAAAACTCATATAGATGACAGCTCACTTATACCTAACTATTTTGAACGTAATGTTTACGAAGGTGGCTACGAAATAAACAGAAAAATTAATTTCGATAGGCAAGCAAACCTCGCAACTATTTCCGACAAGAAAAACGACAAAAGAGCCGATTCACTTTATGCTATCACTCCATTAACAGGCGATATGATTTCGTCATTTTACTACGCACGCCAATTTAGTGCTGATACACTAAAAATAGACGATAACCTATATTTCGATGTGTTTATGGATTTTGAAATATTCAAATTCTCACTAAAATTTCTTGGGCGTGAAACTATAGACACGTCTTTCGGTAAAATTAAATGCTTAAAATTCACTCCATTGGTTCAGTCTGGTAGGGTTTTTAAAGAAGATGAAGGTGTAGTACTTTGGATTACTGACGATAAAAATAAAATACCTATTCGTATAAAATCCGATCTTCGCGTTGGAGCTATACTTGTTGATTTAGAAGCCTACAAAGGTCTTAAATATCCTTTTGAAGTATTTGTTGACAATTAATTTTAAGGTTTGAAGTTGGTGTAAATATCCATCCCCGAAATTAATAATTGTAACTTTAACAAAAAAACAAACACCATGCAGGCAAAAAAAGTAAGTGAATCAACAACTATAATGACACAAATAGTACTTCCAAACGATACCAACCCACTTGGAAATTTATTTGGAGGACAACTTTTGGCATGGATGGATTTAGCCTCATCAGTAGCATCAAAACGTCATAGCGAAGGAATAGTAGTGACTGCATCAGTAAACAATGTTTCATTTAATGTGCCTATTTTTCTTGGTAGCGTAGTTACTCTAGAAGCCAAAGTAACAAGAGCTTTCAATACTTCAATGGAAATTTTTGTGGATGTGTGGGTAGAAGATAGAAGTGGAAAAAACAGATTTAAAGCAAACACAGCAATTTATATATTTGCTGCTCTTGATAAAGATGGTAAAAAACGAAAAGTACCTGAATTAGTTCCTGAAACTGATGAAGAAATAAAAAAGTACGAAGGTGCACTACGTAGAAGAGAAATGAGTTTAATATTAGCAGGTAAACTAAAACCAAAACAAGCCACACAACTGCGAGCATTATTTGAGTAATATTTACCACACCTCATTTAAAAAATCAATCACTAAAAACGCATGGATTACATAATTGGAATAATTTCATTTTTTGCTGCATTTGTATTTGCACTTGGTGGAATTGGAGCAGCTGTAATATTAATTCCTATACTTGTATCATTAGGAATTCCAATAAGTGCAGCTCGTCCGATAGGCCTTTTTTCGAATATTATAAGTATGACTGGTGCAAGCATCTCAAATATTCGTCACAAAAGGCTAGATTATAAAATTGGAATGCCAATTATTATAACTTCATTTATTTCGGCTATAGTTGGAGCATATATTTCTCAGTTCATACCAACCTCAACAATACTAATATTATATATTTTATTTCTGATATTTTCTGGTTTAATGTTTCTATTTCACAAGAAAAAAGAAACTCAAGGTAAAAATATAGGCACCCCATATTTCTCACTTTCAATGATAGGTACATTTGCAGGTTTCTTATCCGGAATACTTGGTATAGGTGGTGGTTCAATTATTTCGCCATTAATGTTAATGATAGGATATCATCCAAAAAAAATAACTGTTATAACCGCTTTTGTTATTCCTTTTTCTTCATTATCCGGTTTCATCACTTATTGGATAATGGGAAATATTAATTGGTATATACTTACTATTGTAACAATATCCGCTACCATAGGGGCTTCACTAGGAACTATGTTTATGCACAAAAGGCTCAATCCTCAATCAGTAAAAAAGATATTAGCTGTTATTCTACTTGCTATGGCAGTAAAACTGAGTTTAACACTTATATAAATACACCTTTTACAATAATTTTAAAGCCAAGTGCTGAATGAAAATAGCTAAAGCCTAGAAGCAACATCTAAAATGAAACTAACTAAAAAATTAATAAAAGCTAAAATTCTAAATAGATATAAACGTTTTTTGGCTGATGTAGAATTAGAAAATGGTGATATTATTACCGTTCACGTTCCTAACACTGGTAGAATGACAACATGCTGGGAGCACAATTGGGATTGTGTTATTTCTGATTCTGAAAATCCAAAAAGAAAATATCGCTATACCTTAGAAATGACATCTAATGGTAAGACTTGGATAGTTGTAAATACAGGAATCCCAAATAGTTTAGCCGAGGATTTCATAGCAAATAACAGAATACCCGGATTAGAAAACTACGATACAATAAAAAGAGAAGTTAAATATGGCGAAAATAGCCGTATTGATTTACTACTGCAAAGAGGTGAAGAAAAATGCTTTGTAGAAGTTAAAAACGTAACTTTAGTAGAAAACAACATTGCATATTTCCCTGATGCGCCAAGCGATAGAGCAATAAAACACCTAAAAGAACTCGAGGCTGAAGTACAAAAAGGTAATCGTGCTGTAATGCTTTACTTGATAACCCGTGAGGATGCAATAAAATTCATGGCAGCAAACCATATTGACCCACGATATTCAGTAGCTGTGAAAAAGGCTATGAAAAATGGAGTTGAAGTAATTCCTGTACTTTGTAAAGTAAATATTGATGATATTTCATTTGATAAAGTTATTGAGTACAGTAATGACTAATACTTTCTATCAGGTAATCTCTAACCATATTATCACTTAAAGTAAATTATTTGTTCAAAGTCGGTTCATCTGTTATAAAAATAACTTCATCTTAAAAAATTGTTATTCTGTAAAAAAAATGCTTGTTGAATGTAATACTTTTATACATTTGCGCTTCAATATTTTAAGGTTGAATAATTAAATAGTTTTATAATGAAAGTAGCAGTTGTTGGAGCTACCGGTATGGTAGGAAATGTAATGCTTCAAGTATTAGCAGAAAGAAATTTTCCAATTACAGAATTGTTGTTGGTTGCATCTGAGCGTTCGGTAGGAAAAAAAATGACTTATAAGGGAAAAGAATATTCTGTTATAGGTTTAGAAACGGCTGTTGCTGAAAAACCACAAATTGCTATATTTTCTGCTGGTGGAGAAACTTCTCTTGAGTGGGCTCCAAAATTTGCAGAAGTTGGCACAACTGTAATTGATAATTCTTCGGCATGGAGAATGAACCCAAATAACAAGCTAATAGTTCCAGAAATTAATGCTTCAGAATTAACAAAAGAAGATAAAATTATTGCAAACCCAAACTGTTCTACAATTCAGTTAGTAATGGCTTTGGCTCCTTTGCATAAAAATTTCGGTATAAAAAGAGCTATTGTTTCTACTTACCAATCAATAACAGGTACAGGTGTTAAGGCTGTGAAACAGTTAGAAAACGAGGAAAATGGTAAAAAAGGAGAAATGGCATATCCATATCCTATATATAGAAATGCTATTCCTCATTGCGATGTATTCGAAGAAAATGGATATACAAAAGAAGAAATGAAACTTACCAACGAAACTATGAAAATATTGAATGATGACTCTGTTGCACTAACTGCAACAGCTGTTAGAATTCCTGTTGTTGGTGGTCACTCAGAAAGTGTAAATCTTGAATTTGAAAAAGAATTCAATACTTCAGAAATAAGAACTATTTTAAATCAAACTCCTGGAGTAAAAGTTCAGGATAATACAGATACAAACACTTACCCTATGCCTGCATTTGCTGAAGGTAAGAATGAGGTATTTGTTGGACGTATACGAAGAGACTTAACTCTTAAAAATTCATTAAACATGTGGATAGTTGCTGATAATCTTAGAAAAGGTGCCGCAACAAATGCTGTTCAAATTGGAGAGTATTTAATAGC
>LGVF01324326.1_pt1 | contig 11790 bp, 18 predicted proteins | sample 469901 | NCBI WGS metagenome assembly LGVF01 (sample SAMN03893561, study PRJNA290197) | marine sediment metagenome | material: sediment; isolation source: combined push core samples #3730, #5133, and #5579 collected at Hydrate Ridge | place: Pacific Ocean: Hydrate Ridge | reverse complement strand
ATTTTGATTTATAACCTTTAAGTTCATCATTTATATGAGATTCCCAAGTCCATCTTTGACCCTTAATGGTTGTTAATTTATATGGACATAATCTTGCAGATTCTTTTACATAATAAACAGTTTTATCTAATGATTCTAAAAAATTTTTTATATTATTAGTAAGGGTGGATTTTCCATTACCATGAATTCCACCCACAGCTATTTTTATAGTCATAATTTATAATCTTACATGACAATCAATATATCTGGTATGATTTTTATTTCGTTTAAGATAGAAATCTATTCGTGCGACTCCTGATCTTTGTGGTGAAAATACAGATCTACTTGCCCATGTATCAATATTTGAATCAGTATATGTAGACATAAATGATCCAGTATTTATAAAAGTTATTTTTTTCTCATCAAATGTGATTTTATTTTTTCCAATAACTGGTACAACCTTTTTTCTGGTACTCATCCATAAATCATGAGTATGTCCTGCAAGGATCATATCAAAATCAAAATCAGCCATCTTATCTTCCATACTATTTATTTTTGATCCACGTTTACGACCACCCATAAATTGACCATGTGAACAAAAAATATTATAAAGTCTGGAAGTTCCACCATTTTTAAATCTTAAAATTAAATATCCGGGATCTGTCAAAATTGGTTTTTCTAATCTTTGAGCAATAACAGATATTGGATCAAACCCAAATTGATTTTTAACTTTTTGTTCATGATTTCCTCCCATAACTCCAAGTATTTGATCCTTTATTGGCATAATACCTTCAAGAAATACTTCACATTGCTTATAATGAAGATTATCAAGATAAGGTTTAAATTCATCTGCAATTGAATCATTTTCAAATCTACGATCTCTTTGCGAAATTCCATCTATAAGATCCCCTAAAAGAACGGTATATGCATTATTTTCTTTTATCCATTTTACAGTATCATGAAATAATTTTTTATTAAAATCAACATGTCCCACATGACAATCTGAGATAGGAACTAAAACAACTGGTTCATTCGGTTTTATATCTATATCTTTTATAATACTATTCATTTTATCCCCTCATCCCAAAAACATGACTAAATTTATTAGTATTGGGATTATATGCGATATAAATTTTATTATATGAAAGTATTCCATTTTCATTTGTCATAACCCTAATAGTAAATCTATATCTATCATCAAATCGTGCTTCAGTATATAAATAAATTGGTTTAGAATTATATAAATCTAAAATTTTATAAACAATTTTAGATTCATCCCCAAATCTATTTTTAATATCTTTATTTATATTTTTTAAAAGATTCATTTTATTTACCCATAATATAATTTTTCGTTTTCAATATCAACATCATTATTCATCGGTTTCATATTTATTATTGTATTCCAAGTTTTATCATCATAAGGTTCTGTAATATATTCAACATTATCATCATAAATAGTTATTAAATGATTTTTCAATCCTATCTGACATTTAGCAACTATAATTTTAATTTCACCTTCAAAAAGTTCAATACTTTCGACACATTTAATTTTTTGTCCTGTATTAGTTACTAAAATATGCGTAATTTCTTTTCCCCGAATTCTATTTAATAGTGAATTTATTTCGCATAAACAATTCATAATATTTAATTTAAATTTCATTTTTTAATCACCCATCTATTCCATAATTTTCTTTTAAAATATCATATAACTCATCTATAAGACAATCAATATTATCAAATACATTATTACCATAAATGCATGATCCATATATCATTGTATTTAATTTTTCGTTAAGTTCATGATCTTCATTATAAGATCGTTTATCAGTAAGTAATCCTAATACTATTTTATCTTGTGCATCGAAATATCCAATTTCAAATGCGGTTCCTGAATCGACATCTTTACCATCAAGGATCGCAATCATTATATCACATTCATTAAGATTTTGAATATTTGTTTTATATTTTTTGTCTTCAAAATCTTCATTATTATTATCTCGATGTGGTATATAAAAATCTAAATTAATATTTAACTTTAATTCTCGACAAATATCAAATACTAAATTTTCTATATAATCTTTTTCCATATCTGAAAAAAGTGGCGCTGCTATATATATCATTAATTACCTCCATTTATAAATTGAAATTTTTTGAATTAATAATGAATACCATGTACTTTCAGGATTATGAATATCTCTGATGTAATGACAACAAATTTCTTTATTTTCATTCATTTAATTACCAATTAATCCTAAAGAATACCAATAATTTTCAGGATCATGAATATCCATAACATAGTGCCATGCAGTTCTAACAGTATCGGTCATTAAATGACCTTCAATATTTAATATTTTTCCTGTCATTTTATTTACCTTAATCCTTATTTAGTTTCAAAGTACTTAAGTGTTTCTATTAAAAATTTAAAAGAATCGTTTCCGATCCTTAAATTCTTCTTGTTTTCCGGCATTATATTTTCTAACTGGTTGATAATATCCAGTAACACGATCATATATATCTGTAATTGCATTACATTTAGGACATTTACCTGATAAATCACTACCTAATCCACAATTTGGACATATACTATATGCCTTTGTAAATGCAAGGTATGGAATTGATGAATTAATACAAATATTTTTAATTAAATCTTTTACACCCATTGCATTTGGCGATCCTTCACCCGCAAAAATATGAACAAGTGTACCACCAGTAAAATGCTTATTAAATTCTTGTTGAATTCTTAAAGTTTCTCCAAGTCCTAATTCATGGGCAACAGGAATATGAGTTGAATTAGTATAATAATAGTGTCCTTCTGATCCACTAACATATATATCAGGATAATTTTTTTTATCTAATGTTGCCATTTTATAACTTGCGCTCTCTGCTGGACTCTGTTCAAGATTCCAAGGATAACCAGTTTCTTTAGTAAATTCTTTAGTTTTTTTATTAAAGTGTTTAAGAACATCATTAACAAAATCAGTACATTCATAAATCGGTTTTCCGAATAAATTCATACAGCATTCATGCATTCCAATATTTCCAATTGTACTAAAAAATGTTGAAAAATCTTTTAGATATGATTTTGTAAATGGCATTAATCCCATCTCAAATCCTTCATTTATTTTTTCTCTTTTATAAATAAGATGTGATTTTGCAACATCTAATAAAGAATCAAGTTGATTATAAAATGTATCATTAACATCTAATACATTAAACCAATCACTATCAGTCATTTTTTTCGACATATAACCTAAAAGTGGTAAATTGATAGTTACGACTCCAAGTGATCCGGTATTAATTCCACTATTCCATAAACCACCTTTAGATGTATCTATAATTTCATTTAGATCCATTGAAAGACGACAACACATTGATCTTACTGTTGATGGATCTAAACCACTTCCGCAATAATTCATAAAGTAGGGTAATCCGAATTTAGCTGTAAGTTCAAATAATCGATTTGTTACTTTACAATCCCAATCAAAATCTGGTGTTATTGAATAAGTTGAAATAGGAAATGTGTGCGGTCTACCATCTTTATCTCCTTCAAGCATTACTTCGAGATATGCTAAATTTAACATATCCATTTCTTTTTGAAATTCGGATAAGGTTCGATCTTGTGGTATTCCCCCAATAATTGCGGGTTCATTTTTCATGTGTTCCGGACATTTACCATCCCATGATAAATTACTAAATACTGATTGATATGCAGCACGTAAAGGATAGGAAAGATTATATACCATCCTTTGCATACCTTGTTTTACTTGTTCATAATTAAGATTATCATAATATATAAATGGTGCAATTAATGTATCAAAATTACTAAAAGCTTGTGCTCCCTCCCATTCATTTTGACTAATATAAAAATAATTAACAACATGATCAACAACTACATCAAAATGTTTCGCCGGATTAGATGAACCACCAGTGGGGTTAACGATCCCTTTCATAAGAAGACTAAGTAAATCAGACCCATAACAATAAGGTGAATATTCACCTCCAGATAAATCATGCAAATATAGATAACCTTTCCGATGATAATCACCAGCCGGACTTTTATTTAATTGATCTTCCGATAAAATAGTGTGAGCAATATGAGATTTTAAAGAGGAAAGGGATCGACCAGCATTTGCATTTTCATGTTGTAATGATGTTTTATTTATATATTCATCTATTATATTCATTTAAACACCGACTTCATCATCTAATAGTTCCATTAATCTTTTTAATTCATCCCACGAATCTACATTAAATTCAATTAATACTTTTATTGAATCATCTTCATTATTTATTATTTTAAAATTCATTTATTTTTCTCCAAATTTATAAACCATCTAATTTTTATTGAACCATCTTCATTTTTTGTTATTTCACAATCCATTTTAATCACCAAGTTTCTAATTTTATATCATTATCTAATAAATTCTTTAAATTTTCTTCTGTTGGTAATGTTGCTTTATCATCAATATAAATATCAGATGCACCTTTATCCATTCTTATAGCATGATATGGAATTGAATATTTTGTTAACCATGATACTAATTCAGGTGCATTATCCCATAATCTGGCGGTCCAGATAATTATTACATATTTTCCACAAAAATAAAGTTTACGGATATAATCACAAACGATTTTATTTGGTAAGGGATCCTGTTCCCAGTGAACACCACCTTGTGTTAAAGTTTTATCCATATCAACATTAAGTACTATTCTTCCTGACATATTTAATTACCTTTATAATATTTACAATTTGATCCTATACATAAACCTTCATCTTTAATTCGCTTACATGAAGGAAAAGCATAATCTGATCCAAAAATTGTGTTTATTTGATATTTACATTCACTTTCATGTTCAACATCCATATATTGTCGCTGTTTAAAAAAACGGAAAACCCATAAAGGATCGCAACCAATTTGTTTTAAATGTAAAGCACACATAAATCTTGCAAAATGAATTGCATTATCTATATCTAAAATTGCATTAATTAAACAAGGATAATGAAGTAATTCCATTAAATACGCATTATCTGGATTATTATATTTTTCGCTTGTTATAGCAAAAATAATTCCTTGTTTTTCGTCTGTAAGATCAATATTAAAATAATCAATATATTCTTCAATTGTAAGATATTGTTTACCTTCTAAAATATTTATATACCAAACTTTGGGCTTATGCGAACTATATTTAATAATCTCATTCAATCCTTGATCAATAAGGGATCGCGGTAATGGACAACAATATCTTTTTGATTTTGGATGTAATGTATAAAAAACTCTACAAAGTTTAGTTGGTGTTGCTACTGATGGATCAATTGTTGTTAGATTTAATTTTATCTTAAGATGTATCATTATTGATCTATACATCTTTTTTAAATATGATCCATTAATATGATTAGTAGGATTTAAAGGTATATATAAATGAAATCCTTTCATTCCTGAATATACAGGTAAATAAGGGATCCCATGCAAATTAAAGAATTCCATTACTTTTTTTAAATCTTTAAATGCATCAATGGGAGGATTTTCTTTACCATCAAAATCAAAAAATAATTTACTGATTTCAATTTCAAATGGACGACGTTCTAAAAAACTTAAAAATTTTTGATGGGAAATAAACACATCATGTTTACCATTATTATTTTCTTTAATAAGACTAATAAGCTTATCTTTTGAATATACTACTGGATTTGATGTTTTTGAATCAATAAACTGTTTAGGATCACCAAATGCACGTGGTACATCTAAAAAATTAAGTCCCATTATTATCACCTTAAAAATTTTCCAAACTTGGAATATTACTCATCGCGCGTTTAGTATAATAATGTTCCCATTCATCTGATATTTCAAAACCGATGCAATTTCTATTTGTTTTTAAACAAGCTTCTAATGTTGTTCCAGATCCTAAACAACTATCATGTACCCAATCACCTTCATCTGTATAAGTTTTAATGAGATATTCAAATAATTTTACTGGTTTTTGGGTTGGATGTAAACCCCTTTCAACATCAAATTTTTGGAATGATTTGGGATGTCTTAATTCACCATATATTTTTTTTATTTCTTTTGATTTTCCATAAGCTGATCCTTCATCAGTACCACCTATAATAGCACCACTTTGAATTCTTTTTAATCCACTCTCTAATCTTTTTTCCATAATAGGATTATATTTAGTTTTACCTTTACCAAAAACTAAAATATTTTCATGTTGTTTCATAGGTTGATATTTAGCTATAAATGGATTTGATATTATATTTTTTAACCATATCCATTCATATTTAAACATTTCTATATTACTATTTATAAGTTTGGTTGTAAATGGTTGACTTGCAGTTAATACAATAGCACCATCATCAGTTATTATGCGTTTATATTCTTTCCAAAGTGATTCAAAAGAAATAACAGTATCCCATGCACATGCTGTAGTTCCATAAGGAAGATCAGTTAATATCATATTAATTGATTTATCTTTAATTTCAGGTAATAAATCAAGACAATCACCAATTTTCCATTTTTGTTTAGTTATCATTTTGTAAATTTTCCTCTTGAATCATTTCACAAGCAAAAAGCAACCTACAAATTGCATGGGTTATATGACCAACTTCACCTTCCTGACGATCACCACTTAAATGAGCAAAAATATGTATAAGTGAATGATTAATATGATCATTAATTAATATTTTTTTATGATTACCTTCTCCATATTTATCATGACCCGCTTTTAATACTTTAGCAAGTTCAAGTAAAACTAATGGTGGAATAAGGGTAATATCAAATTCACATTTAGATTGTTTTCCACTAATTTCATTTACTTCCATTTCAGCTTCCGGACCAACACTTTTTATTGACATTTTATAAAAGTGGGTAAGATTTATCTTACTCACTAATTACAGGTGCAATTAAATATTTAACTGAATAATTATTTTCAGTTTTGGTGATGATCATTGGTCTATCATTATTTATTTGAATTATAATATTACCAGATAATGCCTTAAAAATATCATCATATCCATGCATATATTTACTTGCAGCAGTACCTTTACCTTTAACTATAATTTCGGTTGATGTTGATATTTCAAAATTATCCTTATTTCCAACACTTAATATTAATTTACCATCATCCATATCAATACTATATTCATGATATAGAGCATCTACAAAATTAGCTTTTCTAATTTGATTTTGAATATATGATGCATCAACTTTAACACATGCATCAAATTTCATTTCATTTCCATTAACAGTAATTGAATCTTCATTAAATACAATTACTGATTTATTACCAATTTCATCATTATCAGGAACAGGAATTGTAATAATATCCTTTTTACTATCAGTATTAACTGATAAAATTATTTTATTATCATCATAATTAAACATCAAAGGATCGTTATCATCAAATAATTTTAGTGCTTCGTAAATTGATACAGTATCAATTGGAATATCTGCACTACCTTCTATATTAAATCCCGTATATTTTTGTCCAGTTCCTACGGCTCTTGTTGAATCCATGCAATTTATAGAAATTTCATTTTGATTAATTTCTAAAATTACTTGAGTAAATAATGGGTACTTATCGCCACACATTATCATTTTAAACATATTTTTAAATTGTCTAACTATTCCTGTTATTTTTGTCATTTTATTTCTCCTTATAATTTTCGATTGTTTTAACCATTACTTTATAATCTAATGGTATTTTTTTACCTGCAAGTGCTCTTGATCGCGATCCAGTTAAATCAACAGCGGGTGAGAATGATATTAGGTGTTTATTATCTTCCATATAAACTCTACCTATAGTATATACCATTCCAGTAACCAACGATGCAGCTTGACCCGGTAAAGATATATTATAGATGGTTCTATCTGGTTTTCCTTCTCTACTAATAATTTCCGCTTTTTCGTGAAGTAGAATAACAACATTTTTACCTTGTGTCATTAATGGATAAAAATATTTAATAATTAATTTTTGTGTTGCAATTTTTGAATTTGACCAACCAGTACCAAAACCAAATTCACCAATAGATTGATAATTAGTTTTATTTTGTCGATTCATTCTTTCAAGTACTTCATCTGCAATCATTGAATATACAACATCAAATGTATCAATAATTATAGTATTAAATTGTTTTAATTGTGGATCTACTAAATCTTTTCTAAATTCAATTAAATTTTTTGGTTTTATACAATTACATTCGATTTCACTTGTACCATTCTCAAAATCAAATACTACTGATTTATCCCAAGATGCCCCAAAGGTTGATTTACCGATTTTTGGTTTACCGAAGAATGCCCATAACTTACCAGTAGGCATTTTATTATGTTCTGGAACATTTTTAATTATTTCCATAATTACCTCTTCTTAATTTTATTAACTATTAAACCAACTATAAATAAAATAATCAGTCCGATTATAGCTAAAATGATACATCCCCATATTGGCGATAATACCCAAAACCAAGATAAAGTAATTATATTGAATAATTTTAATATAATAAGTACAACTGCAATAGTTCCAATTATTCCTAATCCTTGTGACATTTTTGTTTTACCTCATAAAATAAATAGGTGGTAAATTACCACCCTTCAACATCATCAGCAACAAATCCAGTTTCACTTCCATCAGGTTTTGTTATCGATGTTTCACTTGATTCTATTCCCGGCATATCTTTTAGTTCTGGTGGAATTACAAGCATCGGTACTATTAGATTACCCCACATACCAACAGGGAATTTTTCAAGTCCATCTTCACCATTTACAGCTTCTGTTATTTGACCAAGTACATATACAAGAGATCCTACGCCATACATTATTACTTGATCGGCATTCTTACTAAATTTAATAACTGTGATTTCTTCTGAATCATCACCAACCATTTTAAGAAATCCCATATTTTTGTCAGTTTTTGTAACTTTCATCCATGACGAAAGAACTGTTCCCCGGACAAGTTTTAAATCATTCCAGTCTCTTGAAATATTAATTTCCATCTCACCAATTTCAATAGCTACGAAATCATTAAGAATTATTTCTCCAAGTGGTGGCAATACTTCATCTGATACATCAAGATCAGGTGTGTCATTAATTGATAATGATAATGGACTTTTTTCATTAACTACTGCTGGAATTAGATAGGTTTTTCCTACTGTTATATTCGGCTGAATTTCGTTAGCATCTCCCCAAAGTGTTACTTGTCCAAACGTTGCGGTTTCATCATACATCGCTGTTACATATAGATTACTTCTATATGATTCAGTTCCATCCCGGCGTTTAAATGAAGTTACTTCTTCTTTTGATTCAATCCGCATAAGGATTGTTTCGGCTTTTGAGAATGCTGCCTTATCATTAGCTGCAATTACTTGTGCCATCAAAATTTTAACGGCTGCCATTTGACGATCTTTTTCATCTGTAAATTGTACCATAAAAGGTTGATCATAAATTGTAGTAAGTCGATCCTTTACCTCATCCATTTCAATTTCGAATGGTTCAAAACGGGTCTTTACAAGTTTAATTACATCTGGTTTAAATTTCATTTTTTAATTTACCTCTTTAATTTCTTTATTTATAAAATTTTCGTGTATTTTTGTATCAATAGCAATTAGTCGATCTATAACATCATCGATACCTTCTGATGGATCATAATATATTTTCGCATCAAAAGTATATTCATGTTTTGCATTTAACTTTAATGTAACACTATCTCTTCTATCAAATTCTGTTCCTTTATCCATAAGTTACCTCATTTATTTTATACCCAGAAATTCGGGCACTGAATCTAATTAATTCAGCATCCAAATGAACAAGGATGGACTTGAACCATCGCATCCCCAGTAATTTTAAATAGGGACTCTACTAACTGAGTTATTTGTTCAAATACAAAGAAAAGTACGCACCACAACAGTTTAGTTACTCTTATAATATTAGAATCAACTAATATTTTGACTGCCTGATGTATAGTGCTATTTTCTTTGTTGGTAATAAGAAATGAACCGAGAATGATTTCGCTTCATTGGTGTCTCATCCACCACATTAGGGTATGATTCATGCGCTGCGTTAGGCAAGCGGATCGCCATTCATTTCTTATAGTTTATTATTGGTCTTAATAGTACTTAAGTGTTTCTGTTAGATTAAGGTTTGTTGATTTGATTCATTAAATTGCTTAATATTAAATAATTTTTTAAATATTGATTCTAATACATTTACTGTAATTGAATTTCCTGTTATAAATATTAATTGATTTTCTGATAAAAATTTTATTTTTTCATAATCTTCTTCTGTAAATCCCTGAAGTTTAAGCCGTTCTTTACCATTTACTGATCCCATAATTTCATAAAATACAGGTGATTCCCTATGTCCTGTTAATATTGTTGGTGATAATCCTTTAGTACTATATATTTTATCAATACTTGAAAATCCAGTTTTTCTATATTTTTGTCTTAAAAGATCAACTAATATAATTAGTCCACTTTTAGTTATGTTTGGTTTATTTAAGTGATATTTTTTGTTCATAAATGGAGCAAATCTTGGCATTAAATATCGGTCCTTATCCTTTACTAAAGAATCAATTATATCTTTTACAAATACATCCGGAGTTCTACCCATATCAAACCTAAATGATCCATCATCAATATCTTTTCTTATTGATACAATAAAAATTCTTTCCCGATTTTGGGCAATCCCATATCTGGAAGAATTTAATAGTTTATAATAATTATTATATCCAATATCATTTAAAGTTTTTAATACTGTTCTAATAGTATTTCCATGATCATGATTAGTTAAACCTTTAACATTTTCTGCTATCATCCATTTTGGCTGTTTTTCTTTAGCAATTCTTATTGAATCAAAAAAGAGATTTCCTTTAGTCGGATCGCAAAAACCTAATCGCGATCCTTGAGAACTAAAACTCTGACAAGGAAATCCATAACTCATTAAATCAAAATCTGGTAAATCTTTTTCATTTATTTTAGTAATATCACCAAAATTTTGATTTTCATCAATATTATATAGAGCACAATATGCAGCTATAGCAGTTTCATTAATTTCAGAAAAACCAATTAATTCATAAGGAATTTTAAGATTAATTAAAGATTTTTCAAATGCCCCAATTCCACTAAAAAGTGAAAGTAAACGAATTTTATCCATTTAATTCCACCATTCATCATCAATTAAGGTAAGTTTAGTTTCTTTTATTGCGACAAAATTTAATTTAGATGTATCAATACCATATACATATATAATTGGAATATTAAATATATAATTATCAATTCTATTTCTAATTTCTGTCACTTTACCTATCCAATATTTACCATAATAATCTTTAATATGACAAATATCACCTATTTTTATTTTCATTTTATTATTACCAATAAAATTAAAGGTATAGATTATTCTATACCTTTAAAAGTGTCCGAACGCGCTTTTTAAATTCAGTAACTTGTTTAGTATATGCAAGTCCTCCAGTCCACCGATTTTGGTTTCTAAGAGCATCATAAATTGATGATTCAGATTTTGGATCCTGAAACTTAATAAAATTAGGATCGTTTTTAACTTGAAGTGCAGTTGGTTTAATTTCATCCATTTTATTTAAAATCATATTTGATCGCTGTTCATTAAGTTCTGCAATTTCATTATCAATATCTTCAAGATCATCACTAAGAAGATCAATTGCAATATCTTTAGTTGCAGATCTGACATCTGGTTGAATATCTAAGTATCGTTGATTAAGATACATCTGATAGGTAACACCAGTTTCTTTAAGAGCATCCCATATAAGAGGATAATAATAACTAAAGCTATTTGCTTCAACTTCAGC
>LGVF01137346.1_pt1 | contig 11798 bp, 12 predicted proteins | sample 469901 | NCBI WGS metagenome assembly LGVF01 (sample SAMN03893561, study PRJNA290197) | marine sediment metagenome | material: sediment; isolation source: combined push core samples #3730, #5133, and #5579 collected at Hydrate Ridge | place: Pacific Ocean: Hydrate Ridge | reverse complement strand
AGATGAATACAAAATAATAGGATTGTTATTAATACAATATTCTTTTAATAATGACATTGATTTAATCAGAGAAAACCAAGCAGACAACAATATATACAAGAATTTACTTTACAAGACTCCGTCGATAACTTATGAAGAGTACGAGAGTTATGAAGAATTTAAAGTAAAACATGAAAAATGGATGCAGTCTTTACCAGAGATTATTTATTCGGGATTTGATGAATTTGAAAATACTCATGATGTTGAATTTTCTCATGAAAATATCGTAACCGAAAAATATGATTATACATTTAAAATCAATTCAAATTATTACTTGTATATCAATTATTGTGCAAGATTCAACGACAATTCAGTAATCGAGAAGGATCACATTATCGTTCGTGTTTCTCCCAATTTGATAGAGTATTACTATGAATTTAATTAACTAAATAATGTACAACCCCTCAATAAAAAGACAAGATGAATTTTTAAATCTTGTCTTTTTCCATGTAGAGGATTCAATCTCTTTACCAAATTATTCATGTTATAATAAAACTACGTGAGGTGATCATTATGAATGACGGGAAACTGCAATTTAAAGGAATTATAATATCTATACAACCCAGGATTAGATTGTTGCGTTCGTTTGATGAAAGGCAACATAACTACCTAGGTTACTCGCTTAGGATAAAAGGTTTTATCGATGATTTAGAAAAGAGAATTTTTGGTTGGCATCGGTAAGGGTGCAGGTATGAAGCATCAATTTTGCAGTGGAGATGAAATCAGCGGCGAATGTTTACCTGTAGCGGATGAAAGAATGGAATCTGTAGAATTTTATAAAGTGTCTAAATTAAAAAAGATTGGACATATAGAAAACAACGTTGTTCCTCCACCATGGGAAGATATACCGCCGGAACTTGAAATATATAGACAAAGGGGACACAGACGGTTGTCGGCTAGGACTTATTCCGCTAAATGCTATTCATGCATATGGGGATGCAAAATGCCTGTAGAGATTATTGTCGACAATTGGAATCCTAGAGAGAAAAAATACAGGTTCGAGACTTTCTGTTATGGGCCATTATCATGTGAATTGTATAAGGCGGGTCCTACACGTAAGGTTGAAGGTAGAAATGGAGTTATATACGAAGAAGAAGATTGGGTAGATGAAGAAGCGACAAGGCATAGAGAACTTGATGAATGAATTGAGGTAAAACATTGAAGAGTAAAATAATTAATTTAATAAAAAATTTCACATATATATTAACAGCAAATTTAATTTCACTCCTTATTGCGACTCTGATAGTGTTGATTGTACCTAAGTTGATTGGTGTAGAAGACTATGGTTATTGGCAGGTGTATTTATTTTATGTATCCTATGTGGTATTTATGCATTTTGGTTGGAGCGATGGGATATATTTGAGATATGGCGGCAAACAATATAAAGAGCTTGATAAAAGATTGTTTTTTTCTCAGTTTTATATACTTATCTTTTCTCAGGTAATAATGGCTATGATTATTTCAATTATGGCAGTGCTTTTTCTTGCTGATAAAAATAGAATATTTATTATTCAAATGACAGCTTTATCTTTGGTGTTGGCGAATACGAGATACATGCTTTTATATATTTTGCAAGCTACTAATAGAGTAAAAGAATATGCTAAGATAACGACGATAGGAAGAATAGTTTATTTTATATTAGTCGTGTCGTTATTATTTTTTGGTGTCAGAGAATATAAAATAATGATTTTTGCTGATTTAATCGGTAGATTCATTTCTTTAGCGTATGCTATGTATTTCNNAGCATATGCTATGTATTTCTGTAAAGATATTGTTTTTCGAAAAGTTTCAACATTTTATTTAAGTTTCAAAGAAGCGAAAGAAAATATTAGTGTTGGAATTAAACTGATGTTTTCAAATATGGCAAGTATATTAATAATTGGAACAGTAAGGCTTGGAATAGAGAGATCTTGGGATGTATCGACATTTGGTAAAATCTCTCTTGCTTTAAGTGCTTCAAATTCTATGATGCTGTTCATAAATGCCGTTGGAATTGTTGTATTTCCAATTTTAAAAAGAACTGATGAAAAAAAATTACCTCGTATATTTACTACGATGAGAGATTTTTTAATGGCATTGTTATTTGGTGCGTTGATAATCTATTATCCACTTAAAACTGTTTTATCAATGTGGTTACCACAGTATGCAAGCGGTTTGATGTACATGGCATTGCTATTTCCGATATTTGTATATGAAGGTAAAATGGCACTACTGATAAACACCTATTTTAAAACTTTTAGAAAAGAAAAACTAATGATGAGAATCAATTTAATATCTTTGATTTTAAGTTTATTCATCACATTCATCACAACGGTTTTATTCAAGAACTTAGATATTGCGATAGTATCAATAGTTGTTCTACTAGCATTTAGATCTATATTAGCAGAAATCTTTTTATCAAAACTGTTATCAATTACCGTGTATAAAGATATAATACTTGAATTGATGATGACATTAATATTTATATTAACAGGATGGTTTATAAATTCGTGGTACACAGTTTTAATTTATGGAATCGTTTATTTAATATATTTAGCTATAAAGAGAAAAGACATTGATAATTCGATTAAAAATATTAAAGTACTAATGGAAGCTTAGGACATTATCATAAATGAATCATACATTTGTCATGTTGCCCTTGACATTTGAAAATTAGGTAAACGTTTAATCGAGGTGGAAAGCATGAAAAAGATATTAGTAATAGGATCGCTTAACATGGATTTGATAACAAAGGTGAAAAAGTCGCCAAAGGTAGGAGAAACAATACTAGGAGAAGGGCTAATCAATATTGCTGGAGGAAAAGGTGCAAATCAATCTGTAGCTCTAGGAAAACTGGGAGCAGATGTCAAACACATTGGGAAAGTAGGGAAAGATAATTTTGGAGAAGTTCTCAAGAGTAATTTAAAGAAGAACAATGTAGATGTAAGTTATATTAAGATTGATGAGAACGAACCTACAGGAACTGCGTTAATAATGCTTAATAAAGATGGGAATAATTCTATAGTAGTCATTCCAGGTGCAAATTTTGAATTAAAAAAAGAAGATATACATGAAGATATGATAAAAAGTAGTGATATTCTTCTATCTCAATTTGAAACTCCTATGGAAACTATAGAAAAGGCGTTTGAAATCGGGAGAAGAAATGGTTTATACACTGTTTTGAATCCAGCGCCTGCAAGGAAAATGAAAAAGAAATTATTGAGAAATATCGATTTATTAATACCGAATGAAACTGAATTTGAAATTATCACTGGGGTTAAAATCAATAGTGTAGACGACGTCATAAATGGAGCTAAAGAATTATTAAAAAGTGGAGTAAAAGAGATAATAGTTACTATGGGCAAAGATGGAGTCGTTCATATTAATGAAAACGGCTATAAAAAACACTCTGCTTATAATGTTAATGCGGTTGATACCACAGCAGCTGGAGATTCGTTTATAGGGGGCTTATTAAGCAGAATATCTATTGATGAAAAAATAGATGATGCTATAGAATATGCGATAAAAGTTTCAGCTTTAACTGTTATGAAAATAGGAGCGCAAAGTTCGTTGCCGAGTTTAGAGGAAGTATTAAAATTTAACGGGACGAAGTGGTAGATATTTCTGTTGAAGTAATAATTGCATATGTAAGGTGTGAAACAACCCTCATCTCTATTTTGATGAGGGTTGTTTAATATATTAATCTAAAATATATAATAATAAGTTGCGCTATATGAATACCGACTATATAATTGTGTTGTTGTGAATTAGTAGTATGAAGGATGATTAATGTGCAAGAAATAAAGAAAATAATACCTGGAGTCATTTTTGTATTATGTATATCGGTTGTATCGATATACATCAATGACTCTATGAAAAATATAATCAACTTGGAAGCGTTAACCATAGGAATTATTATTGGTATTATCTATAACAATACAATAAAAACACAAGCTGTATTTAAAAAAGGTGTAAACTTCACTCTCAAAACGCTTCTTAAAGTAGGGATAGTGCTGCTTGGATTTAAACTCAACTTTAATTCTCTTATGCAATTGGGTCCCAAGGTTCTTATAATGGTTCTGATATTTGTACCGAGCACCTTATTGATCGCGGTATTACTAGGAAGAATTTTCAAAATTCAAGGAAAGCTAGCTACCTTGATTGGAGTTGGATCGTGCATATGTGGAGCTTCAGCGGTAGTTGCTTTAACGCCTACGATAAATGCAGATGATGAAGATTCGGTGGTTGCTGTTTCTATAGTTAGTTTTTTGGGAGCTATTGGAGTTTTAGCATATTCTGCGATTGCCGTAGCCAACAACATAAGCGATATTCAATATGGAATTTGGTCCGGGATTTCTTTGCACGGTGTAGCTCATGCTATTGCGGCGGCTTTTGCAAGGGGAGAAGCAGCAGGAGAAATAGGAACTTTTGTTAAAATGGCAAGAGTTGTAATGATTGTGCCTGTATCTTTGGTTTTGGGATATTTTTATAATAAAGGGGAAGTGGGAAGTAAAAAAGCTAAATTCCCTATGTATGTACTATATTTTATAATAGCGGGAATGATTAGCTCTAGTGGAATCATACCAGCTGAGATACTAAAGATATTGACTAAATCGAGTTCAACTCTAATACTTATGGCTATGGTAGCCATGGGACTTTCTGTTGATTTTAAGAGTATCAAGGACAAGGGAATGAAAGCTCTATTTATAGGAAGTTTATTATTCTTGATTACTTCAGCATCTACATATATGGTGGTTAAAAGGTTTATTTGACACTCCCCACGAATAAATTCGGGGGATTTCGAATGATTAAACGCCAGTCCGTTTCCGCTAGGCAAGTATGACTTCGAATTAAGAGGTGTGCCATCACCTCGTCCCGTGCCAGGACATGTAGTCGCACGGGCTGAAAGCCTGCTGCTATGCAGCGTCGGCTATCACAGGTGCATTAATGATGTTACTTGCACCGACCAGATCTCTGTGGGCATGGTACCCACAGTCACAGGTGTAGTTTCTACCCTTAGCTTTATTGAGCTGACCACAAACAGGGCAAATTTGACTCGTGTAGGCTGGATTAACATATTCAACCCTGATGCCTGCAAGAGCTGCTTTATATTCAATGTAGTTTGCTAATCGGTAGAATGACCATGTGTGTAGGTTTTTCTCATTTTTACGGCTTGTTTTTGCCGTTTGTCTGATGCCACTTAATTCTTCAAGTCTGATGACGGAAACATGGTTTTCGATTGCGAAGTTAATAATGGCCCTGGAAATCTTATGGTCTTGATCTTTCATCCAGCGCTGTTCTTTGTCGTGAAGTTTCTTGATGACAGATAGTTTCTTTGCTTGACCAAGTTTCTTTCTAAGAGCTCTAAAGCGCCTTTTGAAGAACTTGTTCATGCGACCATTACCAAAGAATCTGACTTTGCCATCGGATGTTTTTGCCACAGCAGGAACTTTGAGGCCGAGGTCCACACCCATGACAATATTCGTAGGTACTGTGATGAGCTCTGGTTCCTCGATTGCAATTTGAGCTATCCACTTGTCAGATTTCTGAGTGATGCGAAGGGCTCCAAATTTGACGGCATTGTTAATCAGTGTCGTTTGGTACTCGTCAAAAACGGCTTCAACTTCAACTCGCATGCACTTACCCTTAATCCATAGAGGGAAATCAATACTTCCATCGTTCACATTGTAGTTTTGATTGTTCCAAGTGCAGACGGGTTTCTTTAAAACAGGCACAGTGCCAAGTTTCTTTGATTTTTTGTAGACGCTTTTAGCATCACGAATCGCCTGATTTTTAACAGCACTCGGCATAGGTGCACCAACATCTTTTGATGTGAGTTTTAGCACCTTTTCTGCACCAACCATCTCAGAAACAGTTTCATTGACTGTTTTGATGTAGGTTTTGCTAATTGAAATCAGATGATTCTCTTGTTCAATTGTAGGCAATAATTTAATTTTGACAGTTCTCATTGTAGCACCTCAAAAACATTTGTTCTACTTATATTGTACCATATTTAGGAATAATTGCAAGACCGTCACCTTTCATCCCCATGGCTAAAGCGAGGGGCTTTTCGGCGACATTTGGTAATAATTGAAGTTAAAAAACAATTCAAATAAAGTAAAACGTATTTTAGTAAAATGAGTTCTACTTTATATTTTGCATGAAAAGTATAATAAATTGAGTATAATTTGTTATTATGAATACAGTTGAGGAATAAGGGGAAAAACAAATGAATTTTGCTAAGATGTTAAACAGAAAAAAACTTGTGATGATACTTTCTTGGACAATGTTGTTTCTCTGGATGCTATTCATATTTAATCTATCTTCTCAAGTTGCGGATGAATCTATGGGATTAAGCGAAGGTGCAACAGAATTTGTCATGAAAATGATAGAGAAAGTCAATCCTGATATAGATTTCAATATAGATGGATTTCATCACATCATAAGAAAATGCGCTCATTTTACGGCTTACTTAATACTTGGAGCATTTGCCGTGAATGCACTTAAGAAAAGTGAAATCAAAGGACAAAGAGTCTTTTTTTTAGCTTTATTATTTTGTGTTCTTTATGCAATAAGCGATGAATTCCATCAATTGTTTGTTCTAGGGAGAAGTGGGGAAATTAATGATGTTGTGATTGACAGCATTGGCTCGATTACTGGGATATGGATATATTCGAAACTTATTAGAATTATTGATGGATTGAGATAAATGATATAATAAAAGGATGTTGTCGGTATATTATGCATTAGGAAGGTGAAAATATGGAAATAAAATTATCGAAGAAATTCAAGAAATTTAAAAACGAAAATGATATTGAAGCAATAGCGATAAAATATGGGAAAGGCTGCAGTACATGAGGGAGCTCTCTTAAAGTGCCGGAGGTGCTGAATGGAAAGCCTAAAGATGTTAGAAATTATAGATATCATACGATTGATGGTATTGATATATATGTTCATAAAGCTGTTAAAATGATAAAAGGAAGTTGTTTGGAATTAAATATTACTGGTTTTTTAATGCTTAAAGAAATTGAGGTTAAAGGAATAGATGTTAATATGTAGGAATAGCTAAGCTTATGCTTAGCTATTCTGTTTATGTTGGATTAGTATAATATTATTTAACGACATTTCTCAATATGAGAAAATATATCATATTGAGAAAAAAATAATTGATATAATGATATTAAACAGGCTAAAATGAGGGTTTTTACTAGTTATAATATTGGCACTGATATTGCGTTAATGTTATGTGATGAATAATACTTTGCGCAAAGTGTTTTTATTAATCTAGGAGGTGTAATAAATGAGTATGAATGAAATAGATTTATTAAATGAAGAAGTAGAAAAGAAAATAAGTTTGAAAGCTTTTAGCAAATTTTTAATTCCATCTGCGATAGGAGTATTTTTGTTTTTATTTCCTATATTTAAAGATGGAGCGGTTAACATTCCTTTAGGATATATTATTGATTTTTTTAAGGGAATTCTTAAACCAGTCGGGTCAACTGCTATTTATACAGTTGTAATTTTCTCTGCTGTTACGACGATTACACATAAAATTTTCAAGTTTAAATTTATTGAAAATAATAAGTTTTGGAAAAATATTTTTGAAGTTACTATAGTTGGACTTGTTATTAGAACTTTATCTCTTATTTTTGCAATTATTTTAATTATGCGTCCAGAAGGTGCTTTTTTCGATATGATATTGAATCCGAACACTGGCGAATTATCGATGAGTTTGATGTTCACGATATTTGTAACGTTTTTTATTACTTGTTATACAATTCCTTTGATATCGGATTACGGCATCATGGATTTAACTGGAACATTGTTTAGAGGCTTTACCTACCCGCTTTTTAAATTACCGGGACGTTCTACAGTTGATTTGGTTACATCGTGGATAGGTGGAAACAGTACAGGTATTTTGATTACAATCAGACAATATGTAGGTGGTTATTATAATGCCAGGGAAGCTGTAATTGTTTCTACGATGTTTTCGGTAGTTTCTTTGCCGTTTTGCCTTGTTATTGCAAATACTTTAGAAGTTGGAGATAAGTTTATATCTTTTTACGGTGTTTTAGTGTTGGTTGGAATTATTTCAACTGTGATTATGGTTAGAATTCCTCCTTTATCGACGTTTGATAATTCGACACACGAAAATCAAGAATACAAAACTAATGAAATTGCTCCAAAAGGGATTAATAAATACAAATGGGCTTTGAAAAAATCTGTAATTAAAGCGCAAGATGGAGGAAATCTTGTGGAAGTCCTTACTTATGGAACTAGAACGTATATTGATTTGTTTTTAACACTCGCACCTACAATTTTAGCTATAGCGATTGTTTCTCTTGTATTATCTGAATATACACCATTGTTCACTTGGATTTCTTACCCGATGGGTTATTATTTAAAAATTCTCGGTGTACCTGAAGCGTTTGAAGCTGCACCTGCAACTATTATTGGATTTGCAGATATGTTTTTACCTGCAATTGTCGCTAGCTCGATTGTATCTTTTAAAACAAGATTCATCATTGGTATATTATCATTAGTTCAAATAGTATATCTGTCAGAAATGGGAGCAGTTCTTATAGGTTCGCAAATACCGGTTAATATCAAACATTTGGCAATATTATTTTTAGAAAAAACTTTAATAGCATTACCGTTGATTGTCTTATTTACAAATATTCTTGGAGTTTAATACTAGGAGATGACGAAAATGATGAAAAAAGTATCTATTTTTGGTGCTGGTAACGGTGGTGTTACAGCTGCATATCATTTTTCGAAAATTGGGAATAAAGTGTGTCTTTATGACCAAGAGAAATTTGATACTCAAATCAAAGCGATAAATAAGAATAAAGGAATAAAAGCAGTTGATGAAATACATGAAATTAAAATGATATTGTCAGGTTTTCAAACTATTGAAAAGGCGACCACTTCTATAAAAGAAGCTGTTGAATTTTCTGATATATTAATTATTATAGTTCCGTCTTTTGCTCAGGAAACAATATTTAAAAAAATGCTGCCATATTTAAAAGATGATCATACTCTTATATTTATGCCTGGCAACTATGCGAGTTTGGTAATGAATAAAGTGAAGAATGATTTAGGATACAATTCGTTGAAATCTACATTTGTTGATGCGATTACAATTCCGTGGGCATGTAGATTGTTCGAACCAGGTGAAATTGGGATTATGGGAATTAAAGAGTTTATTTACGCTGGTGTATTTCCCAAAAATGAAACAGAAGAAATTATTGATAAACTCAATGAAGTTTTTCCTATTGCAGTAAAACCGCTTGATAATGTAATAGAAGCAGGCCTTGAGAATATTAATTTTGGAGGGCACCCGCTTATTACTACAATCAATATTGGATTACTGGAAAATTTTGATGGGCATTTCAACTACTACAGCGATTGTGTCTCACCTGCTACGGATCGAGCTTCTGCAAAAATGGAAGAAGAGAGGATTGGTATTGGTAATGGACTTGGTCTTGAATTAAGACCTGAATTGGATATGATGAATTCTTTATACAATACAGATGCAAAATCAGTATATGAGTTTAATAAAACATCTGTAGCACATGCCAAGATTCAATCGGCACCTAATTCATCTAATAGTAGATATATTACTGAGGATGTCCCCAATATTTTGGTTCCCTGCTATGAGTTTTCAAAGCTGTTGTCTATTGAAGTTCCAATTATAGAGTCCGTTATCAGAATGGCATCAGTATATAATGACATCGATTACTTTAATGATGGTAGAACTTTAGAAAAAATGGGACTTGAAAATATGAGTGTAAATGAAATAATGCAACATGTAAATAAATAAGATGTGATATACTTTATTTAAAAAATGAGAAGGTGAAATTATGGCATCCCTTATAGATATTTCTAATTATGTTGAGCATACTGCCAATACCATTGGTGGTGTATTGGGTCTAGATGTTCTTATTGTCGATGATGAACTAAGAATTCTAGGTGATAGTGATTTGGAATCAATATCTGAAGAACAATGCATACGGAAAGATTCAATTCTTACGAAGGTTATGGAAATGAAAGAATTGATTATACTTAACTCGAAATTAGAGCACGAGGGATGTCGAAATTGCCCTAAGCGAAATAATTGTCCTGTGACAATGATTATTGGAATCCCGTTATTTTTAGAAGGACGTATTATTGGAAGTTTAGGTGTGATTGCAAATAATCAGCAAGATAAAGAGAAGATTCTGAGTGATATAGATACTTATTTACAATTTATCAATCGTATGATTGAGTTGATTATAAATAAATTGATAAAGGAAGAAGAATTTAAAGAAATTTCTATTATGACGAAACGTATGGAAGTTGTACTGGATTCTATAGAACAATTTTTAGTGTTGATATCAAATGAAGGAAATATCCTTAATAGCAATTCGAGTTTTAGAAAAATATTTAAAAATAAATTACCTCAAAATATCACTGATATTTTAGATGAAGAATTGGTTGGAAAAATATTAGTTGGAAAAGAAGAAATAAAATACCACGAGATTAAAATCGAGAAAAAATATGATTTTTTATTGAGTAGCAAACCTGTAATTTTGGACTATGAAAATCAAGGTGCAGTATTATACTTTAGATCTATAAGTGATATTGCAGATGAAATGAATGAACTTTATACTCATAGCATGGATGTAGAGTTTGATGATTTGATTGGAGAAAGCAATGCAATTAAAGATGTAAAAGAAAAGATTGTACAAATTGCGCGTAGTTCGTCGACTGTGCTTATTGATGGAGAAACAGGAACTGGAAAAGAAGTGGTTGCAAGATTAATCCACAATACAAGTGATAGGAGAAATAAACCGTTTGTTGCAATTAATTGTAGTGCGATTCCTGAAGAATTGATTGAATCTGAACTGTTTGGCTATGAAGAGGGATCGTTTTCAGGGGCGTTGAAAGGCGGGAAAATAGGGAAATTTCAACTTGCGAATGGTGGAACCATTTTCCTAGATGAAATTGGTGAAATGGCGCTTCATTTACAGTCGAAGCTTCTTCGTGTTTTACAAGAAAAACGTGTAACGAAAATCGGAGGACTAGAATCGAATGAAATTGATATAAGAATAATTTCTGCTAATAATAGAAGACTTGAAGATTTGGTGCAGGCTGGTAAATTTAGAGAAGACTTATATTATCGATTGAAAGTAATTCCTATGACCATGCCGCCACTTAGGGATAGGACGGGCGATATTGAATTATTAACGGATCATTTTCTAAAATTGTATTCTGATAAACTAAATAAAAAAATTAAAGGATTTTCTAATGAAGCGATGAAAGCTTTAATGAACAATCCTTGGCAAGGTAACATCAGGGAACTGAAAAATGTTGTTGAATTTCTTGTTAATATGACAAAAACCAATATAATAACAATCAATGATTTGCCAAATGATTTTAATAAACAAAAACTTTTTATAGACGGTTCTCTCAATATCGATCAACATTTCAAAATATTAATCGAAAACGCGTTGAGCAAATATGGAAACAGTACTATCGGAAAAGAAAATGCTGCAAGAGCACTTGGTATTTCTAAAGCGACTTTATATAGAAAAATGAAAGAATATCAAATCAGTTAAATAAATAACCGTAGGAATTATGTATTCTAAATTTTTTTTATTGCTTTTAAGGAACATTAATGAAATTTAGAAGTTGAGATGATATAATGTTATCGAAGAGGTGAAATAATGGATACGGAATTATTATCGGCAATTAGAGCTATACTTAATGAGGAGTTAAAACCTATTAAGACTGAGATT